>Ga0114906_1001567_pt1 | contig 11868 bp, 10 predicted proteins | sample MalvirDeepMed_M9_FD_89687 | JGI IMG/M metagenome (GOLD analysis project Ga0114906, IMG submission 89687) | Marine viral communities from the Global Malaspina Expedition - Malaspina viral metaG DeepMed_M9 | ecosystem: Environmental > Aquatic > Marine > Oceanic | place: Mediterranean Sea... | reverse complement strand
GTTTGTACCCCTTGAATAGTGGCCTCAACTCGTGCTGCTCTTTCTAAAGCATTAAAAGCCATAGTAATAGCAAAAATGTTAGCTGCCGCTCCCGCGTACGCAGATACTAACCCTCCTAATCCAGAAGCTTGGGCCGAAAACTGACGACTAACATTGGCTGAAGCATTCGCCTGGCGCGTAGTTGCTCTAGCTGATAAACCTTGTTTTTTAGTTAAATCAGTCTGAGCCGCTCCAACTTTACTAATGTCTCCCGCAGCTTGTTTAGCGCCTTTAGACTCAAATAGCATTTTAATTTTGCTAACTATATCGGCCATTTTACTTCCTTATTTTAGATTGACTTTCTATTTTTTTCTGTTCTAACTTACGTTGTTTTTCGTAAACTTTTGAAGCTTCTCCTACACATACAATCAAAAAATCCATTACCTCAGACCTATCAGATATGCTATAAATATTCATAATATCCATTAAACCTGCATACTCTTTACCTAACCAAACACCGTTCATTCCTTCAACTTTATCAGGTAATACATTAAAAAGAAACAGAGCTTGTTGACAATTATAACTTAAATCTTGCATATCTAACGGAACCTCCTTTTCATCGATAGGTAATCCCATTTGATCATGAATTTGAAAGTATTTTTCTTTATCAACCCCTCCACCTTCTAAGGAGTAGCGGAGGAAGTCTTTAAGTTTTTTATTTCTTGCTCTTTCTTTTCAATCGTAAACTTTTCATAGTCTTGCATAGAATCAGTAATAAATTGATCAAAAACAGTAGAATTTTTGATTAACTCTAAAGCCTCTACCTCATTATAGTGAATCTCTTCAGTGGGATCAGCATTTGTTAAGTCAATCGGAAGAAGTTGTGGCAAATCCTTAACAAAAAGACCTTTCCACCCTTTAATAGCACGTTTAGTATATTCCTCCAAAAACTTATCGCTGTCAACCTCTTCTTCTCGCTGATGAGTACGTTTATTAAATTTATAAGTTAAACTGCGATTCCTAATTTTCGTCAAATCATCTCGATTAAGATAAACTAAAGAAATTATAAACCCGTCAATCTCTGGATATTCTATTTCGATAGTAGTTTCTTGTGCCTGTAATGCGGCAATTTTACTCATTTGTTTTCCCCTCTCTAGGTAAATAGTATAAAAAAAGGGTGTTCACCATGTTATCAACTACATATCACGCTGAGGGGGTGGCATGATACGACGTTACGGTGAACACCCATATGGATAATGTAAAATATTAGCCTAAGCCCCCTCAAGGCGCGGCGATTATTATCCTTTTTGAACTTTAATAACCAGTTCGTCGCCTGTCCCCTTTACCTTTTCTTGTGCCAAAAACTCTCCAGTAACGCCAATGACGTCTTCTATCACGTCAGTTGGGAAGTTAAACTGAACCGCTGGCATATCAAATGATACATAGGGTGCGGTGTTACCACCAATAATCAAGTTAGCAGTTGATCCCGAAGCAATTGATGTTCGAGAGTCTGCAATAACTCCAGCCAACCATCGAGCTGACGCATTCTTATCTGAGGTACTGCCAGCACGTAGATAAGCACTGACCGAACCTGTAATAGCCTTGGAACCAGTAAACTGTCCAACAGGAACGTTCAAGGTAGCCAACTCTTCCGGAGTTAGATAAGTGATTGCGTTATTATAGTTAAAGCTCATTGCTGTTACTGGGAAAGAATACGTATTTGTTTCATACTGCATATCAATACCACTTAAACGATTCTTAATAAACGACGCTTCCGTTTGAGTACCGTTAACAAAATGATTTTTCCAACTAGCATAAACCATAACATTCTTGCCAAGTGCAGAAGCAGTGGTCGCAACTTTATTATGACCAACATTAGCTTGTGAGTTACCACTAACAGTTGTTCCGTTAGCTAAAATTCCTCCAAATACTAGAACCGCTCTGTCACGAGCGTGAGCTGCAGGAGACGAAACATCAGGTGTTAGCTGAACTAATTTCGTTCCCATTCCACTCCAAGTAGTCATCGCAATTCCGTCAATAGCCGCATCTACTGCTGCTTCGTTAACTGTCGCGTTTTTAACTTGATAGAAAACGTTATCCAGTTTAAAATACAATTGATTCTGAGTTGCGGTCGGGAAATTTGATCTACTTGCGTGTGCATTTCCGCTCTTAGTATGATTTACAGTTCTAAGAACACCTCCTGCTTCCCACACAGATTGTTCTTGTGTAGTTCCTGACGCAGGAGAAAGATTAGAAACCAAAGCCTGCCACAAAAACCAGTCACAAAGCGGTTTACTGTTACCTGTATACTGTCCAGCAGCGCCTCTAGTAATACTTTGAATTCCAGTAGGACGCAAATAAGTTTGAAAATTCCACTCTACTGGATTAACCGCAGTATTAAATCTTTGAGTACTACGATCTGGCGTAGTTCCACTTTCTAAAGTAGTAATGTCCTGAGTAGCAGAAGCTTGTGAAAACGCAAAGCCAGCAATAATTTCGACTTTCCACGTATTAGCGGCTGTCATAGAAGTAGCGGCAGCACCACCGTGAAGATCTACGGTCGAATAGAACACTTCACTGTTACGTTGTAAGTTAATTTGGGTTGCCATATTCGATTAACTCCTTTTTATATTAATCTGTCACATCATATTGAACTGTGACTCCAACTTCTCCAATTCCATAAGGGTCTAGCAACCCTTCGTCTGTACTCATAGTTGAAACTTGAACATCCATTATCCCATATTGTTCTGTATCCATATTATATATGACAAATTCGATGTCTTGCATTGTACTTTCAAGTTCCGTAGTCGCATCTTCTGTATGAACATAGACCCGGATCATAATATCCAAAGTAGAAGTTGTTAATCCTTTGGAATCATATACTCTATTTTCTGTTCCTGCTTGAAGATAAGCGGAAGGAAAATCATTTACTTCATCTAAAAATTTTATTCGTCGGAAAACATTATTGAAGAGATTAACTTGATAAGTATAGGTAGAATCAAACGTAGATTCTGAGCCGTCAATTTTTTTTAGTTCTCCAACGAGAAAATTAACGATATCACGTCGTCTGCTCGTTGCCATTATGTTTTCCTAATCATATAAAGTATAACACAGCCACAGATGCGTGGCAAATTATATTTTTTTACTTTTATTGAGTTCTTATAACTTGAAATTGCCTACCAAGAAGTTGTTGTGTTATTTTTCTTATAGTAGGTTCTACTAAACCTCTATCTAACTGCCACCCTTTTTCATTTAGTTCGTTTACATATTCGTTTGCAGGAGCTTTATTATAAAAAGTAAGTAAATTTTGTTTTTGCTTTACAAGTATTTCAAAACTTGTAGCTAATCTCCCTGTAATATACCGTGGAATTGGGCGCTGTGGCTCTGGTAATCGGGGCATATTCATAACTAAACTCTGTTCAAGTCTCCGTGTTAAAAGAAGAGACAACTGAGCATCAGATATAATTTGCGTCGGACGTGTAACCCGTGCTGTAGGAGCTGTCTGTGTATATTGAGCTTTTTTAGCTTTAAAAAAATTACCCACCCTTCCTTTATAAAAAGGATTTAAGATTCTAGTAATCATTGTAAAAACCCAAGGAGTTAAATTTTCCTTCCAATCAAAAGTATTAACTGCATCAAACAAAAATTTAAGAGATTCTGAAGGATTTTTAGCGCTACGGTACCGCCCCTTCAAATATTTTGTAAACTGTGGAATAACTTTTTTCCCCGCTCCCTGTAACAATTTAAATTCTACAGCCTTAAATTTCTTTTTTGCTGCTGCAGTATAAGTAACTTCAATCGTTCCCCCTCGCCTATCCTCTGTCGCACGCATGTAAAATGAAAAATCAGTTTTAGGGGTTAACGGCTCATGATAACCGTATTTCATCTTTTTTCCTTCTTTTAACTCATCATATTTGAGATTAAATTCCAAACCAGCGTTAGCTTTAACTTTAATTTGCTCTCTTAGTTTCACGGCAGTTTTTGACCTACTTTTTTTTACCCAATTTTGTAAAGCTGGACCGCTTAAATTACCTACTAAAAAGTTACCATCATCATCGTATAACTCTTTTTTCTTCTTTTTATATATTTCTAATATTTCTTTTTTTTTCTGTCTTCCTTCAATGAACCCTTGAATACTTTTTACATCCGCTGGAGAAAGTGCCATACCTGTTAAAGTAGTAGCCGAAGTTCCTACCTTACTTTTTAATTCCAAACTTCTGAGTTGATCTTTTAAATCAGGAGTCATTAAATCTGTAGGCCCGCGTGCTGCAGGAGATTCTAACCCTTCTGATGAAGTTAAAGTTTTGCGTATCTCCTCTTCCGTAGTAATAATATCAGGAGCAGCCCTCCCCATTTTAGTTTTTGCTTTTTGTTGAGATACTCCACCAGCCCATAATTCTTTTTCAATAAAATCCGAAAAATATAACTGAAAAGTTCTTCGAGCTGCTTTTGCAGATTCCCCTGTTCCCACTAAGCCTTGATCTAAAAACCTTGCAGCTTCCATTATCCAAGGATCTTGCTTTATATAAACCCTCGTGGTTGGTTCTTTTGCCATTAAAATGGTATCCTGTAAAGATCTAAAATACGACGAACATGGGGTGGCCATCCAGAAGCACCTAAATTAAACTGGCTCTTTCCTTCGCCCTGTAAACTAAATCTTTGATCTGCTTCAGTTTGTTTAAATAACATTTTAGCATAATCCATCGTCGCTACTTGAATATCTTTTGGAACACTGGAATACCCGCCATCATAAGTAACTTTAACAGCTTTCGGATAATTCCGCCACATCGGGGTATTAATAACTGAAATTTTTTGTCGCCCTTCCGTTGCTCCATCCAAATTACGTTGTACTTCACCAGTATCTTTAAACCAAACAAAGTCTGGATCACTCTGGGAAATGTCTTTTAAAGAAGTGGATTGATTAGATCCATCAAAATTAATTAAAACTGTAGTATCATTATCAGTGGAAAAAGGATATTTTTCTGCTACAAAGTCAGTAGTATATCGTGCTTTATTAAAAGAAATTCGAAGCTCATCAACGTATCCCGTCATTTCTTCTGTGGCTGTTAAATTCAATCGACCAAGCTCAACATCATAACTGGTGCCAATTGTTGGCATAGCGTTAGTAGTAGAAATACCTACTAAATTAGAACCGTCTCTAAAAAGTCTAATATTATCTCCACTTCGACTTACCGCAACGTGCATAAAAGTATTAGAATTTGCTGCATATCCTGTGGTACTTCCATGAGCCACATTCATAACTTGAGTTCCGCCACTAAAAGCCTCAAATTGTAAACCAACAGCAGAATTATATCTTAACGCATAAAAATTATCAGCATCTTTTACTTGTGAAAGTAAACATTTAGTATTATTTAAAAGGTCTAACCGAAATTGACCTTCGATTGTAAAATCAGAAGTTTCATAATCGAATTTAGGATTATTAGAATCAGGATCAGTAATGGTAACATAGTCTTCCGCACCATCTAGTTTAACCGAAGACTGACCAAACTTTTTAATACGGGTTTTTAAAACTGCGCTTCCTTGTGTTGTGACGGTTGAGTTTTTCCAATCCTGATTAGTAAAACTCCCATCAGTAGCAGGTCCGACTAAAGTCTCATACCGACTCCCATTATATTCCGTCACTTGTTTTACATTATTAACAGGTAGCCTCTCTACAAAAACTGATTGAGTTCCGCCGTCAAAAACTTCAGTATAGACATTGTTCTTAATCTCACGACCAATATAATTTTCAACTGCGCCACAAGCAAAGCCAATGATATTGCTTAAACGACCGTCATGAGTAGTACTATTAATACTCAGATAATCTTTAATTTCCGCAAGAGAGACGTATGTATAAGTTCCGTATGCAGTCGGCATTACTTACCTCTAAATACCAGATTTAAATTTTGATTTGGGCTTACTTTTAAGAAGCGTAGGCGTAACCGAAGGAGCAGTTGCTTTTGCTCTTTGATTTTCCCACCATTTTTCCATAATTTGAGAAACTCCAACAGGATCAAACCCATTAACTTGTAGAAAAGTTTGAGCGTCCCCTTCGTTCTTTATGTCCAATACTTGTTCTTCAATTGGTTTAATACCCATTTTTTTCTCCTACATATAAAAGGGGGTAGGCGTATGTTCACACCTACCCCTAAATATTGTATAATGCCCTCTAAAGCATATACTGAGTAAGGTTACTAATGTAACTTAGACCTTACCTCTGTATTGCTGGGCGGCTGCAGTAACAGTAGCACCAGAAGGTGTATACGTACCGATAAGGTTATCAGCCTTAGCAGTTGCACCAGTAACGTTGGCGCGTCCGGCACCGCGGATTGCGGCTCCGACGTAACGAATACTAGAACCTGTAACAGCCATATCTGCGGTAGCTGAAACAGAAAGAACTCCGCCAATCACGTTAGCAGCGGCCAACGGGGCCTTAAGGTTACCACGCTGTGCACCTAAGAACTGAACGTTCTCAAGAGTAACTGCGCCAGTTCCTGCAACCTGAATAGTATTAGCATTTGCTACCGGAGTAACACCACCAGTACTAAGATTAAATATTACATTCTTCACATGTAGTGTAGCAGCAGTAGAAGAACCAGCAACTGAAAGAGCATTACTTACAGCCGTAAGAGTGAGATTTTCAACCCTCACATTACCTGTCGTTCCTGAAGATACTGCAATTCCCGGGATGTTAACATCCTGAGGGCTGCCCACTCCTTGAATAGCTACGCCATTAGCGCAAGTAATATTAGAATATGTTCCTGGATAAAGTTCTACAGTGCTTCCAGGAGTCAACTGATTCTCTGGAATATTACTATATGCTTTAAACTGTGCGTCCTGCGTTAGTTGAGGACTCACCTTGTGTATAAATTTTTGAAGAGCCATCTTCTATTTTTCTCCTTATGTGAGCGGGGGGTTAGACCCCCCACCAATTAAGATTATTTTTTTTAGGCATTAGACCTAATTACTGAAGCGTAAGGATACTTAGTCGCATCCAAAGCTGCATCGCTATTAGTCGTCAAAGCCTTAAAGTCAAATCGAGTGCTCATATACATAGCCGTCACTTGCTGGCGAGGTTCGTACTCGCTCTCGATCTCCATTCCGCGACGTTCCGCAATCAGGAAACCGGGCTTGTAAAGAAGCAGACCAATTTCATTACCAGAACTACCGACGTCATCAAGGAACTCTGTAATAACTACAGGAATTCCGTAGATAGCACCGAGTGAGCCGGTAAGATAGGTCGCATTAGGTCCGAACTTGTCAACTGTCTGGAAATCAGAATTAGAAACAAGTGAATTGTATCCTTCAACTGAAGTCAAGAAAACAAGTTGATTACCAAGCTGGAGTCCGTACTTCTTCAATTTACCACGCGCGCTAGCAATATTAGCAGGCGTTGCTTTAGTGCTGTTACCACCGGAAGCAACTCGAAGGCCAGAAATATCGTTCGCAAGAGTCACAACTCCCTTAAACACGCACTGATATCCACTACCTGCTGTAATAGCGTTTGTTGGGGCTGCATTAAAGCCTCTCAAAGCTCCGTCACCACGTAGAATCCCCTTGTCAATCGCACGGGCAAGACGCCTTGTAGCACTTTGACGCAAGAAGTCAAGAAGTGGAAGAATTACATCCTCCTCTTCGTCTTTCGCAAGGTGAGTAGTAGCCATAAATTTATTAGGCGAGAAAGTCACCGCAGAGATGGTATTCTGACGAGTCGTCGGAACACGCGTTGCATCAGAAATGCTCTGTGCAAACGTGCCGCTTTCAAACTGCGCCACATCTCCGGCAGTATCTTCATCTGCCACGGGTACACGGAAATTACGTGCATCAACCGCAATTCGCTCAAACATAGGAGCAACTACGAGCTGCTGCTGCATCTCTTCGTATACGTTGGTTGAAAAATTACTAAGAAACTGATCCACAGAAGTAACCTGCTTCATTCGCGCACCAAACTTGGTGTCGAAAGGATCTTTCTTATTAAGTGCCTTAGAAAGTAGATAAGCATTAGTCATTTCTTTTGCACTAAACTGATGCCCACTGCGCTTACTTTCTTGATAGACCATTTTATTCTGCGTATAAGCAGAAATCTGCTCTCTATACTTAGAAACTTCGGCCTTTAGCTCAGCGACTTCGTCGCTTTGAGTAGGCGTTGCCACCTCGGTCTTGATCTGAGCATTAGTCTCCTCGAGGATCGCTTCCCCAGTCTTTTGCACTAGTTCTGCCACTCGTGGCTCTGAGACCTCGGCAGCTGGTGCTGAAGGAGCCTCTTTAATCGGAGCTGAAGAAGCAACGACAGCTGCCGTCTCCCCACTCTTTTTCTCAGACGCCCCAGTATCAATTTTGACAATGTCACCTACTGGTTGAGTAGCCATATTATCATTCTCCTTTTTAGGTTCGTATTTTACACCATGTAAAGCTAAGGAAATATTACGATCCTTACTGGGTTCCATGTTATTTAATTCACGGATCATGGTATTTGTATAAGAAACATATTTGTAATCTGAGTCTGTCCACTCATCTTCAGATACTGATCTTATATTTAGTATTGTATTAAGTTTTTGTTGGTAATTAGCGTTGGTTTTAACAAGCTCCTTACTTTTTAATTCATAAGCTTCTTGTTCTGTAAGGGTATGTAGGTTATGATAAGTTTCTTTAATTTTTTTCCTATCAGAATCCGTCATGTGAGAAGGACCAGATATGTTAACTAAAGAAATGTCGTACTTAGATCCGATATCCCAAGTATTAACAGCAGCTAATTTCTCTGCTTCAACTGTTATACTATTATCTCTTGAATTTCCATTTAAGTCAATTTCTAAAAATTTGAAATTAGAGGACTCGGCAGTAGCAATTTTGATAATTTTGTATCTTTTATCGCCATATTTCACATTATGATTGTGAGTTAAAGCCCCCGTTTCCATTGACAGCATATTAACAAATGGAATAAGTTGATAAGGGTCAGACTCTTCTATCTCATCTTCAACAATCTCCTCAGTTACAGTAGCCGCATCTAAAGACTCTTTAGCTATTTCAGCCTTTATTTCTTCTATTACGACTTCTTCAGTAATTTTATCAACAGACTCATCTATTACATCTTCCGCTTTAACTTCAACCGGAGTGCTTTCAGATAATTCTTCAACTACTGCTGGCGGCGCTCCTTGAGAAGCGTCCAAAGGAGCCAGTTGTTCTGAGGGAGATAAAGGTCTTGCATCATTCATAGTATCTATCTCCTCTTCTGGCTTAGCCGAAACTGGCCGTGCTGACACTACCATTGTGTGAGAATGATTTCCGCCTTCATGGGCTTCAAGAATCCTGTAACTATCAACCATATGGTAATGATTCATATTATGGGAAGTATAAGTTGTCACGCCGCTGCCATTATTATCTATCTCATACGTATGATAATGATCATTAACAACGTCGGTTACTCCAACTTTAATTCCTATATCCTTCTCAGTAGTGTCGCTCTTAACTTTTTTATTAGCAAATTCTTCTACAAACTTACTGTACTCTTGATCATTATCGTCAAAACTCTTTCTAACGCTAAACAAAGATTCTTGATTAGCAGGAACACTCACTACGCTAATTTCAAGAAGTTCTACATCTGTAATAGTCATAGAATCTGTCTTATGATCATATTTTCCATCATTAACTTTAAATCCAACTGAAAAACTTTTTAAAGCCCCATCCTTAATCAAAGTTTGAACTGCGTGTAATTTCTCCGCAGCGTCACTTACATTAGCTTCAACAAAAATGCCCTTTTTATCAACGGTCACTTTATCCACTCTTCCGATAGGACAATCGTGTTTATGTTGATAAAGAAGGACAGGGTTTTTTCTAAAATTTTTGATTCCACTAGCCCACGCCTGTGCAGTAACTACGTCTCCTACACGATCACGGTCAGTAGTGTTCGCGTACCCAGCGATGTTTAGCCCGGCACTACCCTTCGAAACATCTTTCAAAGTTATATCACTATTTAAATAAAATGTTTTAGTCATTGGCATTCTCTTCTTCCTCAGTCTCAGGAATTATTTCTACTTCTTCTGTTTTTGGACGCCCACCTTGCATGGGGTCTGTCGCACTTCCAGTTATATTTTGAGGAACCCTAATACAGTTAGTTTCACTACTATTCATTGCACTTAACCCTAAACCTTCTCTAGCTTCATCAGGGGTAAGGATTCCGCCATTTACTAACGTAGAATAATATTGTGCTTGACTACGTAAATCCGGTTGTAAAGCACTGATTGATTTTTTATCAGGTATAATAGACACACCACCCTGAAAAAATTGAGCAAAAGCACTAGAAAATTGTTGTAAAACAGGAAGAACTGTATGATTATAAAATAAAACTTCATTAGCCGCTATATTAGCGTTATTCCCACTTTTTAGTAGAACATATGGTACACCAATTGCTTTTGCAATATCCATTTGGATTCGTTCTACACTATTTTCAAAATCTAATTCATTAAAATTAACATCACTAAATCTGTCTATTCCTAAACCGCCATCCAATATAGCCGGGCTTCGAGCACCATTAAATAAATTAGAATAACTGGCTCTCCAACTTTCTAACATTCGTTCTTTAATTTTTGTACTTAAAACGTTATCTGTTTTTAATACTAAACCTGGAATCGCATTATTTCTAAAAAATTGACGTTGAAAGTTAAGTAGCTCATAATACAATTCAAATAAACGTTGAAGATTTTTTAGTTTACTATCGCCTCTGAAAATCGATTCTGAATTATCACTTTTTACTTGAATTATTTCTTCTGGGGTAAAAGTGATCTTAGCATCTCTGGTAGTCTCTTTAGAATAACCAAACCAATCAGTAGCTTGATCGTAGATTAAATAATTATAATGACTGATAAAAGTTTTTGAATCCGCAACAACTTCGACATCATTTGCAGGTAATAAATATAAACTTTCTTTATCATAATAGAAAAATGCATTTCCGTCAAGGTAAAAATCTAAAAATGCACGTCGGAACAAACGGACACGATCCTCAAAGGGGTTAGGTTTGACGTTAAGTAATTTATTAATTTTTTTCGCTGCCCCGCCATCAATTAAAAAGGGAATTGCAGTTAACGCATTCACAATCATCTCTACACTTCGATGAACTACTTCAATCTCTCGAAATGCGGTTTGATAATCTACAATTGATTTTGGAAGGTTATACGGATCTTGAGACGCAATATATGGTTGCGCCGGATTTAGCTTCTCTACAATCCAATCTCTAAGTCCCATTTACTAATTCTCCTACACATTTATATAATATAACAAAAGTTGTTCAAGGTCAAATTTTATTTTTAATAATCAAGCATAAACGCTAACACGGGTTCTCTGATAAGTATAAACTGCATATCTAATAGCATCACTACAATGAGAGGACCAATCGTGAAAAGGTTTTTGGCTTTCTGTTCGCTGATTCCACCGGTAACTGCTTAACGAGGCGTATGTGTGACGACAATTTTCTAAATCAAAAAATATTTTTTCATTGTCAACCAGTACTTGAATAGCCGCAATCCCGTCATTAACGCTCTTTAACGCATTATCACAATAAATATCATAATCATAAGCTAAATCTGCTTTAGTTTGCTGAGCGGCACTATCAATAAAAATACACTCAATACCCCATCTGTCGATTAGTTCTTGAATATTTTCAGCATGAACCGAAGTCGTACCTTCTTTAGAAATATACTCGTCTAATGTATAATATCTCTCACCATCAGTTGCTAAAACTACAAAAGCAGTTTCATCTCGGTATCCTATATCTAATCCGGCAATAAAATCAAACCTGTGATCTTTTTCGTCAATATCTTCTAAATCTTTTAAATGTACTTCGTCTTGTAAGTTATAAATTTTACCCTCGGTCGTTACCCAGTCACACTCATATTC
>Ga0114906_1001566_pt1 | contig 11873 bp, 8 predicted proteins | sample MalvirDeepMed_M9_FD_89687 | JGI IMG/M metagenome (GOLD analysis project Ga0114906, IMG submission 89687) | Marine viral communities from the Global Malaspina Expedition - Malaspina viral metaG DeepMed_M9 | ecosystem: Environmental > Aquatic > Marine > Oceanic | place: Mediterranean Sea... | reverse complement strand
TGAGACGCGGGCGCGGCGCAGTGACTCGCTTAGCGCGCTGAGACACGAGAAGCTTGTCACGCGCCAGCTTTCGGCTACCCGGGTAGCGATCGAAGACGATCTGCCTCGGTGGGCAACCCCTCGGGAGGGTTCTTGGCGTTGATTCTGGACTTGAATCTTCATCGGCCTCCCGCTCGGGGCGGCGAACTCTGAAAGATTCGAATCGAAAGTCAAAGACTGTTTCGCCACGCGGGCTGCGCCCGCTTGCTGGCGAGGTACTTTTCACAGTCGCCTCAAAAGTACCCAAAAGCGCTTTCAGAAGCTGTGCGAACGGAGCGGGGTTGCTCGTGAGACGCGGGCGCGGCGCAGTGACTCGCTTAGCGCGCTGAGACACGAGAAGCTTGTCACGCGCCAGCTTTCGGCTACCCGGGTAGCGATCGAAGACGACCTGCCCCGGTGGGCAACCCTTCCGGACGCAAGTGCTCCCTATCGTCGACCATCGACCGGATCCCGCCGTGGGTAACCCCCGAGGTTGCGCTTTACAGCTTCTCCTGAGTCGAGGTCGACCACCGATTATTGTCGCCACGGCGTATCCAGGGAAACTCGCACCTCGATACGACCCGCTTGTAAAGAGCGCTTTTGCCTTCTTTTGTCGCGCTTGACAAAAGAAGGTCGCCCGCAAGCGCGCAGCGCGGGGCGAAAGGCTTTTCGGGGCTTGTTTTTCGAATCCCAATGCAAGATCAAAAGCGTTTCGCCACGCACGTTGCGCTTGCTGCGATACGAGAAGCGTGTCCTGCGCCAGACTTCGGCGAGCGCAGAAGTCGTCTCGGCCCGCCTACCCGGGCAGGCGCCGCCTTCGGGGACACCGCTGCGTCGGAGCGGGCACCAGGGTCGCCCCGCCGAAACGGGCCTACTCGTCGAACTTGAGATGCCGTACCGACTGGCCCTCGTCGCGAATCTCGCGCAGGGCGTCGATACCGATCTCGATCTGGGCATCCACGTACTGCTGGGTGATCGCTCGATCGCTGGCATCGGTCTTGACGCCTTCGGGCACCATCGGCTGGTCCGAGACAAGCAGCAGCGCGCCGGTCGGGATGCGGTTGGCGAACCCCGTGACGAAGATCGTTGCCGTTTCCATGTCGATGGCCATGCACCGGGTACGGCGCAGGTACTTCTTGAATTTCCGGTCGTGCTCCCAGACCCGGCGGTTCGTGGTGTACACGGTCCCGGTCCAGTAATCGCGCTCGTGGTCGCGGATCGTCGACGATACCGCGCGCTGCAGCTTGAACGCCGGCAGCGAAGGGACTTCCGGCGGGAAGTAGTCGTTCGAGGTGCCCTCCCCTCGAATCGCAGCGATCGGCAGGATCAGGTCGCCGAGCTTGTTCTTCTTCTTCAGGCCGCCGCACTTGCCGAGGAACAACACGGCTTTCGGTGCGACCGCGCCGAGCAGGTCCATGATGGTCGCGGCATTGGCGCTGCCCATGCCGAAGTTGATGATCGACAGCCCATCGGCGGTGGCATTTCTCATCGCCTTGTCGCGACCCCTGACCTCGGCGCCGAGCTTGTCGGCGAACTTTTCGACGTAGTTGTCGAAGTTGGTCAGCAGGATGTGCTTGCCGAAGTCCTCGATCGGGGTGCCCGTGTAGCGCGGCAGCCAGTTCTGGACGATCTGTTCCTTGGATTCCATCGCGGCTTCAGTCTCCCGTTGCAATGTCGTTGATCATGACCTTCACTTCCGCGCGTCTCCGGCCGGTTCCGGCGCAAGCTCGGGCCCCAGCGCGGCCTTCAGCGGATCCAGCCACGGCTCGAAGTGCTTCCACTGCTCGACGCCGGCGCGGTAGATCGGTTGGCGGACCTGTTCGGAACTGGCCGTGCGCACCGAGCGGCGCGTTCGATGGAACTCCACGCAGGCCTCGTCGAACGGCAGATCCAGGTAGTCGAGCATGCGTCGGACCTGGCCTTCGAGGTCGTCGACGACCTGTTCGTAGTCGACCTGGAGGATGCGGCCGGGATAGACGGCGTTCCAGTGCGCCATCAACGCGACATAGTCGCGATAGTAGCGCCCGATGTCCTCGAGGCTGTAGGAAAACTCCTGGCCCTCGGCGAACAGTTGCTTGAAGCCGGAAAAGCAGCAGCCCATCGGCGAGCGCCGGGCGTCGATCACCCGCGCATTCGGCAGAATGGAGAAGATCAGGCCGATGTGGCGGAAATTGTTGGGCATCTTGTCGATGAACAGCGGCGCGGCCTCGCGGTGGATTCGCGTGTCCTCGATGAAACGGCGGCCCAGCTCGGCGCGCTCGTCCGGGCTCATTTCGGCCAGCACACCCGGGTAGCGATGCTCATCGCCTCGGCGACGGCGGCCGTCCAGTCGATGAGCCAGCGCGAGGATGTTCGGCAGCTCCAGGGTCCCGTCGATGGTCGGGTGCGATGCCAGGATCTGCTCGATCAGCGTGGAGCCGGCGCGCGGCAGGCCGACCACGAAGATCGGATCGGGTGCCTCGTGCCCGCCCTCCAGCAGTTGCTCGGCGCGGTCTGCGCCGAAGAATTCCCTCTGACGATCGAACTCGGCCTTCATCCGGTCGGCGCTGTAGTCGATCTGACCGCGCTTGATCGAATTTCCACGCTCGTACTGTTCGAAGGATCCCGCCCACCGTTCGCGATCCTCCAGCGCCTTGCCCAGCGCGAACCGCAGGTGAATCTCGTCGACCGGCGCCAGCCCGCCCGCGTCGAGCACCTCGCGCATGCGTTCGACTTCGCTGTCCTCGAAGCGGAAGGTCTTCATGTTGGCCAGCGACCACCAGGCGTCGCCGAAGGCGGGCCTGCCCCGGCAGGCTTCCCGGTAGGCCTCGATCGCCGCTTCGTGCTCGCCGATGGTCTTCAGCGCATGGCCCCGGAGCATGTGAACGTTCCAGGGCTGCGGGGAAATCTCGATCAGCGGTTCGAGCACCTCCATCGCTTCGTCGTAGCGTCCGATGGCGGAGCACTGGTTGGCGTAGGCCAGCTCGGCGGCGAGGTTGCCGGGCATCCGGCGGCGCAGCTCCGCCGCGGCCTCCCAGGCCTCGGCGAATTTCTGCCGCTTGTGCAGCACCTTGACGTAATCCATTCTCGCCAGGTCGAACCCCGGCTCCAGTTCGAGCACGCTTTCGAGCAGGAACTCCGCGTCGTCGTAGATATGCAGCTGGACGCCGATCGCGGCCAGCAGTCGCATCGCCTCGGGGTGGTGCGGGTGCTGCTGCAGGAAATAGCGGCAGAGCTTCTCGGCCTTGTAGATCTGGCCTTCGTGAAGCTGGCTGGTGACCGTGACCAGCTCCGGCGGCAGGTCGGCCAGCCGCTTGAAATTCGACCCCGCCACGCGCGCTCCTTCGACATCGCCGGCCCGCTGCCTCAACTCGGCCAGGCAACGCCAGGAAGCCGGCAGGCCCGGGTTCAGTTCGGTCGCGCGCGCATACGCTTCGCAGGCCTCGCCGGACTCGCCGCGGGCCTTGTGGACATGACCGATCTCCTGCCACGCGCGGCCATAGTCCGGCGCGACCTGCACCAGCCGGCGCAGGCTGGCCAGCGCCTCGTCGAAGCGCTCGAGGTAGCGCAGGCTGACGGCGTTCAGGAAGAGTGCACGAGGATGGTCGGGAGACGCGTCCAGGACGGCCTGAACGCTCTCGAGGGCGTCGCCGAAGCGCTGCTGCTTGAGCAGCGCCTCGGCCTGTTTCAACGAAGAATCCGGGCGAGCCGGGGACTCGGAAGCATCGATGGAACGCATCGACGCATTGTACCCGGCCCGCCCGGCAGTTCCGTCACCGCAGGAATTACAGCGGCAGGAACCGGTAGGTCAGGCGAATGCCCGCGGTCGTCGGCCGATTGGTCGTGATCCGCGGGATGTCGTCCTGGGTGTTGATGAACAGCTCGGCGCGCTCGTCGAACAGGTTCTCGACGAACAGCTCCGCTGTCCAGCTTCCACGCGAAATGCCCGCCGCGGCGTTGAAGATCGCGTAGGCATCCTGCTCGCGACGTTCCTCGGCGACCAGCGAACTGAACGACTTGCCGGAGTACTTGCCCGAGACCTGGACGAAGCCGTAGTCGGCCCACTCCCAGTCCATCGACTGCTCGTAGCGGCCGCGCAGGCTCGCCTGGATCTCCGGCACCAGCGGCAGCTGGCTACCGATCGGCGCGAGTTCGATGACCTGGGCGTCGACGTCGGTCAGCTCCGTATCGTTGTAGGAAACCGCGCCGTAGAGCGTGAAGTTCGGCGTGGCTCGCCAGGCGAAGTCGGTCTCGATACCGAAGATCTCGGAATCGGCAGAGTTCTCGATGAACGTCAGGATCGACACGTTCTGCGGATCGAAGCGCGAGACCTGCATGTTCTCCCACTCGATGAAGTACGCCGCACCGTTGAAGCGGAAGGAATTGCCGAACAGCAGCGTCTTCCAGCCCAGCTCCCAGTTGGTCACGTCATCGGTGTCGTAGGTCGCGCTGACGGTCGGGAAATCGGGATTGACCGACGGAATCCCGCCGCCGCGGTTCCAGCCGCCGGGGCGGAAGCCCTCGGACCGGGTGAAGTAGAGCATCAGGTTTTCTTCCGGCGTCCACGACACGTTCAGCTTGGTGATCACGTCGTCCTGCTCGAGCGGGTCGGGCGTGTGCCCACCGTCGACGTCGTAGTCGCGCCCGCTGTCGAGGTCGACGGAACCGGAGAAGATGCCGTTGGCGAAGTTCGACGAGCCCGTGAAATCCGATTCGATTTCGTAGGCGCGTGCGCCGATCGTGGCCTGCAGCGTGTCAGGGATCAGCTCGTAGCTGAACTCGCCGAAGAAGGCCAACTGCTCCTCGGTCCGACGGATATCGTTGAAGAACGCCACGCCGGCCGGCCGGGTCTCGGGATTGACCTGGAATGCATCGGAGATCGGCGCGTTCGGCGCAAAGCCGAGATCCGGCGTTGCCAGGTAGAAGTAATCGTCCTGGGTGTCGATCTGGAAATCGTCGTAGTACACCCCACCGACGAAGCGCCAGCGATTTTCGGCCGGCGTGGAGATCCGGAACTCCTGCGTGAAGCGCTCGTGCTCCTGGAGGATCTTCGTGCCCTTGGTCGGGTCCAGGCACTGTCGATTCTCCGTGATGAACCGCGGATCGATGTCGTAGTTGACGATGTAATCCGGGTTGTCGTAGGTGCAGGTGTAGTAAGCGATGAAGGCGCCGGCATTGTTGTAGCCGGTGTAGTCGACGGACTGGTTGACCTCGCGATCGAGATAGCCCCCGGTGTAGACCATGTTCAGCGCGCCCAGGCGACCTTCGAGGGTCCAGGTGGTCTGGTTGAACTCGTCCTTGAGCTCATCGGGGAAGAAGCGCGTGACTTCGAGGTCGCCGACTTCGGGGTCGTAGTCGAACACGCCGTCGGCGCCCAGTTCCTGGTAGGTGTTCTGGACGAGCAGGTTCCAGTCGCTGTTGAACTCGTGATACAGCCCGGCGCGAAGACCCTTGTAGTAGCTGTCGTTGAAGTTTTCCTCGACCAGGTCCGCGTTGTTGACCGTCTGGTAGGTCGCATCCGGGCCGAGATCGACCGCGGATTCGGGATTGATCTCCGGGTCCAGCGTGAACTCGCCGAGCACGTTGTCGATGTAGCCGCCGAGATTGACGTTGTAGAACGCGATCCGGGCAGCCGTCGAATTGCCGATCGGCAGGTTGAAGAACCCCTCGCCGGAGCTGTTGAATTCACCGTCCTTGGTAAACGAGGCCTCTCCCGTGAACCCTGCGTCGAACAGGCCGAGCTGCGGCTTGTTGGTGATGTATCGGATCGTACCGGCCTGGGAACTGGCCCCGAACAGCGTGCCCTGCGGTCCCGGCAGGACCTCGATGCGCTCGAGATCGGTCGCGTAGACGTCCAGGTTCCGTCCCGGCGCGGTCACCGGCTGCTCGTCGAGGTACAGCGCGACGTTGGGCGAGGTCCCCTGCGCGCCGGACAGCAGCACGGTGATCGGCTGGACCGCGAGGCCGCGGATGTAGATGGTCTGCTGGCCGGGGCCGCGGCTGGCGGCGTTGAGGCTCGGCGTGTTGCTGCGCAGGTCGTCGAAGTTGCCGATGTTCATCTCGGTCAGCGCCTTCTGATCGACCGCCTGCACCGTGATCGGCGCCGACTGGAGGTCGACCTCCTCGGTCTTGGTCGCGGTAACGACGATCCGGCTGATCTCCTTGGATTCCGTCTCCTCGTTGTTCGCGGCCTCGTTGTCCTGCGCGAACACGCTTGCGGACGTCGATGCGGCCAGTCCCCAGAGGACGGCCTGTGTCAATCGATCTCGTCTTGGCATGGTTCGTTCTCTCTCTGTGTGTTGGTATTTTTCGGGAATCAACAGACCCAGTCGGGCCGAAAGCACGGGCGTCGAACGCACCGATCGAATCGGCTGGACGCGCGCAGCTGCGCCGGGGACGGACCCGGGGGTGCCTGGAAATTCGGAGGCCGTTCACCGCGCCCCGGCAGGAGCGCGCACGAACGGCGTAACGGACCATCACGGTTGCAAACCGGAGGTGCCGAGCAACACGAGGAATGAAACGACCTGCTCAACAACATGCAGCCGTGATGGCCAGTGGCGCACCACGAGTCTTCTGGCGTCGGTCGGAGCGGCGGATAGGCAGACACCGCCCCGCTTTCGGCAAATAGACTGTCCTCTGCTTCGAGCCTGTTAAAACAAGGTTAACATGACAGGGGTTCACACCCCGGTTCACACCATGACCACGAGCGTCGTCACCGCGTTCGCACCGGCCTCCGTGGGCAACGTCGCCGTCGGCTTCGACCTGCTCGGCCACAGCATCGAAGGCCCCGGCGATCGCGTCACGGCCAGTCCCACGCGCGAGGCCGGCGCCCGGCTCGTCGGCATCGAGGGCTGCGTGACCGAACTGCCCCGCGATCCGGCCGAAAACACGGCCACGCGCGCCGCCCAATCGCTGATCGACGCCCATGCGCCCGGCGCCGGCGTCGACCTGACGCTGCACAAGGGCATCCCGCTGTCGTCCGGGCTCGGCGGCTCGGCGGCCTCCGCGGTCGCGGCCGTGGTCGCGACGGCGGCCGCGCTGGATCTTCGCCTCGACGCCCACGCCCTCTACCCGCATGCCCTGGCCGGCGAAGCGGTCGCCAGCGGTGCCGCCCACGGCGACAACGTCGGCCCCCAGCTGCTCGGCGGCCTGGTCCTGGCCCTGCCGGATCGACTCGTCCGGGTGCCGGTTCCCGCCGGGCTCTGGGCGGCCGTGGTCCACCCGCACACGGAGCTGTCGACCCGGGCCTCGCGGGACGCCCTGCGCGACCCGTTCCCGATCGAGGTGGTCGTAGCCCAGACCAGCCGGCTGGCGCTGGTGCTGTCGGGCTGCCACGACAACGACATCGACCGGATCGACGCCGGTCTCGAGGACCTGCTGGTCGAACCGCGGCGGAAGCACCTCATTCCCGGCTTCGACGCCGTTCGCGCCGCCGCGCTGGATCACCGCGCGCTCGGCGCGTCGATTTCCGGCGCAGGCCCCAGCGTGTTCGGCTGGTTCCGCAGTCGCTCCGACGCCGAGCGAGCGTCCGAGGCGATGGCCCAGGCGTTCGCGTCGCACGGCCTGGCCGCCGATCGCCACGTCTCGCCGGTCGACGGCCCGGCGGCACGACGGGTCGAGGAAGGCTGAATGAAATGCATCAGCACCCGGGGCGAAGCCCCGTCCGTGGACCTGGCCGAGGCGCTCCAGGCCGGCCTGGCGCCCGACGGCGGGCTGTACGTTCCCGAAACCCTGCCGCCGATCGATCCGGCCGGGCTCGACCGGACCGCAAGACTGCCCGCCACGGCCGAAGCCGTCCTTGCACCGTTCTTCGCCGGCGGTCCGCTGGGGGCCGAGCTTTCCGCGGTGTGCCGGGCCAGCCTGGACCTGCCGTTGCCCGTCGTCGCCCTGCACGAGGCCGGGCAATCCGACCGGGCAGCGGACGGGAACCCGGACAGCGCTGCCGAAGCCTGGATCCTCGAGCTGTTCCACGGCCCGACGGCGGCGTTCAAGGATTTCGCGGCCCGGTTCCTGGCCGAGTGCATGGGGCGACTGGCCGAGCGCGAAGCCGACGACGCCGGGGCAAGGACCATCCTGGTGGCCACGTCCGGCGACACGGGCGCGGCCGTGGCGGCGGCGTTCCACGGTCGGCCGCGATTCCGGGTGCGCATCCTCTATCCGGAAGGACGGGTCTCGCCGCTGCAGGCCCACCAGCTCGGGGCCTTCGGCGGCAACGTCACGGCCTATCGCGTCGCCGGCAGCTTCGACGACTGCCAGCGCATGGTCAAGGCGGCGCTCAACGACCAGGACCTGCGGACACGCGCCCGGGTCAGCACCGCCAACAGCATCTGCATCGGCCGCCTGCTGCCCCAGGTCGCCTACTACGCGCAGGCGGCGCTGCAGCTCACCGGCTCCGGCCGCGACGAACTGCAGGTCGTCGTCCCCACCGGCAACCTGGGCAACGCGCTGGCCTGCGTGCTGGCGCGCGAGCTCGGCTTCCCGATCGGCGACATCTGGCTGGCGACCAACGCCAACCGCACCCTGCCCGACTACTTCGCCAGCGGCGACTATGTCGGCCGCGACGGCCTGGCCACGCTGGCCAATGCCATGGACGTGGGCGATCCCAGCAACTTCGAACGCCTGGCGTGGCTGTATCGGGACCGCGACCTTCGCGACGCCCGCATCCACGCGGTCAGCGTGCCGGACGAGGCGATTCGCGATCGCATCCGGCGCGAACACGCGTCGCGGGGTCTCGTGATCTGTCCGCACACCGCCTGCGCAATGGAGGTCCTGGCCCAGCGCCGGCGCAGCGGCGACCGCCGGGCCTTTCTCGTCGCCGCGACCGCCCACCCGGCCAAGTTCGCCGAAGTCGTCGAACCGCTGATCGGCCGGGCCGTCGAGCCGCCGCCGGCGCTGGCCGACCTGCTGTCGCGGCCGAGCCGGGCGGAACCGCTCGAGCCCGACCCGGACGCGCTCCGCCGAGAGCTCCTCGCCGACGCATCGACGGAATGAAGATCGATAGCTACGAGGCCGCCCTGTTCGACATGGACGGCCTGCTGATCGACTCCGAACCGCACTGGCAGGACGCCGAGATCGCGGTCTACGCGCCCTACGGCGTGCCCGTCGACCGCGAGCTGTGCCGCGCGACCGCCGGGCGGCGGATCGACGAAGTCCTGCGCCTGTGGCACGACCGCTTCGACTGGAGCGGTCCTCCGGTCGAAGACATGGTCGACCGCGTCCTCGACGAGGTGACGCGCCGCATCCTCGACCACGGCTGGGCCCTGCCCGGCGTCCACGGAACGATCGACGCGCTGCGCGATCGCGGCCTGAAGATCGCGATCGCCTCCTCCTCGCCGCATGCCCTGATCGACGCCGTGGTCGAGAAGCTGGACCTTGCCGATCGCATCGACCTGACCCATTCGGGCGTCGATGAACCGCAGAGCAAGCCCCATCCGGGCGTGTTCCTGACCGCCGCCCGCAGGCTGGGCGTCGAGCCGGGCCGCTGCCTGGTCTTCGAGGACGCCCCGGCCGGCGTTGCGGCGGGCAAGGCGGCGGGTATGACGGTCATCGCCGTTCCGTCGGTGTTCGCCCCCGACGACCCCGGCATTGCCGAGGCCGACCGGGTGCTCGAATCGCTGGCGGAGTTCGAGCGGGAACTGCGCGCGCCGGGGCACGCCTGAGGGGGTTCAGCGGGTGGCGGCGTCTTCGCGCTCGGTCTCGCGTTCGGCTCTCAAGGCCTTGAATTCCTGGCGAAGCTCGGCCAGCGGACGAGCGTGCAGGAAGCCGTAGGACACGCAGTCGTCCTTGCCCTTGCCGGCGTGGTGGATCTTGTGGGCCTGGATCAGCCGCTTGATGTAGCCGCCCTCCGGGTTCCACTTGAAGGGCCAGCGGCGGTGCACCAGGCCCTCGTGGAACACGAAGTAGATCAGGCCGTAGCCGGCCATGCCCCAGCCGATCCACCAGGTCGGGCCCAGCGTGTCCCGGCCGAACCAGATCAGCGTGATCGAGACCGCCGCGCCGACCACCGCGTACAGGTCGTTGAGCTCGAACCAGCCCTCGCGCGGGCGATGGTGCGACTCGTGCCAGACCCAGCCCCAGCCGTGCATGATGTACTTGTGCGAGAACCACGCCACCCATTCCATGGCGATCACGGTTGCAATAAAAAGCAGTATATTCAACAGCATGCGGGCATTATCTAGATTCGGTTCTAAGGCGCAATCCGGCGTGCCATCCACAGGCTGGCGCCGATGGCGACGAGCGCGCCGAGGCCCAGCACCGACCACGGCACCACGAGGTCGGCCAGCGCATCGCCGCGCCAGAGCAGCCCTTGCCATGCATCGATGGCCCAGGCGTTCGGGGTGAGCCAGCCCAGCTCGCGGAGCCACCCCGGCATCATGAAGCGCGGCACCATGCTGCCGCCTACCGCTGACAGTATAAGGACCACGAAGGAAGACGCCGTCTGCGCCTGTTGACGCGATCGGCACAGCGACGCGGTGAGCAAACCGAGGCCGGCCGCAGCCGCCGAGGCCAGCAGCGCGGTCACCAGCCACGCGCCCGGCTGCTCCAGCCAGGCCACTCCGTAGAACAGTCCGGCAACGATGAAGATCAGCGTGACCTGCACCAGGCCCTGCAGGGTAAGAAAGATCGCCTTCCCGGCCACGACGGTCGGATAGCCGCCGGGGGTCGCGACCAGCCGGTCGACGATGCCGCTGGTCCGCTCGTCGATCATGGAAATCGCACCCTGCATCGCCGCGAACAGAAGGAACAGGATGGCGACCGCTCCGGCGTAGTAGGTAATGCCGCCGCGGTCCGGGTCGATACCGCTGAGAACCTGACGCGCAACCAGGCCGTCCTGCGACGCGTCTTCTTCGTCCGAGGTCGCGGCAAGCTCTTCCCGGGCGATTTCCTCGAGCGCAATCTCGAGGAGCTCCTGCTGCTCATCCGTATACGGCCCGGCCAGGGCGTCGATCAGCGAGGCGGCGCGGGCCACGCCCAGTTCGGGAAACTCGCGCTGCAGCAGCCGCTGGACGCGAGCGGCCACGACCGGCCCGGCCAGGCCGCGCGATGCATCCGAGACGATCAGGACAGGCGCCGGCGCGTCCAGATCGGCGGTCGGATCGCGGCTCGGCTCGGACCGGATCCGGATCAGCGCATCGATTTCGCCACCGGACACGCTCGCCTCGGCATCGGCCGGGCGCGGCGAGCGCACGGCCCCGAGCGCCGGCGAGCCGACCAGGGCCTCGACGAGGGCTTCGGTCTGCGGGCTGCCGACCTCGTCGACCACGTGCACACGCAGCTCCAGCGCATCCGCACCGGTGCCGGAGAAGACCTCGGCGAACACGCAGAACATCAGCGGCGGCAGCGCGAACACCATCAGCAAGGCGCCGCGATCGCGCAGCAGCCCCAGCGCCATGATCCGCACCACGGTCGCGATCACGACGGCGCCTCCGGCGGGCGTCCGAACAACCGGTGCCAGAGCGAGTCGAGCCCCGGCCGGCGCACGCGCCACTCGATCGCCGGCAGCGCGTCGAGCGCGTCGACGTCGATCGCGCCGGCCAGTCCGCGCCACTGCAGCGGCGCGTTCGGATCCTCGGGCTGCAGGCCCAAGCCGGCCAGGGTCTCGGCCAGCTCGTCGTCGGGAAGAGCGTCCAGCGTCACCTGCCACTCGCGGCGGTCGGCGAAAACATCGTGGATCAGCGATGCCGGCGAACCCTCGGCAACCAGGCGGCCGGCGTCGAGAAACGCGACGCGGTCGCAGAGGCGCCCCATCTCCTCGAGATCGTGACTGGTCATCAGGATCGCCATGCCTTCTTCGGCGAGGGCGCGAAGCACGCGCTCGATCGCCAGCCGAGCCGGCAGGTCGACGCCGACCGTCGGCTCGTCGAGGATCAGCACCT
>Ga0114906_1001564_pt1 | contig 11876 bp, 3 predicted proteins | sample MalvirDeepMed_M9_FD_89687 | JGI IMG/M metagenome (GOLD analysis project Ga0114906, IMG submission 89687) | Marine viral communities from the Global Malaspina Expedition - Malaspina viral metaG DeepMed_M9 | ecosystem: Environmental > Aquatic > Marine > Oceanic | place: Mediterranean Sea... | reverse complement strand
AGCTATTGATCCCGTAGAGAATGATCGTCGAATGCTTGCAGGTCTTGCATTACGTCGAGAACGTGCAGATGGGTTGCCTCTTATTAGTAGACGAACATTTATGGAACGGTATATGGGTGGTGTCATTGATAATATCGATGATGAAGAAGCCCAGTTAATCGCAGAAGCGGCTGTTGCTCAATTAGTAGCAAGTGGTGCGCTTCTACAATCAGTTATGGCGGAGGTACAGGCAAATGCACAAAATGATAAGGTTGTTGCCGCGGGCAATCAAGCTTCTGCTCAACTTGCAGGCGGTCGTGAGCGTGGGCTTGAAAGTCTTGCGGGTGTTGGTGCGCCATCTCCCCAAGAAGTCGGGGCCGTGGAAGGACAAGACACCGCTATAGGCGGATTATAAAGGAGGAATCATGGCAAATAAGAAACCACATATTAAACCTTGCCCAGGTTCCAGCGGAGGTAAATAATGCCTAAAGTAGGAAAGAAACACTTCCCTTATACTAAGAAGGGATATGCGGCTGCGGCTGCAGCTAAAAAGAAGAAGAAGACGAAGAAGGGTTACTAATGGTAGACAAACCAGACCGAGACGTTACACGGATGGCAGTTGAAAGAGCGGTTCCTGTTCTTACAAAAGCTAAGGATCTCTTAAAAACTATCATCTATACTGGTCCTGATCAGGTATTAATGTCGGATAGGGAAATTCTACATGGTGCAGCCGATGGTAATCCCGATATGCTTAAGCATGTTGGTAATACAGCAAGTGACGTAGATAACCAGCTTCTTGAAAAGCTGCTTATGACAGGTCAATTGACAGACGCTTAGGAGGATATCATGGCGGGTGGCATACTTCCACAGCGACCAACACCCGGTGGGTTGCTTGGTACAGGAAATTTAGGTGCTCCATCTGGCCCACAACCTGGGCAGGCAAGAGGTATACCTCAAAATACCCCCGGCCCAGCAGTACCAGGAGTACCTGATCCTGATAAACTGGTTGAGCTATTTACATCATATACCAGTGGTCAAGTAAGTCGTGAGGACTTAATTAGTCAGTTACACATCTTTTCAACAGGAGAAGGTGGTATCCTTGGTTTGCTTGAAGGTATGGAGCAAGAAGAACCTAATCAGATGAGTGGTGCTCAGCCCAATGCAGTACCTGTTTTACCTGGTGGGGTCGCTCCACAACCAGTGCCAGTACAGACTGAACCGCTTGATAAACGTCATCAACGTATCTCTCAACTACTCCAAGGATATGGAATTGTTCCCGAAGACGCTGATCAGATGTCCACAGAGCTTAATCCTAATGAGCAGGGTGTTCCGTATGCTTGGGAGCAGGAGCAAATCAGCTTAACCTTTGGTGATGACCCAAGAACTGCGACTGGAATGGGTACCGGAAATGTAACTAAGCAGGGAGCTTTTGACGCTGCTAAGACGTTTAACAGGTGGTCAGATGATGAGATCTGGGCTGCTATTGAAAAATCAGCTCCAAATGCACCAATGACCAGTGCAGACATCAAGGTAGACTATACACCTCGGTCTGTAGTAGAACCAGATGATGAGCCTATTGGACTTGATATCGAGGAGCCTGCACCTGATCGAGGAGGAGGAATCCACCGCGTAGCTCAAACAACTCCTACGCCAGTAGTACAGCCTAAAGAAACAGGGCAGCTTGTTTATGATGAAGAGACTGGTCAGATGGTTGACAGTGGTACTTGGATGCCACCTAAAGCAGGCCCAGGCTTAACGGCTGCACAACTTGCTGAAAAGCAACGTCAACGAGATGAAGAGCAACGTCAACAAATTGAACAGCAACGGCAACAAGAATTACAAAGACAACAGGAGTTGCGTAATCAGAGTGCTGTAAATGACCCTATGTTTGCTGGACGACGGGAAGGACAAGAAACTGGACAACTGGTTTGGGACAATGAAATTGGTCAGATGGTGGACTCGGGTACACGTATGCCACCTATGGCACGAGGGGGTATACGCTCTGCTGAACAACTTGCTGAGATACAACGTCAACAGGAACTAAAAAGATTACAGGATCAGTGGGGCGGTGCTTACGGCGATATGGGCTACCAGGCTACCCAAAACTGGTATAACCAGGGTGGTGGTGCCTACGGTGATATGGCAGCAAGTGCTGACTTAAATCAGTATAATCAAAGAGAGTTAGGGCCAGATGTAGATCCTAGGGCGGAATATAACCGAAAAGAGTTAGGCCCAGATATTGATCCGAATGCACCAGATCCTAGAACTGTAATATCTCAGGCAGATTATGAGAAGTTTCAGGAAGGCCGTGCCCAACAAGCGGATATATTAGGTATTGGCGGTGGTTTCGAAGATTTCATAAACTGGATAAGAGGTGGGGTGTCAGGGATCGATCCCGCCAACCGCCCAAGTGCTCCACAAGCACCTCCGACACAACCACCTCCGCAAGCACCACCTCCACAACCGACTGGGGCACTTCCTCCCACCGGATTTACGTGGCCTCAGCCATTTGGCCCTGGAGGCATAACGGGCGCAACTCCACTTCCATCATGGGATGTGCGGAATCAGCCTCCTAGTGGAGGTGTTGCTGGCCCTGGTGGTATGTGGCCTTTTAATCAACAAATAAACGTTGGTCAGACCGATAAAGATAAAGACCTAGCGCTCTCTCAAAAACCATTGTTTGACCCCAAATCGGTTACTGATGATGAGTATAAAGCATGGCAAGAATATACCATAGCTCAGAAAGCAGGTCAGTGGAAAGGCCCAGAATTTGAAGACTATGACGCCGCGGTACCTACATATTATGAGGGTCTACAAAAGGGTGCACCTAAACAAATAGGCGGCGAGTGGAAACCAGGGACTCAAACCGACACTACTAGGATGGAAACGGATTTTGCTGCAGGTGAGTTTGCATACCCTGAATTAACATCTCTTATGGGAAGCTTTACAGAAGCGGGAGTCACAGGTCAGGCGGGTATAGATCTAGGTTCGAAACTTATTGATGCCTTTGCTCGTCTTGGTGATGCTCGTATTACAGGTCAAATTTCTGAAGCTGATCGTAATCTTAAAGCGTCGATTGCACACTTTGAGCAACTATCTACCGAGTATAGAGACCTTCAGAATAAACGATACCAGGAAGGGATAGCTACAGGTGGGATATGGAAAGGGACAGAGCAAGTACAAGTAGATGACGGTCAGGGTGGTATGAGATGGGAAACCAAAAATGTTGTTGAGGAAACTCTAGCTAGTAAAGCTCAAGAGTACGCTCAATTATTGCAGCGATTTGATGCAACTGGTTATGTTCCGAAGATAGATCCAGCAACAGGTGACTGGGTTAGAGACGATGATGGAAATGTAAAGCAGGATGCAGAGTCCTCTCGTCCTACACTAGAACGAGAAACATCCGAAGCAGCGACTGCACAGTCACAAGCCGAATTAGCTGTAAAACGCGAAGCTAATATGTCTCAGCTATTTGGAACGCTGGTTAGTTTTAGTGGCGACCTGGAGGATGAAAAGGGTCAGAAAATTATGGGTGTTGAAGCAGGTGCTGAGACTCTAGCTGGTCAGGAATTTCAATTTACTAAACTACTAAAAGCTGCTGAATTAGCTGGTGTTATGATGACAACTGACGCTTCTGGTAAGGTAGTACCTATGATGATAGATGGAGAACCTGTAGATACCTTTGCTGCTAGACGCTATGCGTGGGACGTAGGTGTGCAGGAAAAGCAGATTTCTTTAGCTTCAGAGCAGGCTTCACTTGCTTCCGAGCGTGCTAATCTGGAGGCTGCGACTGCCCAGCTTGGTCAGCAACTTCAGCAAGAGATTGCTCAAGGTAACTTAAATGAAGCAATTACTGCACGTAAAGAAATGACTCTCGCTAAGAACCGTCAAGATGATTTACAGCTAAGGCAATTAAAAGTAAATACCCTTCTCTCGTTAGCTCAACCAGCAACTATGCTTTTTGTGCAACGATTCGGACTTCTTGATGATTTAGGTGCTGCATTAGGTATTGACTTTAATACTCCAGAGCATGCTATTCCAGAGGCACCTCCAATGGTTGAGCCTGGTACATATCCAACGATGAGAATGCTCCAAGATGCAACTCCTGCAGAGCGTCAAATAATGCTAGCAGAGACTGCATCCTTTGGTGGAGCTATGTACGAGAATGCTTCATCTCAATCCGCATTAGAACGGATTCGATCTTGGCAGCCCGGTAGTCAACCTCTCCGACGTACACCAATAACAGGAAAAGGACGCTAATGGCAGCAATACCACAGAATCCCAGTCAAAGAGCTGGGGAACAAAGTGCATGGCAACGTCGTTACTGGAGTAAGGTAGCTGCAGAGCGAGATTTCATACCTAGTTTGATTCGTAATCGTCCTGTACCTGCAATGGATCTACCTAATACAAAGCACATCTCGGCAGCACTTAAACTTGAGTTGACGGTCGAACAACTTGCAATGCTAGATGAGTTTGTACCATCAACACGCATTGATAATGCAGACTTCTATCATATGGATACTAATGAGCAAAGGAATAAACTCAAAAAATTAACTGACGAAGTTCGTAATGCACCCGATAGACAACAAGAAAGTGCTAAGCAGAATCTTGTTGACCAACTAGGTGTTGCAGGTAAATGGCTAGGTCGTAATAGTTGGGCAGCATCAAAAACTATTGGGGATGCAGTTACTCCCGATTGGCTGATACCAGGAGCTAAGAAAGTTGGCATGGGGGTTGCCCGTGTTGTTAACTGGAGTGGCGAAGAAGTTACTGCTGAGTGGATATACCACATACAAGATAAACTACTAGCAGGTAACCAAAAGTTTGAGCGTCGTGTCAGAGCTTATCGAGATATGAAGTATGGAGGAGAAGACCTGCCCTGGTGGCGTAGTCTTCCTATGCTTCAAGGTATGCAAGGCGCTACAAAAGGCTTTGGCACGGGGGAGTTTAAGGAAGCTGGGTTTGACGTACCAATATGGGTGCACTTGCCTATGGAGGTCTTCTTAGATCCTCTTAATCTAGTACCCATTGGTGCTGCATTTAAGGCTGCAAGAGCTTTTTCTCTTGTAAATACAGCTAATACTAAGGGCTATGCACAAGCTGCATCAAGGTTAACACAGGCTGCAGCTAAGCAGTCGCCTACAAAGTACCCTTCAATGGCAGAATTTATGGCTGAGCAAAGCGCACACCAGCACGCAATAAATAATCTTACTATTAGACAAGCACATTATGATAGTGGCTTATCGGGTTCACCTTGGCTTCAGCGTATAGGTGAAGATGGTCAGATTTCCTACTATAAAGAAGCGGATGGTAAAGAAGTACCTTTTGTTGGTGGCGGTGCGGGCAGAACAGGAAGAACAGGAAAAATGGAAGGCGAGGTACCCCATACTGATTCTGAGGAGCTTCCTCTCTTTCGTGGCTTGCCAGAAAATGTAGATGACGAGATTTCACAAGGACTTAGAGGTCAGTATAGTGCCTTACGTGAGATTGCCGAAGACCCTGAACTTCTAGCTGGTGATCTAGCAATTAACTCCTGGGTAATGCAAGCCATGTATCATTGGGGTCTTCGTAGCAATGAGCTTCAGCATATTAAATATGGCGATCTATTGGATCAAGTGTCTGATGTATTCCTTAATCCTGTAGTGCCTATGGATATTGGAGGTAAACGTAATGACCGCTTAATGTTCCGAGGTCAGCGTGGTGACGCGTATGACTTTACAAAGCGATTTTTAGAAGCACGTAAAAATATGGTTGGTGGTACAACGAAGGATAGTGACCCCGCCTTTTGGGCTGTTGTTAAGGATAGTAAAGGTGTATATGGTCGTGCTGCGGCAGATGCTACTAATATAAATATTATCTTTAAGGAAGCTGCTGAGAGATATGGCTCAAAGGGTGAAAAGCTTTTGGACTACTATCGGCGTGAACCAGGCACCAGACTTGGTAATAACAACTTCGCTTATGTATTTAGGTATGCCTTTGGTGCGCGTACTTTTGGTGCAGGAGGAGCTGCGGGTAATAGAAGTGCCCTGGATGTATCTTTAGGTTTGGGTCATAGTAGTATCAAAAATACTGCCATTTATCTATCTCAATTACAACTAGCTGAAGGTTCTCTTAGAGATGCAATGTCTATGTGGGGGTTCACAGGTATAGAAGAAGCTCTTGAAAAAACTCCAGGACTTCTAAATCCATTTCCTACTGGTAGAAATCTAATAGACCATCCAAATGTTACAGAACTTGTACAAAATACAAAGGGCGAATGGGTTCGTGCAAGAGTTACTCCTCAACGTGCGGCGCAAATAATAAACAACGAGCGTGAGAAGTTTATCCTGGCGAATGTTCAGCCAAACCCGACACTTCAAACACATTTGCCAGATGGTATGATGCCTAAGGCTGCCGAGATATGGGGTAAGCTTGAATCTCTTAGTGCTTACATGGAGTATTTAAATTCTCTTCGCCTGGACAAGACACTTCTTTCTGGGCGTAGTAAGTGGATCGACCCGGATGTTAGAAAAGAAGCTCAACTTGCTCAACGCTCTATTGATTCCTGGATGTTTGCACATGCTTATGCTGGTAAAGAATTACTTCAGCAGTTAAAAGAGACAGGCGACGAAAAGATAAGTGACTCTCTTCTAAGTCTGCTAATGAAGCCATTCATATCTGAAGAGTTACGCATCATTTCTAGAGGGGAGTCCTCTGCAAGGTTCGCAGGTATGGGTCGAGGAGCTGGTCATCCAACTCTTGCTGACTTACTTCCTGCTGACGCTATTAAAGCGGCTGAGCGTACTGAACCTAGTAAAACTCTAGGTCGAACTGTAGATAACCCTCAAGGTGGCGCATTAAGACAGACTCTTGCACATCGTGTTGCACGATTAACTCAAGATGAAGTTGATACCGCTAATAAAGAATTAGTTGAGACAAATACAGCTACTATAGGAGGTAGAGCTTATACGAGGGAAGAGCTAGCTAAAGCTAAGCTTCTTACTGAGCCTGGTGATGAACTTATTGAAGCTGGTCTACTTCACGCTAAAGATCCTAGATTTACTGATGCGACAACTAAAGATTTACCTCTTCAAGCAGGCTATGTTCTTAAACGAACTTATAATATAGAAGATCCTGTATCGGGAGTCATGAAATCAGATGAACGTGTTTATATTCATACGGAATGGATATATCATCCAGTAACTAAAGATCTCACTCATGCTCGTGTTGAAAGACTAGCAACTGATCATCTGAGAGATGGTTTAGTTGTCTTAGCTAGAGATCCTGCTCAAGAACTGATTCCTATTTCGGAGTTTCATCGATGGGCTAACACTCTAACAATACCTATACCCCTGAACCCTGCGTCAGGAATGTTTGGAGAGCTTGGTCGATCTGGGCCTAAAACACTTACGGCTCTTGAAGTTGCTAAGATGCTGTATAATGTGGGTCGAAATAGCGTAGAGCCTACCGCTGAAATGGATATACGAGCTTGGCGTGCTGCATTATCTCCTGTTGCATCTGACGCAGACGCTATTGCACGAGGTCTTGATGGTCTTCCGCATGTTCCAGCAGCAGACCGTATTACAGGTAGAGGTACAAGTCGTGCAGTTGCACAAATGACAGATGAAACAACTGGCTTATCAGTTTTGGGCAACGACTTAGTCATAGCACGAGATAGCGGTGGTAAACGATTATATCAATGGTCAAAACAAGTTCTAGATGAACTCGCAAGATTAGTAGAAAAAGACGAAGCCGGTTATGGGTGGGCATCTCACCATGTTGAAGGTAAAGGAAATGTTTTAGGTAGGTCTGGTGTTCCCGGTCAACCACCAGGCGCTTCACCCCCTGCAGGCGGATTTCCTGAGGACTATAACTTCATGGAGTTTGGACCGAGAGGCGAGTCTTATGGTCTTGAACAGGTAATGGCGGTTCCATTATCAATGGATCATCCTATACAATTTACAGGAACAGGCTTAGCTGCTCGATTCTTTCAGGTTGGTATGGATAAAGGTATTGGCCCTTCATTTCCTTTGATTGGTAAGATACGTGCACCTCGTGGGTCACAGAAATATCTTCGTATGCTTGTTCCAGGAACTTTTGGTACTAGTGAGCCTGGTAAACTTACCGCTACATACCGGCTAGCTTCTGAGCAAGGTAAACAGATAGCCAGTGAAATAGCTTTTAGACTACAACAAACTTTTTCAGAAGCTGGGTTACTAGAAGACGATATGCTTGGTCGTGTACTGCAATTACGACGTCGCAGTCAAGTCAAACAAAATGGTCAATTACTAAATCCTGATGATGAGCACCCATTAAATCGATTGCGTAACGCTCTATTTAGTGAGTTTAAGTCTAGGTCAGATACTATATGGACTGATGATTTAATTTCCCGCGACATTTCTAAATGGACATGGGATGATAATCTTCGTTTTGTTGAAAGCTTCTTACGAACTGAAAGGGCAGATCTTAATAAGTGGTATGTTATGGATGGCCCTAATGGTCAAGCTTTACAAAAAGCTTATGACTACTACCACCAAGTTGGCCCGCAACTTATGAAGATGTTTGAAGCTGCTGGTTTTGATCCTTCAATTATTATGAAGAATGCTGCTGGTGAGGATATTCCTTGGGAAACTAACTTTGTACCTGCACTAACAACCAGTAAGTGGTCAGAAGATGCTGATTTTGGTATCCCTGGAGTAAGTCAAGCTGTCAGAAGGATTGGTGATGCACCAACAACTTTTTCTGATAGGTTCTATGCAAACTCGATCGAAGGTAAGATGAGGCAAGGTTACTTCGAAGGGGCAACGAATCATAATGTGTATGAACACGATCCTATTATGGCTATTACTAGACAGGTTGAGCAGTACTACCAGTACATAATTGATCAACAGTTTATGGATAAGTTCTTAGAGCTTGGTGTAGATAAAACAGTTCTTCTACAGCCAGTCTCGGTTGGACGTAAGATCTTTAACTGGCGGTATGCATATGAATTTCCCAGACGAGTACCTCTTACAGAAGCTGAACAAGCTAAAGCTGCAAAGTATTATGGCAAAGACTGGGCTACAATGCCAATGGAACAGCTACAACGAAAACAAGCTGAATTCAAAGAGATATCTAGAGCAAGTAGAGAAGTACATCTGCAAGCAGGGCTTGAATATTTTGTTGATAGTAAACGAATTAAAGAAACAGTTTCAATTAGCCCTGAAGCTAGTCGTGAATTGATGGCTTTAGGGTCAGACTTAATTGACCCTCTAAATGGTTTTGTCAGGCATACATCTGCTGTTGCTAATACTATGCGTGTTCTAGCAACTGGTGCTGACTTTGGTGTTATGCTACTACATGGATTTGGTGCCTTTGGAACTATGCTTTCCCCCACAGGTTTCTTACCTGATCTTCCAGCGTTACTAAAAGAAGGCCAGTATAAGATGTCATTGCCTTGGAAAGCTCGTCAAGCATGGGGTCTAAGTACTTACAATATGATGCGTGCCATAATTCAACCAAAAGTACGTCGTCAATGGTATATCAACACATCTCTTGAACGTGCTGATATGGCAAAATATGGCATCTCCTTCTTTCGATCTACCTTTACTGAGGACTTGCCAACTCCTGGTGTCTTCACTACTAAGCGTGATTATCCTGGTAAGAAGCAACTCGCAAAACCTATGGAGCATGCAAGAGATATTGTTAAACGCCCTGTTGAGGGATTTGGTTTCTTCCTTGATGTATCTAAGACAGAGATGTGGCGTGCTTGGAGGTCAGCAGGTATGGCAGAAAATGATCTTCAAGATCTTGCTGCCTCCTTAAATGCAATTCATGGTACTATTAACCCCAACGTTGCTGGTATGCAGCATAAGCAGCGTGTGTTTGAATCAGCCTTCTTTCTGTACGCTGCTCTTTATCGTCGGTCTGCGCTTGCTCTACTTAAGAATGCAACCTCTGGTATAGTACCCGGTGGTGTAAAGAAACCCTGGCGGCGCGGCCCTGCTTTACACGCATTGAGTGGTATGGCTGCTGCAGGCGCTGCGTTAGCATATGGTATTAAAGAAATGGGGTTTAATGACGATGTCTTTGACATGGACTCTCCTGACTTTATGGCTATGAAGTCAGGAAAAATGCGAATAGGTATAGGTACACCATTTTATACTTATATTCGTATGGGAACTGATGCCTTCCAGCAAATGATTGGGACTGAGGACTCACCACGAGATCTTAAAGGTCTTATGGAATTTGACATTAGGGAGAATAAAGTTCTTAGATGGTTAAGGTCACAAACAAGTCCAACAACCGCGGCTGTTAGTGATATTCTGAATGGTAATACATTTAGTGGTGACCCACTTCGTGACACTACTGGAGGCTGGGAAGTTGAAAAGATTGGAACCCGTCTCAGTAGAACATTGATCCCATTTTGGCTAGAGTCCTTGATTGATGAAGAGACACGTTCTTTACGTGGAAGCACAGCAGAGCTTTTTGGTCTGCGAGTAAGCCCACAGTCTCCATACGGTCGCTTACTAGCCGCAAAGAATATGCTTCTTAAGTATGATACACATCCCGATATTGTATCTTGGAGAAATAAGCAAGAGCGTCTTGGCCTACCTGTCAATGCCCAATCAGCACCTATTTTATTGATCCGCAACTTAGTAGATAGGCATCCTGACTTACAATTGCTTGAAGAGGAAATGGCTGTAGATACTGAACGACGTGGTACTACAGAGCGTAAAGCACAAGATCAATTTATTAGAGAGATTGAAGAGAACCGATCAGGAACTCTTAATGAGGCGACAGGCAGGTATGAGGGTGGTGCTGACCAGATGCTATTAGGCTGGTCTGTGAAATTTGAAAACGGTGAGATAGACGGTCACGAGTTTCAAAAGCAAGTAATGCTGATAGAGACCTGGTTACGTGGTGCAAATGAACAGGTAGCAGGAACTCATGCGGAGGTTATTAAGCGATTTGACGAACGTAGAGAAGGTCGTTTAGAGAACAAAGCAGACATGTTTTATATGGACATGATGTATGATCTTTATCGAAGAGACATTACAAATAGTCCTGATCTACATGATGTGTATGGTAACTTTGATGTTCAAACATACGTCAGATTAAAGAATTCCTTCCGAAATAAATATGGAGAAGAGGTCTGGCAATATATTCAGGATATGTCGAAGCAAGGTCGAAATCTTCCTGGTGCTGTTAAACGATTATACGAGGCTCGTGAAACTTTACAAGATTATTGGACTCTACATGATCGTATCTGGGGGCCAGATAGTGCAGAGGTACAATTAGTTAATCATTGGAGAAGTCTTAAAACTGAGGAAGGTAAACAGACGTTTGCTCTTCGATACAGTCTAATTAATGATCTGTTATGGACACTTGATTATGAGCAAAAAGAGATGCGTAGACAGCAGCCTAAAATTGATGCCTTACTCGTTGAATTTTATGACTATAGTCCTTTGACTGCGTCAGGTTCACGTATCTCACAGCAGCGTCAAATTTCTGGAATTAGGAATGTACAAACTATTACTGAACGATTAGAAGCACTTTCAAAGTAAGACTTGACAAGTATAGCTACAACTGATATACTAATAGATAGGGAAGTAGGAATGCATGTAAATGCCCCCTTAGGTTCCCTACCTAGCTCCAAATAGGGGCGGGTTTGCGTTACACTCTGGTAGGGTTAAATCCCTACTAAGGGGTGTGACGTATTTTTTTATGAAGAATGGAGGCCATATGGCAGAGGATAACCTGACTGGTGACGCAAGCCAGTCTGCGGAAACCCCCAATGATGCTTACAAGTCGTTGCAAAGAAAGCTAGAAGCATCCAGGTCGCGTGAGCGGCAATACCAAAAAGAGGCTGGATCAACACAGCGGATGGAAGCCCAACTGGCTGCATTCGGGGCTAGCATGGAACAGATCTTAGACGT
>Ga0114906_1001560_pt1 | contig 11894 bp, 10 predicted proteins | sample MalvirDeepMed_M9_FD_89687 | JGI IMG/M metagenome (GOLD analysis project Ga0114906, IMG submission 89687) | Marine viral communities from the Global Malaspina Expedition - Malaspina viral metaG DeepMed_M9 | ecosystem: Environmental > Aquatic > Marine > Oceanic | place: Mediterranean Sea... | reverse complement strand
TCGAGAAGATCATGACGGTTCACCGTCGACCTCCAAACGATCCTTTGGCGTGTCCCAGGTCACCGTCACATCCGTCACGGTCCCGTCGCGCATCTGCTTGATCACCAGGTTCGCATCCTGGGGGATCGACTTGCCGATGTGATTGCTAATGATGTTCAACAGCTCGTAGCATCCACACTGCACCCGCTCGGTGATGACATAGTCGTGATTCAAGGTTCCCCCTAGCGTTCCGGTGTCCAGACGCAGTAGACGACGACAGACGTGACGAGCTTGTCGTCGTTTATACGCCGCACATGCCCTCGCACTCATCCAGAAATGACATCTGGCCGTGGTCCTCTGCCGTTGTTAGGTCTACCTCATCTAGAGGTTTACAGGATCGGTGCAAAAACGGCGATCCCGTCACGCCTGGATACGGTTTTTTCCGTAATTTCTGGTCAAACACCACGGCACTGTTCCACTCTGCTGGCTGATTCGCTTTCATATCCCGCCACATAGCGTTGCTGTGATACGGGCATCCAATACACGCTGATTTGGCTACTGGATGGGGCCAGTTGCGGTCCAACCACTTCTGGCAGTTGTTGCGGTCCATACGTAGATCAATAAAAGGGTACTTGTTCTCAAGCCACTTCACCCCAGAACCCTTCATCCTCTGCATTTCATCGACGGTAATTCCCATCCACTGTTCGGCGTTTTTCTTTACCCGCTGATGGCCCTTGTATCCCAAAAGCTCTCTGATCTTGCTTTGTATGGGTTCGATTTTGTATTTCTTAGTGCATTGTCGCCATAGCGTCCCGCCATCATCCGTTCCATCACCGTCTAAATTTTTAACGTAGAACGGTGGCTGGCCCGTGCGCCATTTTTCCCCGCCCTGCTGATACTGCTCAATGTTGTGCAACACATCCCGGTCGATGCCGTGGGAGTCACGGCGTTTTACGACGTGGATCGTAAAGTTGTTTTCCCTGCCGTAGGCCATCAACCGATTTAGGTGAGCATAGACGGACTCCGGTTCCCAGCCCGTATCGGCAAAAATGGCGCAGTCAGCCCGTTCGATCTCACCGCGAATCGACATCAGCAGCAAAGCCGTGCTTTGCACCCCAGCACCCAAGCTTATAACCTTCATCGTTCCGGTGTCCATACGCAGTAGACGACGACAGACGTAATCGCCACGATACAGGCCGTAGCGATCGCTCGCATGATTGCCCAGGTCATCGGACCATCGACATCAACGCATCCAGGTCTTCACGCCTGTAGACTTTCCATGCCTTACCCTCGGGTAGATAGGCCTGGATTAGTCCCTCGTTGATTCTGGCGCGAACATACTTATGCCCCATCCCCAGGTAACGAGCAGCCTGCGACACGTTAAACCATTGCTGGTCGACAGATTTCTTCTTGTCCGCTTTCGCCTTGCTCTTGCCCACAGGGCAACCTACCTTTCTTGAACTACCGGCTTACCGTGTGATGGTGCCGTGTAGTGTTACGTGCCATAGGGAGGGCTTTCCGTGCAGGGAACCCTCCCACTTTTTTGCCGTTAACTGATATAGTGATTTCGATCTGAAAGCGTCAAACACGAATGCATTTTTACAGAGGATCTGCTCAACACGCCTGCTTGTAATTGTCTAGACGTGGACCAGCCAGGTCACGGAAAGACACTTTCCCTCCCGTCACATTGTGAATCTTGATCATCGAATCAAAGCTGGGAAATTTTTCGCCCGTGATCAGCCGACCGACGTGCGTTTCGGAAAGATCGCAAAGGGTTGCGAAGTGAGCCTGGGTGAGCTTTCGCCTACTCAGGTATGCTGACAACGTCATTCTTGCCTCCAAGGGTGAGAACCCTTCAGGGAGAGGCGTGACAGGATAATAGCGTCAGCAAAATGACGTGTCAATAAGGTTGCCCGTAAGGCAATTGCCCCAAAGGCACCTAAGTCTAATACAACCCAAAGGATAAAAAAATTGGCCGGAGTGCATTTCTTGCCCAGGAGGCAAGGTCTACATTCCTTATTGACGATGGTCAATAATGGGGGTATATTCTGTTGTGGGCAGAAATCCTGCTCCATCACGATCCACAACGACCAACGGAGGCTCACAATGGCAAAACGGTACGAACGGATCGAGAAGGGACTCGTCAGACAGAATCGCGACGGCGTCTTCTACGCAGACTTCCGGCCAGAAATCAAGGGCAAGAAGGCGAGTCAGATACCGGTCAAATATGTGAAGATCACGGATGCCGCTGGAAGGCCCGTCAATGGTATCCGCGAGGCTCGGAAGTTTCGCAGTATCTGTGTGAACAAGCGCACCGAGGAGATCACCGTCGCGGCCAAGTTTGAGGGTCGTCCGCTCCGCATCTCCGACCTCCGCAACCTCGCGGTGGATTACCAGGAAGAGCACAAGAAGGCGACCTCGACGCTCAACAATATGCGCGGGTCCTTCCGTCGCATCCTCGGCTTTGAGGGTGACAGGAACGCCAAGCCCCTTCCGGCCCTTCTCGATGACCTCAAGCTGGTCGACATTCGCCGCCAGCACATCATCGACCTCCGCAAAGCCCTCGGCAAAGCCTTCTCGCCGAACACCGTCAGGGGGACCCTGGGGATGTTCAAGCTCGCTTGGGAGATCCTCCATAGTGAGCGCGAGGACTACACCCACCTACCGAACCCGCTCAAGGGCAAGCACACCAAGGTCGTGGTCAAGGATCGCCGCGTGAAGTTCCTGTCCGATGACCAAGTCCTCGCCCTCTTTGACGCGGCAGCTGATGGTCGCAACCCCGACCTCTACGTCCCCCTCATCACCCTCTGCCTGGGTGCCGGTCTTCGCATCAGCGAAGCGATCCAACTCCGCGTGTGCGACGTGGTCGAGGATGAGGAAGGAGAGGTCTTCATCAACGTGTGCCCCGAGGAGCACGAGGGTGACCACGATATGGAAGGCAAGTCCTTCCACGCGACCCGTCCCCTCTACCTGGACCCCGACGTGGTCGAGGCACTCCGTCCTCGGATCGCAGCTGCCAAGCTGATGAAGACACCCTGGCTGTTCTTCTCGCCGGACAACCCGTCCTCGCCAATCACCCCCGCGTCGTATGGCGACTATGCGCGGGTGACCTGGGCGGACGCAGGCATCCACATCCAGGGTGAGGGCAAGGAGTCGAAGTGGCACTCCCTGCGTCACACGTTCGCCGCCAATCTGCTGACGGCAGGCGTACAGCTCAAGACCCTGAGCGGTCTTCTCGGTCACGCCAACATCGGGATCACGGATCAGTACTACGGCTGGATGGTTCCTGAAGAAGCGTCGAAGGTCACGTGCCGCCTGTCCGGCGACCTACTACGGAGGGTCGCAGCTGCCTAAGAAACCTGGTCAACACCATTAACAAAGCAGGGACCGGAAACGGGGTCCCCGCTGCGTTTTTGGTCAACACACTGGTCAACACTTTAGGCCAAGAATGCCCTATTATGCATCACTTTAAAAAACCGGAGGTATTGATAAAAGCCCATAACTACAGGGGTTTCAGCTGTTTGTAGATTAGGTGCATACATCATCCACATGTAGTAACCAGGTCGACAAAACGCATACCTGGTGCGGGTTTCAGCCGATTCTGAAAACTTGGTCAACACGTTTGGTCGACACTTTAATCATCCTTTAAAGATTTGGTCGACACTCATTGAACTCAACATTATTGATCTCGGTCAATATTTCGACTACTTTGTCGGTGAACAGCAAAGACCAACAAAGGAGGCTCACGATGGCTAACGCCACAAAACATATCCCTGTTGCTCAGGCAGCTCAAGAGAAGAAGGTGTCGAAGCAATGCGTCCACCAGGCAATCGACTACGGACACATCAACGCTGATTTTTTTGGCAATGTACGGTCCGTCGCTGTTGACTCGCAGTATAAGGCCTGGACACCCGACCGCAAACGACAGAAGTCAGCACGCAAACGATGGGGGGTATAGGATGTGGACCCTGGAACTTGGAACAGCCATTCAGCTTGAGTGCGTGCATGATGCGCTTAAACTGGCCCACCAGACTAACCCTAACAGTATCTGCACACGAAGAATGTTGGAAAAGGTTGAAGCCATGGTGGAGGAAGCTGACCGGCAGCAGGAATCGTTCCGAAAGATGCCGGTGATACGACCGTAAACGCCTCTGAGAGGCGCACAGAGAGCCGTAAAAGGCCTGGGGCATATACTGAGTCCCAGGCCTTTTGTGTGCCTCAGATCGGCCCTGTGGGGGTCACGTTTACGGTGGCATTCGAACCATCCGTCCCTTCTGCACGGAGGCTCGCGGCATCCCATGAATTCCGAGTTCACGATCGTGCTTCCTGGCCTGGAACAGTGACATCGGGAAAGCAGCTGCCTTCAGATCCATTTGAGCTCGCTCAATCTGTGGCAACAATGGCTTCTCGCTTATCTTTCCGGTATTTGGATCGATGTCCAGGCGGGTCCGCAACTCGTCTCTTAGTCTGCGCGTTGCCAGATCCGCAGACTCCCAGGTTCCGATCTCCGGTGTCCACGTCTCGGAGCCTCCCAGGCGACCACGTACGGCTTTTTCGCCTTTCGACATCACTCCAGGACCCGCACCCTCGGCCATGACATTTTTGGAGTAGAACCACAGTAAGGCCTGGAGCTGGTCAACCGACATCCCCTGTTCGCGAGCCAGCTTTGCCGTCATATACTGAGCTGCACGATACCCTGCTGCATCGAACACGCCGATGTCCGTGTCTTTGCCAGTGACCTCGGATTTCTTGAAAAGCTTCCAGATCCGCGCCATGTGTTGATCCATCGTCGACCAGGGAAAGAAGTCTCCACCCTGAGCCATGTGAAGCAGTGTCGCCACATAGGTCTGCGTCTTTGTGTTGCCCTTGAAAAAGCCGGACGCGTAGAAATCTGCCACGCGTTTGATTGCGTCCTCGTCGATGAAGGGTTTGTAGTCCTTCTGAATGATTGACAACGGACCTGATTGGACGCGATCCCCACCGATGTCATACTCCCGTCTCTGATACGAACTCATCTTGTCGATCGTGTGCCGCACGTTGAACGGCTCCAGGACCGTTCTCTGAGCCTTGATCAAATGCTTCTCAATCCCTCGCTTGGTCGGCTTGCCTCCCTTTTCAATGAACTTCCTCACCTCGTTCATGACAAAGTAGGTGTCCATCAGATTTTGCTCGACCGGCGACTGCTGCGATGTAATGCCAAAGACGACAGCCGCCTCGTTGAAGTTGGCTTCCCCCACAACCTCCTTGATGTTTTTAGCAAACTTCGGATACCAATTGATAATCTCATCAAGCTGTCCTGGATTTACCTTCTCCAGCTCCAGGGCGTAGGCATATGCCTTAGCGTATAATCCTCGCAAATCGTCGATCGGCATGTTCTCCAGGACCCGCTTCGCACCGACCGGTACCGGGTCGCTTTTGCCTCTCCACGTCCCTGACCCCGTTCTCGGCTCAGAGGTCCGTATGATCTCAATGCCGTTGATCAGCTGATCGGGTGTCGCATCGGGACCGTGGACCTCGAACGCCAAAGCAAGGCCGTCCTCGATCGTCGCGTGCGGCATCGGAAGGTCGCCAGGCATCGGCTGGTGCCACACCTCGCGGAAGAGCGTCTTGCCCTTCATCACCTTGCCGGTCTTTGGATCGATATTCTCCGGTGTCTCGATCGTGTAGAGGAGGTCTCCCCTGGCGAGCCGCTCGTCCACTGTTATCGTGCGAGACATCTTGCCTGGGACCGTCAGCTCTATGCCGTGGTTCGCCTCCAGACGTGCCCGTAAGCGATCTTCCAGATACTGAATGCGATCCTTTGTCAGAGCTTCCCGCCGAAGCGGTCGCATCCCCGCACTCAAACTCCGTGCGGCTTCGTAAATCTTTCCCTGCTTCGCCAAAGCCCGAGACTTCTGCATCAGCTTGACGAATTTTTCTGACCTGGCGGCGAGAGCTGCTGTCTCGGTCCCGCCTTTGATCATCGCACCGGCACCATCCATGATATCCAGGATGTGGCCGGCAGGATCATCGACGGCTCTATCAGGATCGAGCGCGGACTGAACGATGTCCTCCATAGCCATTACGAAGACCTGACCATCCGGTGTCAGAGGGCCATCGTTGATATCGTTCGCTTGAGAGTAATCCTGGGCACCTCTAGCCATTGTCCACAAGAAGTCAACAGCCTGCTCGCGCCCCTTGGGATGGTCGAGCATACGCGACAGATCGAGCAACCCCAGGCCAATATTGAGCGCACTCGGGATCGCATTCATCGGCCTGGCGACCTTCTGTCGCCACACCTGGTCAAGGAAGTCGTTGCTGTCGTAGTGAAGGTGATCCGAGGTGACACCAGGCCGGAAGTCTCTACTCCAGGGAGAGGTGGCAGCAGGCATCGGCGTAGGCACACGACCCAGGCTTTCGAAGTCGGACTGATCCAAGTCAACCACCCGAGTCGCATCGGGTGCAGCTGCTGGAATGTCCTGGCCGATCAGCTCGGGAGGAGGACCCATAGCGTCCGGCTTCTTGGTGATTTGTCCGAGTACCCTGCTGGCGATCCCGTTCATTGCTGTACGTTCCTTCCCCCAGGCCATCCCAGTATGCGATTTGGATCAATACCACTGGTCTGGCGAGCAGTATCATACGCTCCCGAGATAACGTCGCCAGACAGGTGTGTAGTGGTTTGTGAGAGTGCTCTAATGATCGTTCTCAGTTGAGGCCCACGGAAACCAAGCCGTTTCAAAAGGTTCTCAAACGGCCTTGTGCTTGCATAGTCGTGCGCCTTGGCAGCAAGGTTAGGCGCACGCCCTTCGGTGAAATACTCGCGCCCAAAGAGCGCACCCTCTTTTTGGGTTTTGATCAGCTGCTTTCCTATCACCCGCTCACCCTTTAATTGCGAAACATTCTTTACCCATTGATAAGGAGTTAGGATTGCATACAAACCAGACAAGTCATTATGCATTGCGGTATTGCTGAAGTTGCCATACATCCGCTCCGCGACACCCTCGATGTTGAGCAGATGACCTAGCTTCTTTAACTGCTGCGTAGCCTCTCGCCCGAACAGCTCGTTCAGGTTGTTTTCCCCGATATCACGAAAGAGCTTCTTCGAAAAAATCGAACCCGAGAAACCGAGCCCTCGACCAGCTGTTGCCTCAGTGAACGACTCCAGAAGAACTTTGTCCATGAACAGCTGCTTCATCTGGTCCCAGACGAACTGTCCGCGCAAATGGTGCATTGTTTTCGCCTGCTCGGGGAAAAATGTGTCGGCACCGATCGCCTGTTTAAACCGACGTATGCCCTCCTTGGAGCCAGACCGGAAAACCTTCACGGCTGCGTCGTCGAGTAGCTCCATGTCGATGTCCATCCCACGACCAAAAATCTTCTTCACCAGCTTACTGTCGTTGAGCACATGCTGCCGTCTCCACAGGTTTCGATAGAGCTGGTAGGACTCGCTTGCGGCACCCCATTGCGCGATGTTGTCGTCGAGATCGTCCATAACTGCACGATACAGACGCGGTCCATGGCGACCATACATGTCCTTCTCGTAAATTTGCTCACCCAGGATCGAACGGAAGTCGTCCAGATCGGTCAGGTTGTCGATGTTTTTGACATCATCACCCAGGTCGATAAGATTCTTCAACACACCTTTTTGTGCCTTCGGGAACTTTAAAGCTTTCTGACCATAGGTGGAGATGTAGTTGAGCAGATTCGTCATTATAACCGGCGTCTGTCCCCCTCGCGGAGCCGATGCAACAAATTCATCCCAGGCGACATCGGCCAGGTCCTTGGTCAGTGCGCGTGTTCCCTCTACCTGGCGCACCAGGTTGCCGGAGAATCGATCGATGTCGATGTTGCTTTTTATAGGCCATTCCAGGCCCAGGTTCTTCTTGGTTTTACGCAGGCCCATGCCAAAACTTTTTCGGATGTTGCTGAGCGCACCGTGCAACGCCTGAATAAACGGTCGGTCGATCTCCTTGGTATACATATCCGCTGTCACCGGATGCTGCGACAGCCTGGCCTCACCAAATCGAACGTACGGAGACTCTGTAATCATCCCTGGTTTCAGTGTTGACTCGGGAATGCCCAAATCACTGGCAAGACCTTTTGCGACCGGATCAGTCTCAGCACCCAAACGTCGAAACCATTTTGCTACAGGATTGACAACGCCTCTCTGCAAGCCTCGGAGAGCAGCCATACCTCCGGCAGGGATCATTTCTCCATATGCCCCTTCCAGGAAAGCCTGTTGGCTACCCGTGCCATAATTTTCGTTCGCACCGAGCATATTGGCGATTGTCTGCCTCATGGTTCGACCGAGTGCCGACCCTGCTCCTCCCGCAATTACTGTAGACGGACCAGCAACCACCGGCCCCGCTGGTAATGTCGCCATAGCTGTTGCCGTACCGGCAGCGGTAGCGGTAGCGATCTCGGGAATATCTCCAACCGGATCGGCAAAAACGTCAGCCAGCTCCAAACTAGAGGGGTCGACCAGGCGCACGTTGCCGTGAGGGTCCGCAATCGCCGGACCCTGCTCGGTCATCACCAGGTAGTGGTTGGTGGGGAGGAAATCCTCAATGATGCGATTGCGTCCCGTTTCAGTCACCGCAAACGACGACGCCAGGCGCGTGATGAAGTCCACGCCCGACTCTTTGCTGGTCGGCTTGAACATCACCTCTGTCATCTCAGGGTCCCGAATGTCTTTGTCGGAAACCGGAAGCAGATCAGGATCTGTCGACGCCATCACTATCCTCCAAAAAGACTCTCAAAGAAACCACCGGTCGGCTGCTCGGCCTCGGGCGTCTTCTGCGAAAACCGTGACCTCAACCCCTTGAAGAGTTCAACGCGGTTCGGACCCCAATCCGGTGGAATGGAACCTGAACCATGAACAGCCTGATGATTTCTCAGCTCAGAATTCATCTGGACAAAAACCTCACGGTCGGAGTCGGGCATACCTTCGCTTATTAATTTTGCTGACATGTAGTTGTCGGACATGCCCTCCGTTAGCGTTGAGGCGTTTTTGTTGATGAATTGCGAGCCTATCCTCACCGCATTAATGGCAGCAGGATCATACATCGACTTCCCATCAGGGCCAACGGGTGCAGCAAACGCTTCCAGCCTGCCATCAACAAACTCCTTTGACCTTCTCTGCTGGATGTCATAGAGCGTCGTCATCGCCCGAGCCACGGACTCCGCGAACGTCTTGTCGAAGACCTGACCCTCTACAAGGTTTGTGAGGTAGATTTTGAAGTTCTCCAGCATACCCATCGATTTGACCTGGAGTGCGATGTCACCCTCGCGAACCGTCGCTGGATCGATCGTCCGCTGGAACAGGTTGAAGACGGCGATCTGCTCGGGTCCGACACCGGTGAAGACATCATCCCGAATCATACCGCCAAGCATCGTCATCACGGTTTGGTAGCTGACCTGGGTCTGTCGGAACGCCTTAACAATGGGGTCCTTGTCGATCTGCCCACTCAACTCCGTATACTGGTCGCGCACATCCTGGTCGAACTTCAGAGCATGTGCTTCGGCATCTTGTGTTGCTTTGGCCTCGTCACGTTGGGCCTTCTCTTTATCGTAAGCCGCCTTGTCAACCTTCCTCCGCTCGTCGGCGGCTTTGCGATCCCTCTCCATACGTTCGTAGAGTTCCTGATTGCGAGCCTTGCGCTCTTTATCGAGTCTGGCACCCTCGGCTTCGGTCTCCAATTGTATCCGATCTAATACGCGAGGCAGAGCTCGGGTTATTGCGCCAGGTTCATAACCGGCCAGGCCAGATGCCTGAGCCTGCTGCGCCCTGAGCACCTGTTCACGCGCTTGATCTTCCGTATAGCCGCCTGCACCAAACACAGGCCGCATGGGATCTTCACCGCTCGACAGAGGAGCCGCATCGGGGTCCGGTTCAAACGACAGTTCAGTCGTCGGAGTTATACCCTCTGGAATCGCATACTGACCGGTCAGCTGCGAGGTCGGTAGTTTTTCGATCTCGCTGGCCTGCATCCTCTCGATCATCGACTGATCAGCCACAGTGTCGCGGCCAGCAGTGACACTGCTCGGGGCGGTTTGCAAAATACGCTGGACCGTACGCCAATCCCCCTGGGCACGAGCGTCTCGCAGCTGCTCCCTCAGACCCGTCATCGTCAGCTTGTTTTGCTTCTCCTGGGTTTTCAGGTATGTATCAACCCAACTGGTCGGAGCCGTCTGAGTTGCCCCTAGAAGTCCTTCAAGAAATCCCATGATTTTAGATTACCCCTATTTATCACCCGAGATGGGCGGCGAGACCCTGACCACCCGCTTGGATCAGATTCCCCAACAGACCCCCAAACAGCTCACCAGCACCAGGACCAGGCCGTCCCTGCTGTGGCATCTGCAAGTTTGGTATCGCTCCTGGTGCCACGTTGACGCCTGACAATGCTGACAGAAGCATCGACAGAGGGTTCTGCATCATCGCCAGGCGATTGGCGTCGATGTTCTCTGTGCCCATCAGGGCATTCCACATGTTCTCGTACTGCGTCTGCGATCGGCCAGCCTCTGCACCGCGACGACCCAAGTCCATAGTTTCGGCCTGGCCGACAGCTCCCTGCTGAGCACCTAGCCTGTCGAGGGCAAACTCACTGCCCTCCATCTGCTGACCAAACAGGTCGCCCAGGAGGCCACCTGTAAGCTCGATGTCGGCCCGACGTTCCTGACCAACGCCCTGGTAGAATTTGAGGTCCGCATCAGCCTGCGCTCTCGCTTTGCCCTCACGCAGCCGCCGCCGCGCCTCATCGGCCTGCGTAGACCCCAACATTCCCCGAGCGGCAAGGCTTTGCTCCAGCTCGCGCTCGGCCTGTGCAAAGTCTTCATCAACATCGGCACGGTAAGGGTTTACCAGGTCGCCAGTACGGCCTTCCATGTACTTGGCGGTTTGTTGTGCCAGATCAGCCAGATTGTCCAGGGGAGCCTGCGTCCGTGACAGCTGATCGATGATATGTTGCATCTGACCAGCACCGGCTGCGCCCTCTTCGTAGACCTGACCAGCCTGTAGATCGGGGACGTTGGGAATCTCGTAGGGGTCGGTTGCTGCTCCCGTTGCCGTATTGTAAAGGCTCGCAACGGCCTGGGCAGCAGGACCAAACTGCTGATTGAAAATGTCTTGCTGTCCAAGATTCTGAAGACCCAAAATGCTCGTCAGGGCTGCGTTGATTTTCTCTGTATCGGTTTCTCCAGACAGGCTTTGGAGCAGCGTCGTCAAAGATTCCTGAGCAGCCGGAGGCAATTGGAAGGAGAATTGGTTTTGGGGAAGAATTCCTGCTCCATGTGTTAATACCTGGTTTGTCTGCTCAGTATAAATTCGTTCCGGTGGATCGTTCGGGTCCCAGGTTCCATCTGGCTTATTTGCATTCTCATTTGCCCACGCATCCAAAGCGCGTTGATTGATTACTTCTCGCTGAGCATCTGTCGCCTGAGCCCAGTAAGGAGCATTCCTGTCTGCTGAAGGCTTAGTCAAAGGTCCCCCAGGCGCAAAGGGGTCTGGCTCACCGGGCGGAATCACATATCCCCCAGGAGGGTCGGGTCCCTCAACACCACGTGGCCCTGGAGACGGTGCTCCAGGTGTCGTAATCGCTTCCGGTGGTGATGTTGGTGGTGGTGGTCCACCTTGCTGTGTCTGAGTCGTTCCCAAATTCAACGTCGTCGGTGACGACGTAAACGGTGTGACCGGCGTCGTCAACCCTTCCCCTGTCGTGCCGGTCGTCGGATCGATGGTCGTGCCTGTTCCCACATTGGGCCCAACCACACCAGTGCCTGGATCACTAAATCCTGGCGTGAGATTCGGATCACGCGGAATCGGCTCCACGCCGTCTATGGGGTCCTGGTTTATAGGCTGAAACGGGTCCGTTTCTATACCTTCCGACACGCCCGTTATCGCGGGTCCGGTTACCTCCTCCCCTGGGGGGGTAAAGACC
>Ga0114906_1001558_pt1 | contig 11899 bp, 19 predicted proteins | sample MalvirDeepMed_M9_FD_89687 | JGI IMG/M metagenome (GOLD analysis project Ga0114906, IMG submission 89687) | Marine viral communities from the Global Malaspina Expedition - Malaspina viral metaG DeepMed_M9 | ecosystem: Environmental > Aquatic > Marine > Oceanic | place: Mediterranean Sea... | reverse complement strand
TACCTATAAATAGAAGCATGTCCCAGCCATGTGACCAAGATTTAGTTTCTTCAGACCAACGGTTAGTTCGCCATTTACATTCGTATAATAGTCCTGCTGTCATTTTGTCCTCCGCAGTTTTGGGTTATATATACTAGTATCCTGTTGTGGTTCAGTTGTCAAATAGAAAAGATGAAGTGTGGACATTTTTTGACCGCTCTTGCATGTGGTAATAAAAGGTAACGCATGTGCATGATGTAATGGTTTTGTGCAGAGAGCGCAGCTATGTAATGGTTTTGTGCAGGAGATAATGGTTTTTGACACGTTCCATAGTTATGTAAAGTAATTTGCAGTTCGTTGACATATCCCATAGTTATGTAAAGTAATTTGCAAAGTAAATGTCAAGAAAGTGTTTGACAAATGCGTGGTGATGTGTTATATTACCATAATACGGGAATACTTTCGGTATTTTATTTTTACAACTTGGCGAGTTATGTAAAGTTTTTTTGGAGAACTTCCATAGTTATGTCAAATAAATTGAGTTATGTAAAGTTTTTTTTGGAACCTTCGCATAGTTATGTAAAGTAATTTGCAAAGTAAATGTCAAGAAATCCCTACAAAGCCCGAATTACGGGGCGAATCGAGAAATTTGACACGATTTTGACACTTGACATTTGACACACATTTGACATTTTTTTGACATTATTCGTCATCTTCGGTGTCATCATCAAAATGATATGGATATCCAAAGTACGGCGTATAAGAATAAGCGGGAGTACAGGCTTCATAAAAAGAATAGTCCAGCTCATATATGTCACCGACAAGAGAAAAGTCGACATCAAATTCTTTGGTTATTATAAATTCAATCTCTTGGATATATACCAGACGATATTTACCAGTTTCGACGGTGTAACAATAAAAGAACTGACCGTCGTTGAAAGCCGCGGCGACGATACAAGTTATTCTCTTGTTATCAAGAGTTTTTATTGCTATTAAGTCGCCTTTTTCGTATTTCATCTGTATTAATCTCTGATATTACTTCTTCCCAATAATCTATTATTGCCGATGTGACATCTAAATGTTGCAGAGTTTGAATGCTGTCGTACGGAGAGGCTAGTTCCAACTCCAGATGCCTATCCCACAAACGAAAGATTATACAATCGAGTTCGGAAGAGGGGGGAGGAGGGTAGGAGGGTAGTAGGGTAGTAATCCAACTCATTCTTCTGTCCTCTCGATGACTTCCATCTTGCCCATATTAACTAGTCGGGTGATTGTATCGGAGCCCATCACACAGACGGTTCCGTCTTCATAGAATATTTCGTAATTAGTTCGCCAATTGAATAGCGGTTCCTCTGTCCAAGTACCGGACTTTATTTCGCGGTAGATGATACCAATTTTATCACCGTCGCGAATTAAAGTTCCAATCTTAAATGGGGGCAAACTATCGTCCATTCCTCAATGCCGCCTTAAGTACTTCTTGATCTAGAGATTTTATATTACTAGCAAGAATAATGTGTTCTACAAGCGTGGGGAATATTCCCATGATTGCATCCATTCTCAGCGCTGATACTACACCCAGTACCCTTCCTTGTTCGTCAAAAATAACTGACCCTGAACTGCCTGGCCAAGCAAACGAGTTCAACATTAACATGTCTTCGTGTGTACCTGTAAGTAGTCCCTCGGACATATGCCATCCCTCCCTAGCAGGGTGGCCGGTGTGATAAATCTTTTCACCCATTTGATTGTTGATGTCTCGACGGAATGGCAACGCTTTGGTGTATCTAAGTTTTTCTTCTGGTACTAGAACAGCAAGATCTGAATCAATTGATAGATAGACCACCTTTGCTTTCGTTGATACCATTCCTTTTTCGATGATCCAAATGTCATCAACATCATAAACAACGTGACCAGCAGTGAGGATAAACCTGTGCTTGCCCATTCTAAAATAGTTCCCGGAGCCCATTCCAATTGGGATTCCGTCTTTAGTGATATCAATTACCACCGATGATAAATAAGAATCCTTAAGCCCTTTCTTGGCATATGGATTGATTTCAGCCGTATAAGCATCATCAAACTCTGGTCTTAAATCCAAGTTCAGTTTGAGATTGATCTTATCAAAAATTTCTACATGTGCATTTGCTGGCTGAATGCAAGCTAACATGGTATATAATAAAAAACGAATCATTTCTTATCCCCCTATTAGTAACTAGGGAATGGAAAGTAAAAAAGTTTCGATTACCTAGAAAGGCTCGGCGCTATCTCTTGGGATGCACTGACGCAAACAGTATTGTGACAGCCTGCTTAATGTCTTTATCCAGAATGACAGGCTTAAAAACTTTACAGTTTTCTGGTAGAACCTCTACAATTTCTGTAGCTGGGCGTCCTTGCTGCTTAATTGTTGTAGTCTTAACTGGCTGCTTACATTTTTCAATTGAGTAGGAAGCCCTAGATGTGCTGGCTATTAGCCGTGCCTCTTCGTCGTACAGTTTCAATATTATCATGGCAAAATTATCAGACACCGAAATGTCAGTTATCAAAACCCAATGCAAATTTTCAACGGCACACTCAATTGGTTTGTCGTAATCACAAACAGTATCCTTACAAAGGTTAATGGTGTATTTGTCATAAATAGAAACAATGTCAGCGTGACCCTGCCTCTTCACCCAGTGTGAATTGTTGCCTACTGCTGATACCAGCAAACTTGTGATATAATTTTGAATCTCATTGAGAGACGGATCATTAATCGTAGGTGGAGCAACATAAATTTCTTTATGAGAGGTCTCCGATACAATTGGCTCTTGGGCCATTAATAGTGATATCATTAGCCAAAACATTTTTATGCCCTCCCATATTCGTCTTGCAAGCGCACCACATCATCTACCTCTGGCGTTGAAACTTCAACTAACGTCACGGGATCATAAAGTGATCTGAACCTGTGAACAGTATTTGGTGTTATCCTATAATTCTGCCCTTCTTTTAAAATCTTAACTTCAATAGGGTCCTCGCCAAGCTCTAAAATAAGTAGACCTTTCAAGACATATATTGATTCATCTTTGACTTTGTGATATTGTCTTGATAATTGATGTCCTTTATTAATATGTAAAATTTTGCCTACATATTTGTCTGTTTCTGCCCATATTTCTTCATGTCCCCACGGTTTATTAACAATCATTTCATCTCCTTTGTGTATAATTGTAGAGCGTATTCTACTCGCTCTGCGTATTCTTTTAAATTAATTTCTATCCCGTTTGCCAATGCGTAATCATAGCCCAAATACCAAGCCAAAGATTCTTCGAACAAGAGAATCCTCCTGTGTTTTTTAAGTTTGTTCCCATCATTAAATATTACATGACCAACTTCATGAATCAAAGAGATCAATTTTTCGAAATCATTCTGATCGTCTCCGATGTCTATGATTCCTCTGCAGCTTAATTCTTCAATCTCGCTTGATGGAGTTGGCGTCCAGTAAGAATTATCACCGTTAACGAACTCCACGCTAACATCAAAATCATATTCAACTCTCTCCGTCAACGTGGCAAACTTGGCCTTCAACAAGGTTTTTTCTGAAGTGCTCGATAAGATCTGTGTACCCTCCAATGAATTTCTCTTCCCCCGTCGATTGATCAATTTCAACAATCATCGGGACAGTTCCTCGTTTATAAATAGCTTTATAGTAATCTAATAGCGTATTGCTGTGATCTACCGAGCAGTACTCGAAAGGTAGCCTTCGTTCTATCAGTTCCATCTTCGCCTTAAGACAAAAGGGACATTCACTCCAGCAAATAATTCTATAATATTTCATTTTATCCTCGGAGAATTTGTTTCTTTTTAATTTTCCCGTATACTTCGACAGGTGTTCCAACAATCGTCAGAGCTCTTGTGTGACTGCCTTCTAGTATCACAACCTTGCTAAAATTGACACCCTCAATGAGTCCCAAGTTTTTTACTTCGTTTATCATTCCTTCGTTGGCAATCTGATCATCCGTGACGGATATAATGTGTGACGGATTCAAATATATTTCACTCAAGGAAGCAGAACCTCCGCGCATGCTTCTTTTAACTTCTATTAATTTAATAAGCATAACTTTCCTCCACAACATTATGTCTAATTCTTCTGGTCTCAACAGACCAACTAACACCATTGACATTAATATTACAATAATCGCCTCCGACATGCTTTATAAACAGTGCCAGACATGGCACCGGTGTCTTAAGATAATTTGAAAATAAGCTATCCTTCCCCAGGACCCTCGGTCTCTGTAGTAGCGTCCCCGCTGGGATCCATAGTAGGTCTCCGATCTGATACATTTTCTTCTCCGTTATAATGATTATCCAGCCCTTGCGAAATAGACTGTGCATCGGCTATAGTTAAATCAACTGCCGATAATTTTATTCTGATCTTGTCGATAGTGCTTAATATCTGCTTGATATTCTCTTCACTACTATCTAAGTCATCAGCTATTCTCCTCAAAAGTTGCCCGGAAGCTTCCAAAGCTTCAATCGATTCATAGACAAGGTCTTGAACTTTTTGTGGTACTTTTTCGATATCCACACCGTAAGAGATTCTAACTCTCATATTACCTCCAAGTAATTAAAATAAATTTGTATACATTGCTTGAATAATTAGGCCCGTGACAGCAAAACCGACAGTCCAAATGAACTTTGCGACTCCTTCTTGCCACTGTTCGAGATCACGAACTCGAGCATAGAGCCCTTGTTCAGGATGATAAACTGCATCCTTGATAGTTCTCACATCAGATAATATTTCGTCTTGCTTGTCTGCCATTCGTTGCACTTGCATCGTTAGATTAACAATAGCATCCTTAAGGTCTTGTACTTCATTCTCACTCATGTCTAAATCCTCCGGTCTAAATAGTCTCAACAATCAACAATCGCATGTGATGTTGTTAGTAAAGTCCCCGCAGCACTCGCGGCGTTCACCAAAGCGCACTTTGTAACTTTACATGGATCAATTATTCCTTTTTCATACGTGCTCACCATGCATCTATTAAGAAAATCATAGCCAATGTCGCCGGATTCGTTCTTAACATTTTGTATGATGATGTCCGCTGACTCGCCAGCATTGATTGCCATCTGTCGCAGGGGAGACTCACAAGCTTGTAAGACCACTTGAGCGCCAAGGGACTGCTCATCATTGTCTGTCTCGACAAAGAGGTCTGTGGTAGCTCTTATGAGCGCTACTCCACCGCCTGGGATGATACCTTCTTCCTGAGCAGACCTGACTGCCTCAAGGGCATCATCAATGCGATGCTTCTTTTCCATCATTTCTACTTCGGTGGCTGCTCCCACCTTGATGACAGCCACTCCCGATGCAAGCCGTGTAATACGTTCTTGCAATCGTTCACACTCAGATAAGTTGTCAGTCTGCATAATTTCGTTCTTAATCGCTTCAATGCGAGTCTCAATTTCTTCATGGTTTCCTTTGCCTCCGACAATTGTTGTCCAACCTTTTGTGATGCTGATCTTTTTGCATTGGCCAAAGTGAGTCAGCTTGACATCTTTCAGGGTCAAGCCTCGCTCTCTTGTAATGAACGTTGCCCCAATAGAAGAACAGAGGTCCTTCATGATGTTGCGGCGTTCCTCACCATACTTTGGTGATTTAACTGCTGACACTTTCATGGTGCCTCGAACAGCATTTGCAATCAAAGCGGCTAGTGCCTGTCCCTCGACGTCATTTGCGATAAGAAGAAGAGGACGGTTGTCTCTCGAACAAATCTCAAGCGTTGGCATGATCTGTTCAACGTGTTCCACTTTCTCATCTGTAACAAGAATGAGAGGGTTTTCGTAATGAACGATACCAAGTCTCTCGTTGTTTATAAACGTACTGCTAACATACCCAGAATCAAATCTGAAGCCCTCTATGAGGTCTAGTGAGGTCTCTACACTCCTAGCCTCTTCAACGAGCACAGAGCCATCCTTACCAGCCCTATCGACAGCAGTGGCAATCAAAGTTCCGATTGCCTTGTCGTTGTTAGCTGATATGGTTGCAATGTGCCTGATGTCTTCTTCTGTCTGAATTGGTCTCGACATTTCATCAAGTTGTGCGATGACAGATGCAACTGCCTTATCGATTCCTCGCTTAAGTTCCACGGGAGAGATGCCTGCTGTGAGGTATCGTTGTGCTCCTTTAAGAATTGCTCGAGCTAAAACCGTAGCGGTTGTGGTACCGTCACCAGCGTCGGCAACAGATCGCTCGGCTGCTTGTTTAATAACTTGTGCTCCGAGGTTTTGGAATGGATCTTCGAGTACAATGAACTTCGCAACCGTCACACCATCTTTGGTGATGACGGGAATGTTTTGTTCTTTGTGGTATAATGCGACATTCCGCCCTCGGGGACCGAGAGTGGTCGCTACATTATCGGCAAGGATGTCAACTCCCTCGATGATCTTTTGGTTGAGGGCGAAGCCTTGATTATAATGTTTCATTATTCCTCCGAATATTATATATAATATAACCTCTTAAGAGAGGTTTGTCAAGTTATTTTAGTAATTTTTTCTTGATTATTGATTCTATTAGGTTGTCTAGGGATTCAGACACAGGCTGCTGGGTTCTTTGATATTTAACCTGGGCCATGTCAATGCCGCTTTTTAAGCCGGCCCATTGGGTACCTAAAGATGTATACTTGGTATATACTTTTGTAGCATTGTCACCAGTTGGTTCTCCCATATATAATTTGGTTTCTTCTTTTAATTCTTGATGTACCGAGAAAAAAGCCTTGATTGTATCAATAAGTGCCGCTTCGATTGCCGAGTTGGACTTATCCATCTGCTTCGCTATGTATTCATGAAAACCTTGGAGTTGTGTTTGGGACGAAGGCGAAGTAAGAGTTATTGTTCCATATGGTTCCGCAGTGTTAATTGCAGCATCTAAAGAAACTCTGGCGTTTTCGCCCGATGGGACCTGTCGTTCGATTTTTTGGTTCGGGTTTGCTGCAGCGTATATATCAAACTTGCCATCACCTTGAGGCTTAACTATCATATAATGTATGTCTAACGCTACAATTTTGTAAGGGTCTGATGTAAAAGCCATTCCTCCTTTCGGGCCTTGACCGGTTGCTTTTGGCTTAAGATCCTTGCTGGTTCTTTTCAGGCCGACAATATAGTGATACTCCATATTATCCAAAAAGCCACTAACCGCTTGCGAAATACCAGAGGCTTTTTGGTAAAATTTAGCACTACCAATAGCGTTGCCACCACCTTTAATTGTAAAGTCATCGGCGGTCATGACTTCTGTCACTGCTTCTTCGTCTTCTACTGCACCTTTACCTGTAACTACTCCCTCTGCTATTAAGGCTAGGAGTGCTTCAAAATAATATGCTCCTGCTCCTCCATCCAATTCTTTTACAATAGAATAGAAGTTTTCTAAAACCAAAATAGAATTGAGCACTTTGCCTACCTCCTGGTTAATCAGAAAAGTAGGGTCTGCTAGTAATTTTGTTGAAAAGTCCGATATCGCTTTCATTTTGGCTTGAAACGCTGGGGCACCGGTACCGGCAATACCGTTTAATTTGAAAAATTGATCAAAAACTAGTTTTGCCTCCGGAGAAAATTTGCCTACATCAGAGGTTCCGGTGTAAAACTGTGGCTGTGTTAGAGTTTGCGATCTGTCTGTCGCTACTGATGCTGCTGTGGGATTTTTTAATTCGGTCCAATTTAGACCTAAATGTTTAGATATTTCTTTAATCCACCCATCCATTCCTTTGTTGGGCGCTGTGGCACCTGGTCCCTTGAAGGGAAGCCAGCCATCTTGTGAACAGTCAACGATTTTTTGTTTTAATTTACCGAGAGGTTTTTTAAGTTCGACAGATTTAGATTTCATGATCAATTGAACCATAATATTCAATTTGTTATCTACAATCCCGACAATATTCTTCTTGATCAGCCACCTATTATCAGGAGGATCGGCTGTCTTTTTTGGTTGGGTAAAAGCACTGATGATTTTGTCAGCCAACACTGTGACATCATCTTGCTCTAAAACATCGACCGGGTCTTTATCCAAATCAACCAAATCTTGAATGGAATATACTGTGTTCGAGGATTTCTCGTCAAAAAAGTCCTGAAAGGCGGTGGTAGTTTTGGAAATGCTGTTACCTTTGAATAGAGGCTTTGTTGTAATAAAATCTCCGACGTTTAGTGTGACGTCTCTCTCCGCAATCACCTGTTCAATCAACTTATCTAAATCTTTACTCACTACAATTCCTCCAATAATTTCTTAATATCCAAACCTGCGCAATCGATCTTGCGCTTGGTCAGATGATAATGGCTTATAAAGCCTTCAAAGCGCCCTTCAGCACACTTCTTACTCACCTTGGTGTTCGTCTTACCTGAACGATCAAGGGGCGTCTGAAGAGGGATTCCTGTGGCTTTATGAACGGCTTTCATGAGAGCCTTCAACGCTTCAAGTTGCACTGGATAGAAGCCAAGATGTTCTTCAAGTTTCTTTCCATGAACGTAAGCGTTCTTGACAAGCGGTCGCTTTCCATAGTCTCGCTTCTCGTACCAATTCTGGTACTTTGTGTAATAAGCGTTGCTGATTTCAACTCCGACGGAGCGGTCATTCCAAGTCTTACCTCCGGCATGCCATGCAACGTCATTCATATCCATGAACTGATAGATGGTTCCATCGTTGTCAATGGAGAAGTGGACACTGATTCCTCTTCTCGAAAGAACCTTGTAGCATATCTCCGCTGATAAACAAACGTCCCAATGACATACGAAGAATTTGGGATCTCGCTTGTGGAGGATTCGTTTATACCCACCGCGCAATTTAAGACCACCGCCTTCGAAAAACAATTTGACCTTTGGCCAATCAATCGGAATGTAGTCGCTGTTATATATAAGAAAAGATTCCGCGTTGTCCTTGTGTGACATGGGCGAATGATCTTCGATGTTTGCAACACGATCGTTGTAAATTCTACGATATGTTGACGGTCCGCAACAGCCATCGGCTGTTAAGTTGTGCTCTCTTTGAAATTTCTCAATGGCGTCTACAAGTTTTTCATTGAACCTCTTGCAGCCAAACCATTTCGGAGTCCAGCCCAGTTTTGCGGCTGACCCTTCATTATAAAATATCTTATCCATTATAGCACCTCGTCTGCAAGTCCTTTTTCTATGGCTTCAGTTGCCGAAAGATAAACATTTACCTTCCTATTAATTAGTGATTGGATTTGTCTTTTTGTCATTTCTGTTTCAGAAGATAGGCATTGAATGTAATTATCTTGCAAGCCTTTCATCTGTTGCATCTCATTCTCGAGATTATGAAGTTCACCAATGGTGCCTCCGTTAACTGAGTGGATCATGACTCGACAATGACTTCCAAGCTTTCTTTTGCCCTTTGTTCCCGAGGCTAAGATGAGCGTTCCGGCCGACATAACCTTTCCCAAACCAATTGTTTCAATGTCACAAAATTGTTTGCAATAATTCATCACATCGTATATGCTGAACATCTCATCCGCAGAGCCACCATACGTGGAAACATAGATCTTAATATCATCCGCCTTGTCCTTGCCTGCTGGGATTTGTTGTGAGAGAACCAAGAGAGCAGAAATAAGATCCGCGGACTTTTCTTCGTCAATTTCTCCAACAAGCATGATGCTTCGTTGTTCTGGGACCGCCTGGAGTGATTCGAGCGCTTCTTCTGCTGATGTCTTTTTCTCTGGCTTCTTCGGGTTTGTTTTCTTTTTAGCTTTCTTTTCTTTCTTGTCAAATGTTTTCATCTTTTTATTCCCTGTTATATCTGCTTTCCTTCTTTTAAGGCAGTGTTGACAAATGTTTCCATTTCTTCCCAAGTTGAATACTCCATAATATTCTCATACTTCCCAGGAAAAACTCTAACGTAGTTTTTCATGATAGTCTCTCGAATACTATCGATGTTCATTTGATCAATGTATTTTTGTGCTGTTATGTTTTGTGGTGAGCGATCTGCCTCTTCCATAACCATATACTTAAGATGTAATATTTCAAGCAACCCTTGTTCACTAGTAACAAACAGGGCAGCGCAGCTGCTCTGTGTTTGCTTTAAAAGGCTGATGGAGTGTCCAATCGCCATTAAATACGAAAAAAACCAAAACACTACGACACCTACAACAAAACCAATTATATATTCTAACATTTATCCTCCAAAACAAAAAAGGAGAGTCGCTCCTCTCCTAATTATAACATATTAATTAATATTTGTCAAATTATTTTTTGTTTCGAGTCTGTCGTCGGCGTTGGCGAGTAGTCTTTCCAAGTGCTTCTTGCAATTGCTTTTCAGCTCGTTTTGCTTTAAGGAGACGCTTTGCAACTCGTCGGGCAACTTCTTCAACAATCTCTTTCTTTTCCGGAACATAGTTGATTCCCTTGAGAGCTTCCAAGATCTCTTCTTCATCGCCCATGTCCATTCCTGGCTCTTCACCAGGCAGTTCGTCTCCACCGCCCATGTCGTCCATTTCTGGTTCTTCGAATTCTTCTTCTCCAGCGCCTTCAGGCATAGCAGCCTCGAGTTTCTTTCCTAGGTCGATAATTGCTTGGGCTTCTTCGTCGGTCAACTCAAGATCTTCTCCACCGCCCATGTCGTCCATTGGCTCTTCCTCAGGCAACTCAGCTGTGGGTTCTTCTAAGGGCTCTTCTGCTGGCATTTCAGCATCCAACTCTTCTTCTTCCTCTGCATACAAGTTTTCATTAACAGCAGGAAGTCTAGCAAGTTTTGCAAATCTGCGAACAACTGCTTCGCTCAGTAATTTTTTAGCCATGGTTTTCTCTCCTTAAGAGTTTATTTCAACATAAATAGACACCAGAAACAGAAAATGCACAAAATATTAAATTTCTGGGTGTTCTTTTGCGATTATATCAAAGATATTATCAATGTCTCCGTCGCCCAGACCCAATGTGTCCAACAAATCTTTCGATTCCTTCTGTTCTTTCTGTATTTTTGCTCTTTGTTTTTTGCTCTGTTTTCCCGTTTCTTCTTTGTAATAATCAATAAACATTTCCATCATAGGATCTTGGTCAACAGCGGCCTGCACACATGCACGGAGGAATTCTGATTGCGTGAGACTATGATGTTGCATGCGTATTTTGAACTTCGCATGCAACTCGTCTTTCGCGTAGAACGTAAATTTCTTCGTATCTTTTGCGTATTTATTCGGCATCGTTTTAATTAGTCTCCTGTTGAGCCAAACCCACCGGTTCCCCTGTTTGAAATACAGATCGGATTGTCATATAAAGTGTCTGCCATGACCTTTCTAGCGCGGAAGTGGATGATTGGGATCATTACAACTTGTGCTATTTTATCTCCGGCAGATATTACCCTATCGTGGTTACCTATATTATTAAGGTTAACCATCAACTCGCCATCATAGCCAGGGTCGATTATGCAGGCTCCCACGATCAACTGTTTCTTAGCAGCCATTGAAGATCTGTTCTTGACCTCGAGCATGAACCCGTGAGGCACTCCGAACTTGAGACCAGTTTCAACCACAACAGATTCTCCTGCCGGGATTTTTAATTCCTTCGTCCCGTCGGAGGGACAATAAAACACGTCCAAACCGGCGTCCGAGGGGTTAGCTCGGACGGGTTCTTTCGCGTTGTCTCTTAATTTGAAATAATCGATCAACATTGCTTACTTTCCTTTTAAATTTTCATAGATATCGATAAGCGCTTCCATGTCTACGTCACTCTTAAGTAGTCGGTAGGCACGAACAGTTAAAGAAATATCTTCTTTTGTCAACCATCCGTTATCGATGTATTCTGTTTTGAGTTCTCGCTTCTGTTCCTTGTAAGGTTCCATTGCGTCCTCGAGAGACTTGACAGATTTAATATAATCTCCCATGTGTTGCTCTTTTGATCTTGGTTCTTCATACTCCTCGACGATTGCCAAGGGTACTTGTGTAAATGCTTCGAATTTAGTCATGATTTA
>Ga0114906_1001557_pt1 | contig 11905 bp, 9 predicted proteins | sample MalvirDeepMed_M9_FD_89687 | JGI IMG/M metagenome (GOLD analysis project Ga0114906, IMG submission 89687) | Marine viral communities from the Global Malaspina Expedition - Malaspina viral metaG DeepMed_M9 | ecosystem: Environmental > Aquatic > Marine > Oceanic | place: Mediterranean Sea... | reverse complement strand
TGGAAAGGCAGCGTGACCGTCTGCACCTGCGACGCTCTGGGCCCGCGAATCGCAGCCCGAATGTTCCGAAAAGAGGATGACTCCGTCACCGGCGAAGATCTCATCGACGCCCTCACGGAATTGACCAACATCATCGCCGGCAACATCAAGGCCATCCTGCCCGGCCCCAGCCAGTTATCGCTGCCTGTGCCACTGGCAGTACTGCCCGGCGAGCATCGCAACAATGTGGACGTAACGTTATTCGATGATCGTCAGGGGATGCTGCGGATCAGCCTGCAGCCGGCGGAGCATTAAGGCCTTTCATGTAGGAGCTATGCTTGCATGGCGAACCGCGCTTGCGCGGGAATCGTCCGTAGGGCGATCAGGACTATCAGTGCTCGACAGCTCCCAGAAAACACTGCGGACAGACTTTGATCTTTGCCGCCTCGCTACGCTCGGTTCGCCATGCGAGCATAGCTCCTACAGCGGCTTCGTAGAAATCCAGAGAACCGCTCACTCGTTCCTTATACAACAAGTGTAGCTCGCCTCAGACAGGCTCGCCCGCCGGGCCGGCACTGCTGGAGCGCAACCGGAATGTGCCCTCGCCCATGGCCAGTAGCTGCCCCTGCTGATCAAACACTTCCATGGTGCTGTTATAGATCCTTGAGCCACCGGCACGTCGCGTGCCGATGGCGCGGATCAACCCTTCACGGGCCTGGCCGGTAAAGGTATTGGTCATGGAGAGTGTCACCGCTTTGCGGGTACGGGCAGGATCAGCACAGTAGGTCCCCGCGCAGGCCCCGGCCACATCCATCAACGTGGCCAGCACACCACCGTGAATCACACCGCCCAGGTTCAGATGTTCCTGGTGCACGTGAAGTCCGAGTACCGCACGGCCTTCTACCCACTCCAGAAAATGAAACCCGACCAGGGCGGGGAAACCCATATTGAAACGTGCATTGGCGTCTTCCATGGAAAACGCGGACGGCGGTACTTCTGCCATGGCTTGTCCTCGACAGAGACAGGAATCAGGCCCGCCCCTGTACCATCTGTTCCACCTGGGCCACCACATCCTTGAGTCGTGGTCCCAGGTTTTCAATCAGGGTGCGGCGGCTGAGGCGCAGTGACGAACCGCCACAATTGAAAGGCACCACCTGGGCACCGCCGTCCAGGATCAACGGCACGGCAACGCCGCTCACATCCCGGTTCCACTCGCCATCGGAAATGCAGAAGCCGTACTCCTGATACTCCTCATAGGCAGACTGCAGGCTGCGCTCCAGCTCCGGCCAGGCCGCCGGGTCCTGACGGCGAATCTGTTCGTAATATTGTTCTCGCTCGGCTTCCGGGGTGGCCGCCAGAAAGGCCCGGCCCAGGGCCGAGGTGGCCATGGGCACACGGGAGCCGATATTCAGCCGTAGCACCAGGGGGCCGTTACCCTGGCATACCTGAATGTAGGTCACCTGGGCACCATCCGGCGCCCCGATGGCCACCATGCAGTCGGTGGCATCGGCCAGCTCCTGCATAAAGGGCCGGGCCAGTTCCCGCACGCCTTCGCTGGCCAGATAACGGTACCCCAGATCCAGTACCCCGGGGCCCAGCCGGTATTTCTCCAGCTGTGGCACATAGCGCAGGTAACCGAGCTGTGTCAGGGTGGCGGTCATGCGCGAGACGGTTGGGCGGGGAATATTGGTGCGCTTGGCCAGTTCCGCATTGCCCAGGTATTCGTCAGCGGGTCCGAAACAGCGAAGAATATCCAGTCCCCGTGCCAGGGCGGTGACGAAATTCCGGTCTTTGTCGTTAGTACCCACGTCGGCAACAGCTCTGCGCATGGTTGTTTTTCCTTTCAGGCTTCGGGATCGGGAATCCTTCCCCGGCATAACGGGCATAGATTCCACTTATAGTTGTTTATTCACCGCGCAAATATAGCAAAAAGCGGTTTCACCTGCATAAGCCAGTGTTGGCCACGAGAGAACGCCTGAAGCACAATGGTTTTGTGTTTCAGCCGGATCCACCTTGTCACGGGATTGGCCAAGTGGTCAATATTTTAAAACTTCGTTCCATTATTGTATTGTGGCACGTCTGACTCGAATCAGTCACCAACAAAAGGATACCCCCATGGGCTCGCTGCAACAGTTCTATATCAATGGCCATTGGGTCGCCCCTGCCGATGGCGCCGGCAGCCACACCGTGATTAACCCGGCCACGGAGAAATCATTGGGAGAGCTGGCCATGGGTGGCGCGGCGGATATCGATGCCGCCATCAGCGCCGCGGCGGCAGCCTTTCCGGCATTCAGCGCCGACCCCCTGGAAACCCGCCTGGGATACCTGGAACGCATTGCTGAAGGCTACCAGGCGCGGCTGGAAGACATCGCCCAGGCCATCAGCCAGGAGATGGGCGCCCCGATTAGCCTGGCCCGCAAGGTGCAGGCCCCCATGGGACTGGGTCATCTGAAAACGACCCTGGCCGTGGCGCGGGACTTCCCTTTTGAGGAGCAGCTTGGCCAAGCGCAGATCCGACGGGCCGCTGCCGGCGTCTGCGCCCTGATCACCCCCTGGAACTGGCCCATGAATCAGGTCATGTGCAAGGTGGCCCCGGCCATCGCCGCGGGCTGCACCATGGTGCTCAAGCCCAGCGAATTTGCCCCCCTCTCGGCACAGATTCTGGCGGAAATCATGGACGAGGCCGGCCTGCCAGCCGGGGTGTTCAATATGGTTCATGGCGATGGCGCCCAGGTCGGCCCCATGCTGTCCAGTGATCCGCGTATTGATGTGGTCTCCCTGACCGGATCCACCCGGGCCGGCGAGTCTGTCAGCCGCGAAGCCGCCGCCACCATCAAGCGGGTATCCCTGGAGCTGGGTGGCAAATCCGCCAATATCCTGTTGCCGGGCTGCGATCTGCAAAAAGCGGTGACCTATGGGGTGCGGGCCATGATGAACAACACCGGGCAAAGCTGTAACGCCCCCTCCCGAATGCTGGTCCCCGCCGACCGGTTAGCCGAGGCTGAAGCCATTGCCGCCCAGGCCTGCGACAGTATTGTGGTGGGCGATCCGCAGAACGAGGATACCGTCATCGGCCCCATCGCCAACGGCCGTCAGTACCAGCGAGTGCAATCCATGATCGAGACAGGCCTCCAGGAAGGAGCAACATTGGTAGCCGGTGGCACCGGCAAACCACCGGGCATGGAAGCCGGCTATTTCGCCCGCCCCACGGTCTTCAGCCAGGTCAGCAACACCATGACCATTGGCCGCGAGGAAATCTTCGGCCCGGTGCTGGTGATGATCCCCTACCAGGACGTGGACGAGGCGGTGGCCATTGCCAACGACTCGGACTATGGCCTGTCCGGTTATGTGTACGGAGAAGACAGTGACGCCCGGGCGGTGGCAGCCCGCTTGCGTACTGGCATGGTGCATATCAATGGCGCCGGCCCGGATCTGCAGGGCGCCTTTGGTGGCTTCAAGCAATCCGGCAATGGCCGCGAATGGGGCCGCTTCGGGCTGGAGGAGTTTCTGGAGACCCAGTCATTGTTCCTCCCTCACTGATAGAACCTCTTCACCTGTCATTTACGGACACAAAAAGACCTCTTTTGTGTACTGGCACTAGCGCCCCGGCCGGGGCGCGAAAGTGCCATTTACCTGTTGTGCTGTAACCCTGAGTATCGTGACATTCTTTAATGTCACAGTTTGACATCCACCGGTAATAACCGGTCGGGACCAGGAGGACACATGACAACAACAGCATCCAGCAACATCAAGGCCGGTCAGCAGAGCGCTCAGAAAATGCCGTTGGGCGCCACCGTGAACATTCCGCCCCGTCGCCTGGACTTCCAGTTCGACGACAAAACCACGGCGCGGTATTTCTATGACAATGACCCCTTCCTGAGCGCATTCTGGCTGAGCTTGTCTGCCCTGTTCCCGGAAGGCGAAGCCTTTTTCGTGGATTCCGTGCGCCACTATCGCAAGGACATCACCGATCCCAAACTGAAAGCCCAGGTGGCTGGCTTTATCGGTCAGGAAGCCATGCACAGTAAAGAGCATGAAGCCTGGAACGAAATGGGTGTGAAATTCGGTTACCCCACCGACAAACTGGACAAGACCCTGGGCAAGTTGCTCGGTCTGGTGCAGAAACGCACGCCGAAAATCTTCCAGCTGGCCGCCACGGTCTGTCTGGAGCATTACACCGCCATCATTGCCGAGCAGCTGCTGCGGGAGCCGGAACACCAGGCCCGCATTCTCGACGACGCCACTGCCAAGCTGTGGCTGTGGCACGCGCTGGAAGAAAACGAGCACAAGACCGTGGCCTATGACGTGTACGAAAAAGTCAGTGGCAACTATGCCATCCGCGCCGGGGCCATGATTCCCACTACCGTGATCTTCTTCGCGGTACTGGCTGCCTTCCAGGCACGCATGCTGGCCTCCGATGGTCGCCTGCTGAACGTCAAGAACAACTGGAACGGCATCAAGTTCCTGTTCGGACGCAAGGGGCTGTTCACCAAGCTGGCGCCCCAGTACCTGGACTTCTTCAAGCGCGATTTCCACCCGTCCCAGCATGACACCGACGCCCTGCTGGACGAGTGGCGGGAAAAACTCTTCGGCGACCAGGGCCTGCTCACCGAGCAACACGCCCAGGCCAGCCAGCGCAAGGGCAAGAAGAAAGCCCACTGATCGCGTCTGTTTCTCTCCTTCCAGGGCCGCTTTATGCGGCCCTTTTTAATTGCACACTTTATGCTCCACGGAACATGTAGGGTGCACTGAGCCTAAGGCGAACGGCACCCTACTATCCACCCAGCGACTTCTGTGCTTCTTCACTTGCTTCCACGACAGTGTCCTGTAGAACAGTAGCAACCCTGGGATGAGATTCATGAAGCGTCGTTATTTAACCGTTTTCCTGCTGCTGCCTCCGCTTTCACTGCTTGCCGAGCCGGTCACTCTTGAGCCGGTGACCGTCACCAGCACCCGTATGGAAAGGCCCCTGGCCGACACACCCGCCGCCGTAACGGTCGTCAATGCCGACAGCAATCTGCGGGGCCAGACTCGTTTGCAACTGGATGAAAGCCTAAACCGGGTCCCGGGCCTTTATCTGCAGAACCGTTACAACTTCGCCCAGGGCTTGCGCCTGTCATCACGGGGTTTTGGTTCCCGTGCCCCCTTCGGGGTCAGGGGACTGCGTCTGAATGTGGACGGTTTCCCGGAGACCCTGCCGGACGGCCAGTCGCAACTGGACAGCATCGATCTGTTTGCAGTGGAACAGCTCACTGTATTGCGTGGCCCCAGCTCCCTGTTCTACGGCAACGCCACCGGTGGCGTGGTGGACATCGACACCCGATCCGGAAAAACCCGCAACGATGCCGCCAGCGTATCCATGATCGGTGGCAGCCACGGGCTGACACAAGCCAATGTGCAGACCCGCGGCCGCCATGGCCCGGGCCATCACGCTCTCAGCCTGACCGCGCTGGATTACCGCGGCTTTCGTGAACAAAGTGAAGTGCGCAAATACCAGTTCACCGGCCAGGCTGGCTGGGATCTTGCCGACACCCGCTCAATGACGCTCTTCCTTACCGCCATGGATACCCCCGTTGCCCGGGACCCGGGGGGGCTGACCCGACAACAGGCTCACCAGGACCGGCGACAAGCCAGCTCCTTTGCTGCCCGGCTGGATGCCGGCCAGCAGGTCGACCAGCAGCGTCTCGGGCTGCATTACCGCGATGAAGCCTTCGCCAATGGGTTGCTCAATGCCCGCGCCTTTGTCAGCCAGCGGGACTTCCGTCAGCAACTGCCCTTTCCCGGCAGCAGCCTGATCGATTACCAACGGCGCTTTTACGGCGCCCGCCTGGATTACACCCTGCCCTTCACCATATTGGCACGCCCCCATCGGCTGCTGCTCGGTGTGGACCTGGATCGCCAGGAAGATGACCGTGGCCGCCGTGCGGTCAGTGCCACCGGCAACATCACTGCGGTGACCGCCGACGAAGACCAGCACGCCAGCGCCGGGGGGGTCTTCCTGCAACTGGACAGCCATCTGTCCGACCATCTGATGTTCACGGTCGGTGGCCGGGCGGACCGGCTGCGCATGACCATCGACGATGTATTACTGACTGATGGCAACGACAGTGGTCGCCGGGAGTTTGAAGAACACAGCTACAGTGCCGGGCTAAGCTGGCAAGTCGGCCCCGCCCACACGCTCTACACCACAATCAGTTCTGCCTTCGAAAGCCCCACCTTCACTGAGCTGGCCAACCCTTCAGGAAGCGGTGGCTTCAATCCGGACCTGGAGCCCCAAACCGCACTCAACCGGGAAGTGGGTGCCCGTGGCACACTCGGTGAACGGCTCTTTTATGAGGCGGCACTGTTCCGGGTGGACGTGGAGGACGAAATCACCCCCTACCAGATCGACGGCCGCACCTTTTACCAGAATGCCGGAAAGACTCGCCGCGATGGCCTGGAGCTGGGGCTGGAACATGCCACCACCGACCGGTTGACCCTGTCTCTGTCCTGGACCTGGTCCGACTTCCGTTTCCAGGAATTTTTCGACACCCAGCAGAATGTGGATGTGAGCGGCAACCGGTTACCTGGCATCCCGCAACATCAGCTGTTTGCAAAGGTTGACTGGCAGGCGGAAAGCGGCCTGTTTGCATCAGTAGAGTCGATACTGGGCAGCCACCGCTATGCGGAAAACACCAATCGCACCCGGGTCGGCAGCCAGGTCCTGGTGAACCTGCGGGGCGGCAAGGCATGGAAACTGAACCAACAAACGCTGACCCTGTTTGCCGGCATCAACAACTTGTTGGACCGTGACTACTACAGCAACCTGCGCATCAACGCCAACAGCGACCGGCCAGTAGAAAACCGCGGCTACTTCGAACCCGGCCCGGGCACAACCTATTACTCTGGCATCACGCTGGATTGGTAACTCCCGTTCTTGCGGGAGCTAGACGTGTATGGCACATCATGGGGTGTATCGACCGCCAAGGTCTGGGTAAAACGTAGGGTGCACTGAGCCTAGGGCGAACTGCACCATCAAACGCCGGATCGGTGCAGTTCGCCCTAGGCTCAGCGCACCCACGTGCTGAAAAAACACCGGTGCTTGCGAACATAAAAAAGCCCCGGTCACATTTGCACGACCGGGGCTTTGCCTTTCTTCTCGCCAACATCAATCAGAACGCAGACACACCACCATCCACAGCAATGGCCTGGCCATTCATGTAGCTGTTGGCCGGCGACAACATCATCAGCATGACGGTGACGATTTCCTCCGGCTCGCCCAGCCGCTTCATGGGGCAACCGGACGCCAGCATGGCGTGCATTGCAGCCTTGTCCTGGGATAGCTCCCCTTCATCCACCATGGGCGTATGGGTATAGAACGGGCAGATCGCATTGACACGGATATTGCGTTTCGCCATCTCCACGGCGGCGGTTTTGGTCAGGCCAATCACCGCATGCTTGGCAGCGGAATAGGCGCCGATTTTGGGTGCTCCCCCAAGCCCGGCCATGGAGCTTACGTTAACGATGCTGCCACCGTTTTCTTTCATGCGAGCAATCTGATGCTTGATACCGAACATCCGCCCTTTCACATTCACGTTCACTTGCTGGTCCAGCACTTCCTCGGTGAGCTGATCGAAAGGAATAAAGCCATGGGCAATACCCGCATTGTTCACCGCCATATCCAGATGGCCAAACTGCGCCAGGGCCGTTTCCACCATGGCCTTGCAGTCCGCTTCGCTGGACACATCACAACGCAACGCCGCCACTTTGACACCCTGCTCCGCCAGCCCTTCGGCTTGCGCATTTAGGGCATCCATATTGATGTCCCCCAGCACCAGCGCGGCCCCACGCTTGCCCAGCTCTTCCGCCAGCAACTTGCCGAAGCCGCTGGCAGCGCCGGTGATCAGTGCCGTCTTGCCGGTAAAATCGAGGATTGGATCCATGAAAGATTCTCCTGATAATTAAGTCGCCACGGGCTATAAATTCAGCTCTCTCAGACTGGCCGTAGGAGCGTCGCTGGCGGCGCGATGTCAGACTCTGACCAAGCTTCCGGTTTTCTGGAGAAATCTGTCGAGCTCTGAAATGCCTGATCGCCCTTCGGTCGATTTCCGCGCTGCGCGCGGTTCGCGCCTCGAGAGGCGTTATTCGCTTCGCTCACCCCTTCGGGGCCGCCCTGCGTGCGTTACTCCGCTCCGCTACGTTCCTACAGCGGCTTTGTAGAAAGCCCGAATTGTGCTGGTAGCGATTAGATAGTCATCCCGCCATCCACCACGACGCATTCCCCGGTCACATAACTGGAGGCATCGGATACCAGGTACAGCACGGTGCCCGCCATCTCTTTCGGGTCGGCATGGCGGCGCATGGGGATCTGGCTGATGGCGGAATCGTAGATGTCCTCGTTGGTAAACAGGGCACCGGCAAACTTGGTTTTGGTCAGGCCCGGCAACAAGGCATTGACCCGGACGTTGAACTGGGCGCATTCCTGGGCGAAAGATTTGGTCATGCTGATCACCGCCGCCTTGGAAATGGAATAGACGCCCTGCATGTCACCCGGGGTCAGGCCGTTCACGGATGCCGTGTTCACGATGGCACCGCCACCGTGCTCACGCATGAGCTTGGCGCCTTCCACGGACATGTAGAAATAACCGCGCAGGTTCACGTCCACGGTCTTGTCGAAAGCCTCCACCGGGGTATCCAGGATGTGCCCGAAGTACGGGTTGGCGGCAGCGTTGTTGACCAGAATATCCAGTTTGCCGTGAACCTCACGGATATGGGAAAACACGGCTTCGATCTGCGCCATTTCCCCAATATGGCAGGCAAAGGCTTCGGCACTGCCACCGTCAGCCTTGATGGCATCGGCCACGGCCTGACAACCGTCGATCTTGCGGCTGGACACGATCACGTGGGCGCCCTGCTCCGCCAGCAATTTGGCAATCTCTTCGCCAATCCCCCGGCTGGCACCGGTGACCAGGGCAATCTTGCCCTCAAGGTTAAAAAGGGTGGTACTCATTACGACTCTCCCGATAAAAAGCGTCAAGCTACAAGCTGCAAGCTTCAACGCGAGCAGACCCTGTAGCCATTCGAAAAACGGAAAAACCGCGCCGCAACGTCAACGCGGTTTTCCTTGTAGCTTCAGGCTTGCAGCTTGAAGCTGCTTTACGCCCCTTCTTTGATGATCTGTACGGCCATGGACGCCAGTGGCTCGACCAGCGCGCCGACCTGAGCCGCTTCCTTGCTGGAGGCGTTGCCATCCACGGCCCGTTTCGCCACACCCTGGCAGATGGCAGCAAGACGGAAGAAACTGAAGGCCAGATAGAATTCCCAGTTGTCGATGCGGTCGATACCGCGGCGCTGGCAGTACTGGTCCACATACTCTTTTTCCGTGGGGATCCCCAGTGCCTTGCGATCCACACCCTGCAGGCCCGCCATCTTGGCGCCCCGCTGTGGCATTCGCATCCCCATGCACTGATAGGCCAGGTCCGCCAGCGGATGCCCCAACGTGGACAGTTCCCAATCCAGTACTGCGATGACTTTCGGCTCACTGGGATGCCACATCATGTTGTCGAGACGGTAGTCGCCGTGTACCAGTGACACCTGACCATCGTCCTCCGGCTGATTGGCCTGCAGCCAGGCGATCAGTTCGTCCATGGCCGGGATGTCCTGCAACTTGGACGCTTCGTACTGTTGGGTCCAGCGCCCCAGTTGTCGCTCGAAGTAGTTGCCGGGCTTGCCGTAATCCGCCAGGCCGACCTCGTCCAGATCGACACTGTGCAGGGCTGCCAGCACCCGGTTCATTTCCTGGTACATGGCTGCACGGGTAGCATTGCCCGCTTCGCCCTCGCCGGCTTCCGGCAAGGACGCGCCCCAAAGAATGCGTCCCTCACAGAATTCCATCACGTAGAACATGGAACCGATCACATCCCGGTCTTCGCACAGATGTAATACCTGCGGCACCGGGACGTCCGTATCTTTCAGGGCTGCCATGACACGGAACTCGCGATCCACCGCATGGGCAGACTTGAGCAACTTGCCCGGCGGTTGCCGGCGCAACACATAGGCGCCGGACGGCGTGGTGATCTTGAAGGTGGGGTTGGACTGGCCGCCGTCGAACTTGTCAGCCTCGATAGGCCCCTTGAAGCCATCAATATGCTGCTCGAGGTATGCGGCCAGTTTCTGTGTATCCAGCGTATCCACCTGGGACATGGAGCTCTCCTGTTTTTCTCTGTCTGCTGCGCAATAGGCAAAGCCCGGGGTGTCTTCACACCCCGGGCAAACACCGCTTCTCAGGCGAAATATTTGGCCAGATTACGGCCCAGTTGCATCATGTGCACCTGGTCCGGACCATCCGCCAGCCGTAGGGTACGGGCATAGCTGAAGAAGTTGACCAACGGTGTATCCTGGCTCAGCCCCACCGCACCGTGGACCTGAATCGCCCGATCAATCACATTTAACGCCATATTGGGCGCCACCACCTTGATCATAGCGATCAAATCCTTGGCGACTTTGTTACCTTCGCGATCCATGGTGTCCGCCGCCTTCAAGGTCATCAGCCGTGCCTGCTCGATTTCACACCAGGATTTGGCCAGGTCCTCACGCACGGAACCCTGCTTGCTCATGGGCTGACCGAACACCACGCGCTCGTTAACGCGCTTGGCCATCAGTTCAAACGCTTCCTGCGCGGCACCGATCAGGCGCATGCAATGGTGAATGCGGCCCGGGCCCAGGCGGCCCTGGGCAATTTCGAAACCACGGCCTTCACCCAGAATCATGTTTTCCTTGGGCACCCGTACATTCTCAAACACCACTTCCGCATGCCCTTCCGGCGCATCGTCGTAGCCGAACACCTTCATGGGGCGCACGATGTTGACCCCGGGGGTGTTGGTGGGCACCAGAATCTGGGATTGCTGTTGATGGCGGTTCGGGTTATCCGGGTCGGTCTTGCCCATCACGATCATGATCTCGCAGGTCTTGCGCATGGCACCGCTGATATAAAACTTGCGGCCATTGATCACGTAATCATCGCCGTCCCGCTCGATGCGGGTTTCGATATTGGTAGCATCGGACGACGCCACTTCCGGCTCGGTCATGGCAAAGGCACTGCGAATACGGCCTTCCAGCAGCGGTTGCAGCCAGTCTTTCTTCTGTTGCTCGTTACCGTACTTGGCCAGCACTTCCATGTTGCCGGTATCCGGCGCGGAACAGTTAAAGGCTTCCGAAGCGATACGGCTGCGGCCCATTTCCTCGGCCAGCGGTGCGTATTCCAGGTTACTCAAGCCGGCACTGTATTCCCCGTATTCCTTGGGCAGGAACAGGTTCCACAACCCTTTGGCGCGGGCTTTCTCTTTCAGCTCTTCCATCACCGGCGGCGTTTCCCACGGGCTTTTTTCCAGCTGTTCATGGTACAGGCCTTCCACCGGACGGATCTCGGTATCGATGAAATGGCGAACCTGGTTGATCAGGTCCTGCACTTTTTCCGTGTATTGAAAATCCATGTCGCTCTCCCTTGTCGCGTGTTCGTTTACAGTCTTGGTGCTGCGTAAAAAACGGAATTAAAAGTAGGTAATGGCCTCGAACCGATCCGGACGATCCAGATGCGGCACATTATTGAAACTGGCCATGCGCACTACCTTGTTATTGAAAAAACCGTGGCTGACGCTGCTGTTGCGAATCTGCAGGTTCAACTCCACTACGGTGTCATCGGCAGCATTCAGGGCATGCTTGAGAAACATGGCCATGGCACCGCCGGAACTGACGATGAGAATGCGATCTTTGTCGCTGTACTGTTGCTGGATATGGTGACGCGCCGCCAGCACCCGGTCGGAAAAATGTTGCCAGCTTTCCGGCAAATCGCCGCTCAGCTCATCCAGACGCCAATGCTTCATGGCCGTTTTCAGCGCCTTGTAGAACGCCGCCACCGGCGCGCCCTCCGCAGGGGCCTGTTCCGGGA
>Ga0114906_1001555_pt1 | contig 11913 bp, 17 predicted proteins | sample MalvirDeepMed_M9_FD_89687 | JGI IMG/M metagenome (GOLD analysis project Ga0114906, IMG submission 89687) | Marine viral communities from the Global Malaspina Expedition - Malaspina viral metaG DeepMed_M9 | ecosystem: Environmental > Aquatic > Marine > Oceanic | place: Mediterranean Sea... | reverse complement strand
GACACCTAAAGAAAACTTTTTATCTTTTGCTTTACTTAACATTTTTTCCTTTCTCTGAAAAAAATCACCCTGTGGCTATAATCAGGGTGATTTTTTTGAGTAGATTAAACTTTCTTATTTGATTAAGCTAGCTGAGCCATCACCCATCTTAGTCGCCATAAAACTTTTCAGTATAGATAACACTGCACCAGCGCCAGAAGTTAATGCACTTTCAGCTAATGTCATATCTAATTCTGTAATAGTTGCTGCTGCAATTGTTGCACAAAACACCTGTATAAATGTTGTCGCACATCGCTCGACTAAGTCTAAAATTACCTCTCTATCTAAATTTAAAATATCCATGAATATATCCTTTCTAATTATTCATCTAATGCTGCTTGTATTAAATCACTAGCTTGTTTCAATTTTTGTTGAGCTAAAACTAGTTCGTCTTTACCAGTGTGTAAATCACTAACTGCTTCTTCTTGTCCTTTTCTGATATCAACAGGGTCGTCTGGTTCGCCTCTTAATTGTGCCAGTATTTTGTCTCGTGGCCATATATGCCTAGCAGTTGATGGCGCAGGATCATGAGCTCGGTTGACTGCATCGACTTCATAATGTCCTATCAGAGTATCGACACTCGGTACTATACCAGTTTGTTGCATACACCAATTTGTTACTTTCGTAATTGCTTTGACCATTGCGGTCGGCCAAGGTACAGAATCACTATATAAATAATCATATCCATAGCTTGGTTTTATACTAAATCCCTCTATTTCAATGCCGATTGTGTATTTATTCGGGTTACCCCCTTTATAGCCTGACCATGAAGGGTTGTTTACTCCTCCAGCATGCCAGGCCGGTGTATAAATCGAAACTGTTTGTGTAATATTGCCCTGTCTATCAATAATAAAATGCGCACTTTTTTGGATACCACTTGATTCTTTAGCCCAGTTAATCATTGTGGAAGCGTATCCCTGCATGATATGGTGAATCACTGCTATCGGTTTCATTTGAGCTATATCAGGGTAGCCACAACTAGCCTTTTGTTCAGGCCATACTGGCAAGGGAATGTGTTCAGCGAATTTATACCAACCTTCTACTTCTGTTTTTTTTGTCATTATAATAAACCCTTATCCCGGAGCAAACTTAACGCATCTGCCAGAATCTCTTCTGTACTTGCACTAGTGTTATCAACTATCCATGCATCTACTTTAGCCTGTACGACTGGTACATCTTCAGATTCTACTAAATCAAAATCATATTTTTCTTTAATATATGCTGCATATAACGCTCGTTTCTGCGAATCACTTTTTGCTTTATCTGTATCACTAAGATCCATAACATGCTGTAGTGTTTCATCTCCATCTTTAATAATTCCCCATGGTAATGAGTCCTTTATCCTTAAAAATCTATACATATTTATTTCCTTTCTATAAAATTATTATGCTGCGCCGATTTTACCTGTGCTTAATACAAATACTCCACCAGTCGGCCCATGGCTTTGAGTCGTTGCCGACATTGTCACTGTCGAAGGCAGTGCATATGAGCCAGCATCCAAATAGTAACAACGATGTCCGTTACCTTGATCTGAATATAATGATGGCAATGACGGCGTATTATTTGCTATAATTGCACCGAAATATGACGTTCCGGGGTTTACTGTTGTACTCAGCCCCGTCAATTCAGCGCTATCCGAATTACTCGGGAACGCCGTGCTGGATGATTCGGCAACTTTTGTCAGCGTCGAGCCTGCGGCGTTGACGGAGTATAATCCGATTGTATAATTCCCCGCCGTGTTTGCCAGTTTTGAAATGTAAGTTGTTATTGTTGCTGACTGTTGCACGCTCTGGAGTGGCCAATAATAGCCCCTGTTTGCTACTAGCGCTGAACTAAATACGCCTGTATATGTTTGATCAGCAATGGTAGGAAACAGTCCTTCTGGATTAGCACCTGCATCAGATGCTGCTAATGCAGCAAATTTTAAGCCGGTTGTAGTACTTGAATCTGCTGTCAGTACATGGTCATTTGTGCCTGCCGCTAAAGCAGATAAGGTATTGGCCGCTGATGTGGACAGCACTTCTCCTTTACCATCTAATAAACTAGAAGGAGAATCACTCCATTCAACAGCATTTGCTGCTGCATTAGCGGTCAAATATTTATTTCTTGTTCCTTTTGCTAACCTTGCTAATACTTTTGATCCAGTTGCTTGAAATAAATCGCCGGCTGCCGCCGCTAAATAAGGAGAAATCTGGTTAATATCTCCGCTATTTCCGAAGTAAGAATTCCATATATCAGCTGTGATTATTACGCCACTTGCCCTATCTACGCCGTCTTGCCATGCCATGTTTTTTCCTTTCTACGTTATCGTATTTCCGTTGCCCCATACACCTAAAGGACCTTGCAATGTATCTTCGTTGGTCACCGACGACCAGGCAATTGTTGCCGGGTGGGTGAACGATCCCGGGTCGTTATACCCGAACGGTCCATCCAGTTGTGTTGATGAGCTATCTAATGTACCAGCATAATGATCAGGTGTGGCCGATAGCGATATGGCCATTGCGTACCGTGTCCCTACTACTTGTGTAAATGATAGTGCTAATTTTGTAAGGTCCCCACTAGCACTCGGGACTGAAGTGCTTCCGGTGGTGGCCTGCCGTGTCAAGGTGGTATTATCAAAGCTATAAATCGACAAGATGTAGTTACCACCACTGTCGATCTCGCCAGCAATAAATTCAGTAAATGCATCTGTGCTGCGTGGGGCTGCCAGCATATTTATGTAGATTCTGTTCGCTACAGATGCTCTTTTTGCGATAGCTCTTTTTTGACCTGATGGCTGCATTGCAATGCATTGATCTTCTGCGGCTGCTGTGGCTCCTGGTGCATCTCCCCATTTAAGGCCGGTACTTTCTCCTGATGCTGCTGTTAATACTTTATCATTTGCGCCAACTGCTAGCCGAGCTATTGTATTTGCACCGGTGGCTGACAGAATGTCTCCTTTTGCACTCATAGTTGACTGGGCAGACGCTGCATATTCTGGTGCCGAAGCACCGCTATTCATTTGTAAAGCTTGTCTTGCTGACCCTATACCGAGGCGAGCTACCGCGTTGTCTCCTGTCGCATATACAATGTCGCCGGCAGTCGTAACGACTGCTGTCTCAAGTGAATCTATAGCATCACCGGCTCCAAGGTAAGATGTCCACAGGGCAGCTGTGATAATATCACCACTTGATTTATTTACTCCATCTACAAATGCCATAAATATTCCTTTCTATAGACTGTAACCAGTCCCGAGGTCAACGGGCCCGTTCCATGCAAATTGTTCAAGTGTTACGCCACTTAAAGCCTGTGAACTTGGCAGTGCATATGAACCTGCTGATACTACTCCAGAAAATCCTAATACATTAAGATATGTGCCTGATGCTGGATTCATCATTGTTATGGTCGTAGCCGCACTGAATATGATCGCCATAAAATACTGCGTCCCCACACTGCAACTTGCTTCTAGACCGCCACTATAGTTTTTGCCAGTACCTGCAACTAAGGATGTGGCCGATCCTTCTGCGACTTTTGTCAGGTTGGTACCATTTGAGCTATATACACCAGCTTTATAAGTTGATCCACCTGTCACAGAATTCACTCGTCCCCAGCATCCTTTGACTGTTGCATTTGCTTCTAAATGGTGTATTGGAAAAAATAATATCTCGTTTGCATCATATTCATGTGTTGTCGCTGTAATACCTGCGCAGTTACCAGTCATAACTGATGAACCGACAAAAGGATTTGTTGGTTGTGTTCCTCCACCTGCTGCCCATTTAAGGCCGGTACTCTCGCCTGAATCTGCTGTCAAAACCGTATCATTCGCCCCCACGGCCAGCCGAGCTAATGTATATGCTGCACTGGCTCCTATCAGGTCCCCTTTCGCAGTCATTAATGACTGTGGACTGTTTTGCCACTCCGGCGCCGTCGCTCCTGCATTCATTGCCAGCACTTGACGGGCTGTCCCCTTTGGCAGTCTGGCAACTGCGTTTGCAGCTGTTGCATAGATCAGGTCCCCACCCGTCGTCAGCTTGGCCGTACCGCTCTCCATCAGTGACCCGGATAATCCAAGATAGGAATTCCACAGATCAGCTGTCAAAACGTCGCCGGTTGCTACATCTGCTCCTGCTGTCCAAGTCATAATATTCTCCTAATAACCAAATGTTCCAGTATTTAACTGATCATTTGTGCCAGCTACATTGCCTAATTGAAACCATGTTAGACTATCAGTGTTACTACTAGAAAACATAAAGGTAGTTTGCCACTGTTCAGGCCGTATTGTATGAGTTATTCCGCCAATTATCAACTGCTTGCTAAAGGTTGTGCCACTGCCAGGAGGGTTAAAGTCAACCGTGATCCTATCTGAAATGTCTCTAGACAATGATTGCGTAATCATGTCTGTATGCAGTAATGGATGAAATGTCATTGATTTACATCGTACGGCTGGTTCTTTAAATTCTGAGAGTACTGATTGAGCATAATTAAGACTTTCTGCATTTGAATTTATCAATAAATCAGATTTAACATAACTTTTTTCATTATAATCTGAAATACTATCATTATCAGAAACTACCTGTGCCGTACCACTAACCCGATTAATAGATACTTTATTTCTGACTAATTGGTCATCGAAATCCACGTCGATCTGTTGAAAGGTAAGGTTACCGCTGCCGAAGGTGGCCTGGCTTGTACTGGAATTTGAATCGGTATAGATGGCTTGCCTGTTTTTAAATAATACTTTGTTATCTTTTCCAGCATATAATCGAGCTGTTATTCCTTCACTTTGTGTAGCTAATTGCAGAGCTTGTAAGGCATTAGCATTGGTAAAAGTTTTTGCCTGTAATGTACTATCACCAACATCAAGATCATACGAAGTCCAGTCTGCATCTTGAAGTATTTCTTTTATTACTGTTCCTGTTTCGGCCGCACTTGTAGTTAAAGATACAGTATTTTTTGATATTGGATGTAGTGCGTCAGAAGCGCGAATAGTGCAATATGACATATTCGGAAAACTGTAAGTAATATCCCATTGTGTAATATTACCTTGAAATATTGGTTGAACTACACTTGTTGTCGGATCTGTGATCTTAATCCTGAGCAGCTTTCCAGGCTTGATATTTGGATTATACGGGCCTGAACTATTATTCGGGTCAAAGCGACCATCAGAATTATCAAGTACAATTGTACAGGTACCTGAACTATATGCTTCTAGTTCTCTCACTCTACCACGTCTTATAGTTGCAGATAAAACATATTCCTGAACATTTGTGTAGTCAGCATCATCGTCTGTATCTGAACCCAGCCTGGCAAAGTCAAGAGCTAATGTACCGAATCTAGCACTTGGTCCACCACCGCCACCACTAAATCTAATACCGATAAACTTAGTAAGACTAGCCATTGTTGTCATGGTGTATCTGCTCCAAAAATTTCAGTAGATGCTGTAGCTTTTGCTAGGTCATTTTGTTTCAATATTTCTAATATTTTATCTCCAACTGCTTGTGGATCTGTCATTTCACTAACACTTATTTCAAAATTTAAATTAACCTCACCACTTTTCATTTGTTGTATTGCCTGAGCACCTAGTGTATCGGCAACTTGTTTGGCAACAACAGAATCTAAATCAAAGGCATGATCGGCTTTTGCTGACATTTCTTGAACTCTTCTAAATGCTGCAAGTGGATCATCTGCAGTGCCTCCTATACCACCTCCCAGTATACCCATTTGCTTTATTGCACCAACTCCAGCTGTTATATTGAAACCAAACCGACCTTTTTCTGTATTGCCTTTGAATACTGCTTGATAGCCATCAATAACATTACCTATTTCATCAAGTTGTTTATTAATTAATTCATCCATTTCTTCTTTTGCTGTTAATCCAGTGACATTTGAAAAATTACCAATAAAATCTATTTCACTACCAAAGCCTGCTTCACCTCGTATTGATTTTGCTAGGCTATCAATTAGTGCAGCTGTTCTTTCTGCTTCATTTTCTATTGAAGCAGTACGCCTAAATGATGCTGCAACTAATTTCATTGTCGATTGTTGTGCAGCTTGGTCTAAATCAAAAAAGCCTTCACTGACTAACTTTGTTGCTAGTCCATGAGCTGTCAATGCGTCTGTGCTTTTGCCTAGTGCTGCTGTTGTGTTTTCTGTTGCTACTGCAAATTCTTCGGTTTTTGTTATTGCCATACCTTTAAATTTAGTAATTTCTTTTAGTTTTTCTTCTTCTGTATTTAGTTGTGCCGCATTCTTTAGTGATTGTTTTGTTACATCACTAATTGAACCGCCAAATTTTTCATACGCAGCAAATGTTTTTTCTAATTGTTCTTCTGTTTGTGAATAGACATCAACAACTTTTGAATTTTCTTCTCGTTGTCGTTTAAAAACACCAATAACTTTATTAACTGTATCAGCAACAAACCCTATTACTTTGATCATACGTTGTGCATGCTCAACCACCAATCCTATGACTGGCATTAAAAGCTCAAGCACAGATCCAAGTGTTTTAAATACATCTTTTGTTGTTTCAATTGCACCAGGTAAGTTTTCTTGTAGCGCAGGAATAAATGTATCAACAATAAAAGGCACAACATCATCTTTTAAGACGCCTGCCAACTCTTTAAATGTTGGTGTCAAGCCAATTAATAGTTCTTCTTTTACTGTTCCTAGAGCTGATTTTAATGCATTTGAAGCAACAACAAGTCCATCATTATTATTAGCAAATGCTGTCCGTGCGGCTTCTGTATCTTTCATAACAAGTGATTGTATCGCAAGAGCTTTTGTTTGTTGTTCTGTAGCTCCAGCCATTCCTGCTTCACTCAATGCAAGCATTTCAGTTTCAATTCTTGCTGCACTCAATACTACACCAAGAGATTTCAGACCTTCTACTTCACCTGTCATTGCTTTGGTAAGTATTTCTGACACATCAGCAACACTTTTCGTGCCGCCTGACCATTCACTTAATGCACCAGAAAGTCCGATCACTTCAGTAGACATATTTGCCGCGGCCTCTTGTGTGAAGCCCATCGGTACTAATACATCACCAAAAGAAGAAGCTGCACCAGCTAATTGTGTACTCGTCATACCTAAACGAACAGATAAATTATCAGCCCAATCATTGATTGTGCCAACACTATCACCGAATACATTATCAATTTTGCTGTTTAATAGCTCTAAATCAGATGCTGCACTAAATGTTTTTGTTGTTAAAAAGCCAATGGCACCTGCTGCTGCTCCTGTAGCAGCACCAGCTATTGCCATCTTTTTTGCAACTGAACCTAATGAAGTTTTTAAAGCACTAAACCGATTATTGAGTTTTTTAACATCTCTTGCAGCGCCTTTTTGATCAGTTTTGATCTTAATGCGTACTTCATTACTCATTTTTTTTACTCATATCTAAATTTACATAATATAGTAATCGTAATAATCCTATATCTTCCTCATCAATTTCACTTGGTAACTTGTGAAATCTATCACAAAGACCAAGTATTATCTCCGCTTGTTGCAATTCAAAAGGTTTTTCTCCACCAACATGTTTATATTTTTCTATTTGTTGGTGGAGCTCTCTTTTCCCTTTGATATTTGTTGTACCCAATTACTCAATAATGACATTGATATTTGTGGAGACAACTCATGCATTCCTTTACCATTAGCTGGCAATGGAGTTCCATCTTCTTGCTCAAAATTCCACTCAATCAGAATTTCGTCGCCGAATATTTCATATGCTTTCATGATAGTTTCTGTACTTTCTGCATTTGCTAGCTCTTGTAACTCAAAAAATGTTTTCATTTTAATATCTAGCCTGCATTTTACTTCACTACCTTCATATTCTTCTAACTCCATCGTCAAAACCCTGTTAGGGAGCTTAAAACCCATGTTTATTCCTCTCTTAATCTCTAAACACTAAAATTCCTACGAAGTACCCCACGTTGGAACCGTACCCGATTGTAAGGAAAGAGTACTAGTCCAATTAAGACTTCCATCCGTTCCTCTAGAAATATCGTAGTTACCTACTAACATTTCCATAGCGAGCTGCGGATCCCCCGACCCGTCTTCGTATAATACGATTGTGACCGTCCTTGTCCCACTGCGGGTCTTGAAAACATCGTGGGATTGATTGCTGGCTGCGTTAAAAACCCCATTCAATGTGACGGTGCCATCACCTAATCCGATCAAACGCTCCTGCGCACTTTTATCTACGCCGGCAACGTCGAGCAGATTTTGCGGCAGGTTGATCGAAAAATCAGTTATATCGTTGGAAATCGCTCGGGCGCTGCCGCCGGAGTCGTCAACGCTGACTGTATCCCCTAATCCACTTACTTTTGCCATTATAACCTCCTAAAAATTATAATAATCTAAACTATAAACGAGCAAAACTAACTTGACATGTCGCATTTGTTCCGCTCAATGTGTTAATTGTTCTTACATACCTATTCACTGTGCCTTCCATACTCAGGATTTCCGCCGTGGCGGTATTGGCCGAGATTGTGCTGAAAGTTATAATGTCGCTCCATGAAGCACCATTAGTTGAATGTTGAACTTTAACAACAAACGATGAAACCGATGTTCCAGATTGAAATTGAAGGCAGGCAACTGCGCCTGCACTTGAACTTGCACTTTGGTCAACCGTAGTTCCATTAGTGGAGCTGCTGTACGTGGTGCTACCACCATCAAGCATTACGCCAAATTGTACACCATCTCCTGCGGCACTAGTTGCATTTGATGCAAATGATGCCGTTGTTGCGAGCGCTGAGCCACTGGCTCTCGTTATATTATATTCGGCCTGTTTAGCATTTAAGAAAAATGCAGGCTCAGTGATTGCATCACCAATTAAATATGTAACCGCTCGATCTGTACCAGGTAATTTGTTTGAAACTAAATAAGCCTCATGTGATTTATCATCCGCTACATCAAACCATCCGTTGACCGTCATTTGAGAAGATTCTAATCCAGTAACTCGTTCTGAAGCACTAACATTTATACCTGTTGTGTCCAAAAGTTCCTGCATATAGCCAACGTTACTTAAAGAACTAGTATCGGTTGAAATATCATATCCCTGAACATATAATTTTTGACCGAGTCCACTTTGCTTTGCCATTACTTGTCTCCTGTTCTAGGTTCAATCGCTTGAACATCTAATAAACCTTTTATATCAAAATCATCGGGTACGCTTGAAGCATCAATACTATCACCAGCATCAAAATGATATTGGATATCACCTTTTTCATAATCAATGCCTGTTAATGCTACATATATACCACTATTTTTTTGTATATTTGCACTTTTTTTAGCTACCATAATATTTCCTTTCTATGGTGTTATTGTTTCCTCACCGTATACATCAACATCAAACGGCAGAGTAATTACTTTGTAAGTAATTCCGCTCTGTTCCAAATATCCACTGTCCGCCGTACCACAAATTGAATATTGGCAGTTGCCTCCAAGCAGTGCATCGGCTGATAATTTTTGTTTTATTGAAACAATTGCATTATAAATCTCTAATTCCAGTGATTCCTTGACTTGTTGAGCTTGCTCTAGTCGCCAGTAACACCGTATTGTGATTGATAACCGTGTGGATCTATCTCCCAGTGTCTCAAAGTCTTGTGAATGACTCTGAAGCCAAAATGAAAAGGTTGGTGAAGCATTAATAATAATAGGTTCACCACGGACAACTACTTGCGGGGTAGGATTAGTAATACCTTCTAGGTGTGTTTGAATAGTTGATAATACACCACTTGTTGACATTATTTACCAACCAATGCTTTTAATATTGCTTTTTTCATTGTTTTTTCTACTATATTAGTAGTATTTAGCTTACGAGCTGTGTCCCGAAACATATGATATCCTCTGAACCGTGTCTTTGTACCTTTACGTATACCTGTTTCTACCCAATATGAGTATTCTATAGGCGGATTTGATGATTTTATATCACCAATGTATCGAGTTTTTGACATTTGTGTCGGTTTACCTTGTATTGATCTAGATAAAGCACCAGTCAAAAAGCCATGTGCAGGATATAATTGTTCCTGTACATCTTTTTGACCTATCAACAAAACATCAACAAATCCTTTTTTGATTCCTTTTTGTAATTGGTTAGGTTTAAAAAATGGTCCTTTTAATTTTACTTTAATAGTCATTAGAACACCACCGAATTTACGTTATTATAGAGTTTATACTTATCTAATTCTTTCATTATTAATTTAGTCTCTCGTGTCGGCAGTGTTGTCTGCATCTCGCCGCTCCCTAAATCCCGATTTAAACCGAGATCCTTCTCCCGATACCGAACCCGTGCAGCCTCGCAGCATATCTGCACTATATCATCAGGGAATACTTGACTAGTAACATTGGCACTTGTGCTATGAGTCGCTTTTGTTGTGCCATGCACTCCGCGCACAACCGTAATTGTATTAGTAGATATTGATTCTACATACATTAATTCATTTCCTACCTTAATAGTCATGCCTTCACTTATATTAGTGGCTGAAGTTAAGTCAATTGCTACTTCTGTAGCGTCTATTGCTTCATTTGTTGTTGTAATTACTGCTGAGGATACGTCTTGAAAACCCCATATACCGTCAATAACAAAGGTTTTTTGACCACCATTAAATGATTTTTCTGATTCTATGCTTTGTTTTAAGCCTAAATACGGCTTTGAATCATAAGGAATAAGCAAATAATCATTTGATAAGCCTTCTGACCATGTTTCGGATGAGCTTCTTGCAGTAGAATCATACGAAGTTGCTGTAGTTATTGATATCAACCAGTATGGAAATGGTAAAATAGCGTCTCTTGTAGCAGTTGGAGTAAACAAATTAGTAGTTCCAGGTACTAATGGCCGTACATCATCGACTAAAGGACCACTACCTATGTCGAAACTTAGTGCATTTGTGTACGGACCAAAGGTATTACCACCGCAATAGTTTTCCATTTCAGATGATACCTGCCGTAATATTCTACGTAATTCAGTTTTGTCATCTGTCCAAGTGCTACTATATCCTGAGCCAATCAAGTAATTTTTAAATTGATCAACATCAGCATAGGTATAATAACTTGGAAATTCCCTAGGCATGTTTACTCCTTATACTTTTTATCAAAAACATTAAATTATTTGTTTTCTTTTGAAACAGATGCGTCCTTTTTCACTGTTTTTTCAGTTACTTTGAATGCATATCCATATTCTGCTAGAATTTCTTTAGAAACTTCATATTCTAGACCTGTATGATATGTTTCTCCACCTTCTATTCCGATTGGTTCAATGCAAATTGCTTTACTCATAGTAAAATCCTTTCTAGTGGGGTAAGTGAGAGGAGAAACTTACCCCGAAAATGTGCTATTTATTAACCTCTACACATATATTTGTACACTTTATATCAATCAAGCTACAATTACGCTGCCCGAAGGATACGGAACCCGTCCCTGACGTATTGACCGTCCGATCGAACGTTGGCGAAGAAGCCGACCTGTCCGTTCCCTTGATATAAACTGTCGTTACGGCTGATCGAGAAGCCACTGCGGTTAAATATGTAGTAACTCTTCATATTTCCGGCAACACCACACTTCTCAGTACTTGTAATAGAAGTACCAATTCCGCTACCAGTATTATCATTTATCGCTACTGCCCTTCCCATCAAAAATGAATCGGGGGCATTGGTCAAGCTATCGATAGCATGAACACCAGCTGCTGTTACACCAATAGATGTAATTAATGAGAAAATATCAGAATTAAATATCCATCTAAAGGCATCTGCTTCACGATATTGAGCCGGAACGTCAAAATAGGCGCCCGTTATGTCCGCTGCCACGATAGAAGTAGCATTGGCCATAGTAAAGAATTGGGTTGCATTACCTGCATAATCTGAGCCGCCAATGATTCCATTATACGCATTGGTCCCAGAG
>Ga0114906_1001552_pt1 | contig 11926 bp, 20 predicted proteins | sample MalvirDeepMed_M9_FD_89687 | JGI IMG/M metagenome (GOLD analysis project Ga0114906, IMG submission 89687) | Marine viral communities from the Global Malaspina Expedition - Malaspina viral metaG DeepMed_M9 | ecosystem: Environmental > Aquatic > Marine > Oceanic | place: Mediterranean Sea... | reverse complement strand
TATCAATATTCTTCTAGTTTTCTCGTTCTTTGCACGCTGAACCCAACAATTCCCTGGATCCGTTTAAACTTCGAAAGTATAATAGAAAGTCGCTGCCTCACTGAATATGCGCCTTTGACAAATTTAATTTTAAGGTCTAGGGCTTCAAGTTGTCCGCCAATTCGTCTACCACCTCCAGGCATGATATTGACGATTGTAACACTTTCTATTGCGCGCATCTTTGTAAGAATATCTGTAACGTTTTCAGCAACTGGAACTGTTAAAATACACTCAGATTCAAAAACGTTTGGTGCAACGACTTCGCGAAGATTGCTTTTCTTAAGCGCCTCTCGAATTAGTTTTCTCAATTTTTCTTCTGACACTGTTTTTTTCATTTATAACTCTCGCAAAAAAATACACAACTTCACTTATAAATAGTCAATTTATTCATTAATAGAACAAAAAAAAGGGGCACAAAAGTGCCCCCTTCTCACACGTCGCAAAACAGGTATTAAGTGATGCCGATTTCTTAAGAAAGCCAACCCCTATTGTGCAAATAAATGAACTCTGTGCATATATTTTAATTCTATTTCATTTACGAGCATGAGCTTGGAATATGAAGTCAAAATAGCGTAGTTTGTGGCGTCGACGGTAATGATTTCATCTTCTGAACCCTCATCCATGAAAGGAGGGGTCAACACTAAGTCATTCATCAATTCAGCATATCTAGAATTTATGGCGTAGTATTCGCATAAAAGAGTCATTAAGTTCGAATCCCAGGCCTTGTCTTCTTTGACATTATCTAATATATAAAACTTTATGACTTTTCTTATTTCCAAGCACTCGGTAAGTCTCTCCAGGCAATCCTCTAATGGAAGAGAATAATATTCTTTTTTTTCATTCATGCCTTACCCGCATTTTTTCACTGCTACAAAATATGCAGCCTCGACGTGATCTCTGGTCGGATCTGAATAGCCATTTCGAACCCCATCAATCATTATTTCTACAAAGTGATCAACAAAATCGTCAATTTGTTGATCACTCATGTTTTTTAAATTTATCTCTGATTTGTTATAAAATTTATTCGGCTTGAGGCTGGGGAATGTCCCTGAGACTGCAGGTATAACTAAAGATCTATACACACTGCCTTCAAAACCAGCGTCTTTCAACATTTTATTAAATGTTGAGACAGAATAAAGTCTCTCTACGTTAAAAACAACTCTTTCTCTGGATCTAGTAGTTATTGGGACACCAAGCAATGCTATTCCACCTGGCTTGAGTACCCTATTCATCTCTTTTAATCCTTTGATGTCTCCTCGTGGGTCGATAGTGTCTCCGTATCTTCCAAGTCCAAAGTGTTCAATTGCATGGAGACTAGTGACAATAGGGAAATAATTATCCTCGAAAGGTATTTCTTGTGCTTCGCCACGAAAAAAAGATATTCCCAAGTCTTCAAAAGTCTTGTTATCGTGAACTACAGGGTCTAAACAAAAACAATTAAAATATGTTGCGCAAGCAAGAACATGTTTAAAATCAGACCCCACATCTAAAATATTATCAATCTTTTCTACTTCTTTATTTATTTCTAGAGTCTTAATATTTGAAAGAATTTTTTGTGCAGTATAGGTCAATTGTGCGTATATGACATCAAAATCGTCGACGCCACCGTTGAGGTAGAAAGACGCATCATCATTTTTAACAACCCTCAAGATACTTACTTGGTCTTTATGTGAATCTAATAATTCTACAAAAGATTTATAATTCGTTTCGTACCTCTCTTCATCTTTCACGAACTAGTACTCTTAGTTTTTCTTTTTCTCTTTTTGATAACTCTACCCTCACCCCAAAAATTCTTATTTTTTCGTTGATCCGTGGTAAGGTACGCTTCTATATAGCAACCCTCTTCGTCTTTTTTAAACAAGGCCTTGTGAGGTGTAAGCTCGCCGTAGAGCGGCTTTGGGGTTTTTTTAGCATATTTCTTACGCGGCGGCGGTTGATTTAAATAATTTATACAATCATTAATTATTTTCTCCTCGGTGAACCCCTCAGATAAATAAGCCTCATGATCCACACCAATTCGAACAACTACAACCCACTTGTCCCCTCCATGCCCCTTAATGCTGAAGAAATTGCTATTAGAATACAACCCCTTCTTTGTTTTTTTTGAACCATAGTTGGTGAGCGCTGAGTGGAATTCCTTTAATTCTCTCAGCTTGCATTCAATCATCATCGCCCAATCTTTCTTTCAGGTCTGAATATCCGCCTAAAAACTCGTTCGACAAAACCTGTTGAGAAGTGTTGGACCAGTCAACAATCTGTTCCCATATCATGGGGACTGTCTGCCAATCACTTTGTTTCTTTGTCTCTTCCAATACTTGTGTGGCATATTCCATATCAGTATAAATAAATGATTTATTTTTTGATTTCAAAAGTTCTATAGAATCTTGACAATATTCACAAGATTTTTTCACTACCAATACATAATGCTTTTCAACCATTTTTTAACCTCTTAAAAGTTGTTTATTTGAACTTAGCCCGAGTTTCTCTTGTATGGCGGGCGGGCCACCCACCACTATTAAATCAATACCTGATTGACCCCTATTTAAATAAACTTTAGTAAAAACCTGCATTTTATCTAAATCTTGAATCAATCGATTTTCCAACAAAAGTTGCCTGTGTATCTCATCTTCTCTCAAACAAACAACGTGTTCCGGATTAACAAAAACATCTCTAAGAGAAAAAGAATCCTTCATGCTGCCATCCTCTGATAGCTTGTTAACTTTGTATATCTCTGTTAATTTTACAACCATCATTTACACTCATACACGCTGCTTTTGTCGACAAACCAGTACTGACCCTCATACAACACCTTGTAATAGTAACCTTTTTCATTTTTTGCCAACAGCGCGTGAACAGGTTTCTCAGTCTTTAGCCACTTGTTCGGATGCTCATCTTTGGAATCTGCGTTATGTTGAAACTGAAGTAGCGTTACTTCCGATGGAATGAAAACCAAATCACCCTTTGTTAAGTCAAGCCCCGTCAATGTCTGTTCCTTCGATTTGTGTTTCGAGCGCGGTGTCATCTTGCTGCACTTGTCTTTCAAGATACGCGGCTTTTTGTTGCAACATCACACCATTATAAGAAACTATAACCTCTGTACAATCTTGAAGTACTTGATCAAACTTCCCTAACTCTCTTTTGACAGATTGCATGTCATTTACAACTCCTGGTTCGACAATTCTGTGTGTCAAACTCTCTTTGACCTTTTCTATCTTCAGCAATAATTTGTCTTCCGCGTCAGACAAATACTCAATTAATTTTTCTGGAACTTCTTCAAGTTCCATGGAAATGCCCATTTTAATCTGCATTAATAAACCTCTATGTTTACTTTTTCTCTTTCTTTGTCTGAGGGGCGTGGTCGACAGAAGTTTGCTCTTCCGAGGGCGCCTCCGGAGGGGGAGTCGTCAAAAAAGTTACAGCGGAAGATAGCACTGAAGCTTCTTCTAGACTGTACGCGCCGCGTTTTTGTGCGACCTGCACCCCTTGTAATAGAGCGGTAACCGCTTGTGATTGTGATTCGAATTGTTGTGTCATCTGTTACTCCTTGTTATAATAATACACCAATTATATATATTTGTCAAGTTATTTTTTGCGCTTTTTTTAAAAATCTTTCTTCGCAATTAACAACCTGCGTTTTGCCTAGTGGAAGCAATGTATAAACTTTTGCTCCCTTTGCAGCGCTTATCACAGGAACAGCGCCAATTTCAATAATTGAGAAGTAAGAATCTCTTATTTTTATTGGGGCATTTTTTCTACCCTGTACAAGCTGACCAACTTCAAATTTTGGACTGACCTTTGTTTCATGGATCACTTTTTGTGTAAACTTGTTTCCACACATAGATGTAAATTGTTTTTCCGTTGGAATAAAGTCAGGATCATTTAAAACTCTTTCAGATAGTTCTTTAAAGTAGGGGGGATTGTTCTTGTAGTAAAAAGCGCAAATTTTTGCAATCTCTTTCTCATCCTCGCTATATTTTTCTTTCCATTTTTCATAACCCGAAATTGTTTCTTCAGAATATTTTTTGTCTATCTTGTTCACCGCATTCAATTGAGCTTCAGTTAAATTTCCGTTTTTATTATACTGTTCGTAAACTGATTCTAGAAACTGCTTTGTGCCTCCAAATATGAATGGAATTTTTAAAATGTTTTCAATACGTCCCAAAACAGAATCGTCTTTAACTTTCGGTTTCTTTATTTTCTTGTATTTATTGTAATATTTGTGAGTAATCATCCTTCTAACCTACATTGAAATTAATACCTGATGTATCCCCAAGCCAATTAAAGCTGTCATGACAATCCACAACACTTTTGATACCTGCCTCTTGAAGCTTTCAAGCTCACGAATTCGTGCATAGATGCCCTCATCAGGATTATAAACAGCTTCTTTGATCTTCACAATGTCTGCTGCCATTTCATCTTGTTTGTCTTTTACTATTTCAATATTATCCATCACTCGTTCAAATTTTCCGTTTAATTCAATAAGGGCCGTTTCAGCTTGAGAATCCATTTATGTATCTCTCCTGTGGTATCATAACTAGTTTCCTTCGCACTTAATCGTTCTCAATAATTGCATGATTTGTGGTAATTAATGTTGAAGCTGCCGAAACAGCATTTTGCAGAGCGGTCTTGGTTACTTTTGCTGGATCGATGATGCCTCTTTCAAACATGTTAACAATTTTACCAGTTGTAAAGTCCCTACCATCACTTCCATGCAGTGACAAAATCTCATATAAAATCAAGTCTGCAGATTCGCCGGCATTCTTAGCCATTTGTTTTATTGGAGATTTTACTGCTTCGCATACAATTTTTGCTCCGATTTCCTGATCTTCATTATCAAATTCAAGTTCTAAGTTAGCAGCTGCCCTAATCAAAGCCACGCCGCCTCCAGGAACAATTCCTTCTTGCTGGGCCGAATGAACAGCTTCAAGCGCATCTTCAACTCTATGTCTCTTCTCGATCATCTCGATTTCTGTGGCTCCACCAACACGAATAATTGCAATACCGCTAGCGAGCCTGGTGATTCTATCCTGGATTCTTTCACATTCGTATAAAGATTCTGTCTGCTCCAATTCAATTTTTAAAGCCTCGATCTTCTTATCGACTTCTTCAAAGTCGCCCTTTCCTCCAACAACAGTAGTCCCATTCTTTAATATGTCAATAGTCTTCGCAGTGCCGAGATGAGTCAACTTGGCATCCTTCAACTTTAATCCAGAGTCCCTGGAAACAAATGCGGCTCCAACGGATAAGGCCAAATCTTTAAGAATGCTTCTTCTCTCCTCGCCATAACGAGGAGCTTTTACAGCGGCAATCTTCATTGTACCTCTAATAGCGTTCATAATAACTGCTGCTAATGCTTGCCCTTCAATGTTCTCACAAACAATCACTAGTGGTCTATTTTCTCTTGCCGCAACCTCAAGAATAGGAAGTAATTGATCAACAGCTTCAATATCATAATCTGTTACCAAAATAAGAGGATCGCTATATTTTACAGCGCCTCTCCTCTCATCTGTGATAAACTGAGGAGAAACATATCCAGAATCAAATCTAAACCCTTCAACAAGATCTAAGCTTGTCTCAACCGAGCGGGCTTCCTCAATAGTAATGGAGCCGTCTTTACCTGCGGCTTCGACTGCGCTAGCAATAAGCTTGCCAATTGTCTTGTCGCCGTTGGCTGAAATTGTGGCAATATGTTCGATGTCTTCGACACTAGATATAGGCTTTGTAAGCTCCTGTATGTTGTCTATAATCGCCCTAACGGCCTTGTCCATACCTCTCTTTAGCTCAACAGGAGAAGAGCCAGCCACGATGTATTTCTGTGTCTCTCGAAGCAATGCTCGAGCTAAAACTGTGGAGGTTGTTGTACCGTCTCCACATTCGTCTGCGGTTCTTGCCGCCGCCTGTTTAATGATTTGCGCACCTGCGTTTTCGAAGGGATCTTCCAGATCAACAAACTTCGAAATTGTGACACCATCTTTGGTTATAATTGGGTTCGAACCTTTCTGATGTAATATTACGTTTCGGCCACGAGGACCAAGTGTCGATGCCACATTATCCGCCAGTATATCAACGCCTTTCAAAATCTTTTCCTGTAGAGAAGATCCCGAATTATATTTTTTCGCCATTCTTAACCTCTTTCGTTATATACATTATATGGCATTATACAATAATTGTCAAGTGTTTTTAAATTATTTTTCAACGGTTTGCGTTGCTTGTTTTGCTAACATACCAGCTTTTTCTTTCAAGTCTGATGCATCTTGTGCAGCCCGATCAGCAGCTTCAAGATTGTGTTCCAAAAAATAATCTCGTACATTAGTTTCAAATGCGCTGAGTGATTGATAAATGGGAATAACTAACTCTTTCAGAGACTCATTGTAGCGTATCGCCAATTCTTTAATTTCTTTTTTATCAATCTTAATAAGGCCGTATCTCTTTCTTTTCATTTCTTTTGGTAGACGCAGGGCACCGTGGGCGCGGTCGGGTTTAATGTGAAACTGCGTATCGATGGCGGCGCTTTGCATTAATTCAAACCACTTTTTTGGATTTCTGGTCGCCATGTATTTTAAATTTCTGGACGCTTCTCTATAGCTGTGTCCAATATCAACGGTGTATGGTTTTCCCAATGGATGTTTCACGCTTAGATTGCTTATCATGAATTTAATCATTTTTCTTCTCTTAGTCAATATTCGATCCCATTCTTGTTCTCCCATTTGATCCTTGTCAAAATCGAAGACAGCGTTTATATCTCCTTCAGGAACGTTAGCATCTTTTGCATATTTCTTGAAAAGCTCCTCTTCTTGTTCCGAGGCGCCTCTCATCCGTTGCGTCGCACGAAGCCTGGCGCCGCGTCCGCGCGGCGCTTGGGCGTATTTTCCGCCGGTCTCGGGGTCCACATGTTGAACCAATCCAGCAACGTTTGCAATTTTTGATAATGCCTCCCCATGTTCTTTCCATTTTTTTTCTAATTCTTTTTTGGTATATTTAAATTCTTCGACCTCCGTTAGAAGTTGTCTTTGCTCGCGAAGAACAGTCACATCCAAATCATCAAGAGCTTCATTCAGTTGATATGAAGAAAAATGATTTCCAATCCAGTTTAAAATATTGTGCCTTGTTATTGTAAAAGAATTAAAAGCCAACATCTTATCGCCGTATTTTATAACCACCAGATACTCAATTCCCTTATTCTCTGTATCTTGAAACGCTAAAAATTTAAGTAAATTTGTAATGCTTCCTTCCACCGGTATTCGCGGATTTAATAATTTTAGAGAAACGGCCTTTCCTCCGGATCCGGTCTCTGGATCGATAAAAATACGAATATCTTCGATTGGCAGCTGTCCCATCACTTTTTCTGTGACCTGCGTTCCTCTGAGCATGCCGGCAAGAAACGCTTCAAACAAGAAACCGGCCCCAGAGGGCGAAAACTTTTCAACAACACTAGACAGTAGCTCTAAAAAAACTAAATTAGATAAAACCTCAGATATATCAAAAGCTTCAGTCGACTCCCCCGACACAAACTGATTAATAAATTTGATCTTGTCCGGAAGACTGTCTCCTCGAATTTTGTTCATGTACTTTTCAAAGACACCCCTATCTTCGGAGCCAACAACTCCCCAATCTTCACTAATCTGAAGCTTAGGTAAAAAGTCCAATATGCTTTTTTGTAAGGTTCCTTCTTCGGGAGCCTCCGAGATAAAGTTTTCTTCTTCAGAAATAGAGTTTGAAGGGTCCATGGCGTTCACGTCAAGTTGTCGTTCGACCATCTCCAGAAGCCTGTGGAAATTTAGAGTTCTTTTATCGAATCTTCTTTTAATTCTTTCTTCAATGTTCATGCTAATAAATAGTTCCTACTAGACGATTTTGTCTGCTATTCCTAATTCTATAGCCTCTTCCGCTGTGAGATACACATTCATCCTTTTTGCTAAAATCTTTTTAATGTGTCTCTTTGTCATTCTTGTTTCTTCCATCAAGCAGGCAATCAGCCTATCTTGAGTCCATTTGGCCTCGGCCATTTCATTTTCAAGATCTGAAATATTGCCATGTTGGCCGGCGGAGACTCCATGAAGCATTAGTCTGCAGTTTTGACCAATCTGTCTCTTCCCTTTAGTTCCTGACGCTAGCAACAAAACTCCTGCTGACATGACCTTACCGAGACCTAGAGTGTGTATCTCACAATCTTTTCTTACCATTCTCATGGTATCATAGATCGCAAACATGTCCGCAGCACTTCCGCCCCAAGTTGACACAATAAAATTCAATGATTCATATGTGGTCGTAATCTCTGATTCGAGATCTTCCGGATCTGAATGCTCTTCTTTCTTTCCCATTTCTTTGAGCGCCATCAATGAATATGTTGTTTCGGCTGCTCTTTCCTCGTCGACTTCGCCGTATAAACCAATTATTCTAAGTTTTGCTGGCTCAGCGGCAGGATCATTTAACAGTAGTAATTGTGAAAGGTCTGTCGCGATGGGCTCAGCCTGCTCTTCCTGTTTCTCTTCCTTCTCTCCTTTAAGAACTCTTTTCAAGCTTGCCCCCTTTTCTTAACTTTTTTAACTTTTCCATTTCTATTGACCTCTTGCAGTTCAAAAGGAAATTGGTTAGCCCAACTGATCCAAGAATTTGGCTCTTTGAACTTTCGCGATAGCAAAAGAGTTTCTCTGTCATCTTTTGTCCACCCGTTACCAATTTCACGCCACCCTTCAGTGGCAGAAAGAACCTTCTTTTTTATACGTTTTCCTGTTATTCCTTCGATCTGCAAATGGTAATGTCCCCCTTCTTCGTTAGAAAATACTTTCCAAATTATAGCTTTCACTTCGCTCTCCTTTTTATTCTTCATGTTAGCACATCCCTCTTTATTTTGCAACAACTTTCTTTTTAGCATTTCGTACTTGTCTCATTGCTTCTCTCCAGTCGTTGAACTGTATGAGCTTTCTATAAAGCCCTGGCCAATGAGTAATTATGCGGGCAATCGTTGTTTCTCTCCAAATTTTCAATAATTTATCATCAGCGTCTTGAATAATCTTAACTTCCTCTCTATGAACGCCAGCATCTTTCATAATACTATACTTCATTTCGAGGGCGTTGTCAAGATCTTTTGAAAAAATATCTAACAATTTTAGTATGTGGTGTAGCTGATCTTCAAATAATACAGCTAGCTGACCATATTGAAATATTCCCGATACAATCCTGTAAGAGAAAACTCCTAATACAAACCATAAAAATTCATTCATGCCTTCAGGCATGCAAACCTCTTATTTATCTTTTTTTTGAGGAAGAGAAGACACGATTTACGATTTGTTCACTTAACTTTTCTACGTAATTGTCTTTTGCTCTTCTTTCAGCCTTTTCTTTCTTTTTCTGGTCAAGAAGACGTTCTACAATTTTCTTTGTGATCTCATTGAGGTATTCCTCATCGTCCTCTTGCATCATCTCCTCTTCGCCTTCTCCTGGAGGTGGCCCTTCTAGGCCTGGCTCTTCTAGGCCGGGCTCGAGTACGGGTTCTTCTAGGCCGGGTTCTTCTAGGCCAGGCTCTTCCATCCCTTCTTCACCTTCCTTCTCAACGCTTAAAAGCCCATCAACACCCAAGGCATCTTCTACGACTTCGGCGAAGCCGGTAGCCAATTTCTCGGCCACCTCTTCGGCTACTTCAGGAGAAAGTCCAAGTCCACCTTCCTCACCTTCGCCTTCGCCCCCAAGCGGAGGCTCTACTGGCATTTCCTCTTCGGCGCCGGGTTCGAGTCCGGGCTCTTCCAAGGGCTCATCTTCTACCGGCAGGTCATCCGGGGATCCTGGCATGCCTACTTCTTCAAGCTCTTCCCCTTCTTCTTTGATTTTATCAACAAAGGTCTCGGTCAGAGGCCCGATTGAGGCCAGTTTCATGAACCGGCGGATGGTGTTTTCCTTAAGTAAACTTTTTTTGCTCATTTGATTTTCTCCTGTGGGTGGCAGATAGTTTTACATTTTCAAAATAAATAGTTCACTGCACGACAAAAAGCTCAATAATCGATTAAAAAACTTCCTTATCGAGAGATGTCATAAACTTTTTTAAAGATTTGTCTTGTATTTGTTTAACTCTGACAAAACTTATGCCCAATCTTTCTGAAACCTCTCTCAAAGTCATAGGTCCATTTTTTTCAATTGCGATTAATGTACAGTTTAAATCATCTTCATAATTGATCCAATATTTACAATCTTCAATTGGGCATCCGACACTATTGGCAACACAGCAATTACAACATTTTTTCATAATTCTGGATGCTCCTTTTCCAACAGATCGAATATATCTTCCACCTCGTTTAAATCTAAAGTAAGCTTATTCTCAAGATCTCGACCCTTCTCGATCAACTGTTTGGACTTTTTTCTATTTGTTATACTTTGGTTTCCTTTTTCCCCTTTATACTCGTCAATAATTTTCATCATGTTTTCATCCTTATCAATATATTTTCTCATCATTAATCTAAAAAATTCATTCTGTCGTAAGCCATCATAATGCAATCTAATCTTTAAATCCGCATGCTTTTTGTCAAAATCTTCGAAACAAACTTGTTTTTCGGCCTTTCTAAACTTATGAAACACTATCGCCTCAAAATATGTGTCGAGCTTTCATGCTGGCCAGCAGCTGTCTGGCAAAGAAACGTTGCTTTTGATTGAAATTCTCGCAAATCTCGTGCTCCGGTATAAGAGAGCCCGCTTCTAATATTTCCTGCAATGTCTCGAAGAATATCAGCTACCGGACCTTTGTATGGAATTGTAGTTGATATTCCTTCAGGAGAAGATGATTGCCCTCTCCAATCCATTTGCGCAGACCTCGAAGCCATACCTCTATAAACTTTATATTTTTTATTTCCACTTGTAAATATTTCTCCTGGTGACTCATCGGTTCCAGCCAACATTGAACCAAGCATAACAAAATCTGCTCCCGCTGCCAGGGCTTTTACGGCGTCGCCGCTATTTTTAATTCCGCCATCAGCAATTAATTTGGCATCTCTATCTGAGTATGAGCAATCATGTATTGATTGAAAAGTTGGTACACCATGACCAGTATTGATCCTTGTGCTACAAATTGAACCGCCACCAATACCCACTCTAATGCTGTTTGCTCCCCAGTCTGCCAAATCATTAAACGCATCAAGTGTCGCCACGTTGCCAGCCATCAAATGAATTTTATCTCGAAAAAGCCATCTCAATGTTTCAAGCGCATTTTTAACCAAAACATGATGTCCGTGAGCTACATCCAAGCAAATAACCCTCACGCCCGCTTCCCACAAAGCGCTGGCGCGAGCCTCATAATCTCCAGTAACTCCAATTGCTGCTGCAACCTCGGCTTTTCTTTTTTTAACGAGGGCGATTTGTTCTTCAATTGTGTTATATCTATGGATTACGCCCAATCCACCCTCATCATATATGGTCCATGACATTTCATCTTCAGTGACTGTGTCCATTGGACTAGAAATAATTGGTAAATCCAGGTATGTTTTTTCATCTAAAAAATTTCCAATATCGACTTCATTTCTACTTTTAATCTCTGAATATTTTGGCTCTAATAAAACATCATCAAAACTAAGACTTTTCTGCATTCATTTCCTCCTTTATTTGTTCTACAAAACTACTTGCCTTATTCCAACATTCTGGACAATAAAGATTAACTTTATTTTTTTCTTTTCTAACGACAACGTACCATGATTGTACCATTTCTTTATTCTTTTTATCAAATGGTTTATTGCAAACGAGACAAGAATCTTCTAGTTGCGAAAACATATTAATTTTTTCTTTTAACTCTCGTTCTGCTTGTTTCTTATTCATTTTTTTAATTTTTCTTTGTATTTTTTTTGCAGCTTTAGTCATCTGGCCTCCAGGGTTGAGATGCCAACGGCGCCGCCGACTGCGCCGCAAC
>Ga0114906_1001549_pt1 | contig 11943 bp, 13 predicted proteins | sample MalvirDeepMed_M9_FD_89687 | JGI IMG/M metagenome (GOLD analysis project Ga0114906, IMG submission 89687) | Marine viral communities from the Global Malaspina Expedition - Malaspina viral metaG DeepMed_M9 | ecosystem: Environmental > Aquatic > Marine > Oceanic | place: Mediterranean Sea... | reverse complement strand
CTATAGGTTTGGTAGGATTTGATTTTTTCAAAGTAAACGAAAAGGGATATTACTATGGAACAGAAGAGGTACAAGAGTCATTGAAATATCTTTATACTTCTGATGGTTCTAGACCTTTTAATTCGAGTGGAATACGAGTACAAGAAAATCCTCATGATTCTGAAAAATCTGAAAAGTATATTTTAACTCAGTCTAAAAAATATAAAAAAGAGATTAAGCACCTATGATTAAAGAGAAAACTAATTATGATTTAAAGGAGATATACAATTCAGTACACTCTACTGAAACACAATTCTTTACTGTACCACCCATAATAGAGTCAATTGAAATATTTAAAGAAATACCTGATTGGAATGGTCTAACTGTATTGGAGATAGGATGTGGAGTGGGTGACTTGGCAGCGATGATCGCAGAGTCTGGTGCAAAAAAAGTGATTGGTTGTGATTATTCTAAAGAATCAATAAGTAAGGCAAATAATACTTATCATAACCTAGAAAATTTAGAATTCATTTGTGATGATTCACATAATTTAAAGTTCAATGAAAAGTTTGATGTTGTCGTTATGCAAGGAACACTAGAGCATTTTGATGACCCCTTTACATCACTGGGTGAAATCATAAATAAATATTTAGTGGAAGACGGTGTGTTAATTAATAGTTGTCCCGCCTTTTATAATCCTAGAGGATATGTGTGGATGACTCTCGCCTTGTTGTTGGATGTTCCAATGTCCCTTACAGATTTACATTTTCTTGACATAGAAGACTTCAAAAAATTCTGTGCTAAGAACAAACTATCTTTGGATTGGAGATCTATTCACCACGACTGGGCATCTGGAGATGGTCTAATAGTTGATTTCGAGAAAAGACTAGTCAATGCATTGAGAGATGCAAACTTACCAAATGATAATGTTGGTAAACTATTGAAGTGGCTAAAGGAATCAAATTCATATTTTGCAAGAACACAAAGTTCTGGTGCAGAAATTATTTACAAAATTAAGAGAGCATAATATGAAAAACAATAAGTGTTATCTGTGTTCTTCTGATAAGTTAGAGATTTTGAAGATAGGAACTCGAAGCAATGTTGATGTGAACATACTCAAGTGTTCGTGTTGTGGTCTAGAACAACTAGACTCATTTGAGCATATGAAAGATGAGTATTATGAAACATCAACGATGACGTATCCACGGAAGTGTGTGTTGGATGACGATAGAAGAGTTGATGAATTAAAGGACGTATTACTAGAGAAAGATGTTCTTGAATTTGGTTCAGGTCTAGGTGGTTTTTGTTACAGGATACAGAAGTATGTAAATCAAGTTGTTGGTATCGATTTAGATCCACAGTCTAAAAAATTCTATGAAGAAAACAATATACCGTTCTTTCAGCATTTGGATGATCTAGAGGATAATTCTTTTGATTCAATCGTATCATTTCATGTTCTGGAGCATATACCCGATCCAATCGAGCAGTTGAAAATATTGCAGAAAAAAATAAAGTCAGGGGGATCGATATACATTGAAGTTCCTAACTCTAATGATGCACTATTGAGCATTTATAATTCAAAGGAATTCAAAGAATTCAATGCAAACCCAGAACATCTTTATACGTTTAATTCAGAAAATCTAAAGAGTGTTGGTATTAAGTCGGGGTTGCAAGTCGGATATGTAAAGCAAATTCAAAGATATCCCCTCGCAAATCATATGGTATGGCTTCAAGATAATAAACCTCTTGGTCAAGTAAAGTATGATTTTCTAAATAACCAAGATCTTAATGATGCCTATTCTTCTGCACTAGCAAAGGTAGGGTCGTGTGACACATTATTTGCAAAGTTCATAAAGGAGTGACAATGCATATTACAAAGATAGAAGAAGTCTTTGATTTCAAAGGCGTTCCAGAAAAATTTGCTAAACATCAACTGTATGGATACTACCCACATGTGGTAGAGGACAAGTTATACTGGGAAGGAAGGGTGCAGGCGTTTGGTAGGAATCATGAAATTCAATATGCAGTCAAAACAGATAATGGATATGAATTGCCAACAAATCGTGTGTGTCTCAGAAAATCTCTTGCAGCAGAAAATTTTAGAGTTTTTCTGGACACCAATCCAAACATACCACCAGAAGAAAAATATAAAGCAGTTGGTGGTTATCATGTTGGCAGAGGTAGCGAACAAAATACTCCTGCTGCTAAAGGATTACACACAGCAAAATTATATGAGAGTTTGCTGGATTGTCCAATCAGCAAAGATTTGGAAGTTGTTGATGTAGTTGACCCAGTGTGGCCTGACTATATAAAAAAGATTTTCAAGGATGATTTTTACCACCCTCGACATGCAAATGGACTTTATGTTTTTGTTTCTCCAGATGGAATAAACTGGAAAGAGTATCATGATAAACCAGTGATGAGTATATTAACTGAGTGCGAAGATTTGCCCATAGGAATTTTGGGATTAGATTGGATGCCTAGTATATTCTTCGATCATAATATTAACGAATACGTTATGTACCTCAGAGCAAACATGGAATTAGGTTCTAGACACATAATGTATAGCAAATCTAAAGACTTGATTAAATGGACAAAACCCAAACTAATAAAATGTAATCCTGAGTTTGATGTGAAAGGTAAACAAAATTTCTACTATCCTGCTGTTTATCCTTTTGGTGATAAGTATATCGCATTTCCACCACACTTCACAAATACAATTCATGACAAAGATGGAATGCACAGAACGTACCACAATGAACATACAGTAGTTATGATTTCTAATGATGGGGTTAATTGGGAGACAAAGGGTAAGATACTCGAATCAAATACAGGACAGCACATGCACCAACCTCATGTATGCTCATTCAGGGAAGAAGATGGTAAATACATATTATATGTACACCACGCACTTCTGAGTGGTGTTGGTAACTTAGTTAAATATGAATTTGAATGTAAGAATTTGATATGAAACATAAGAATGAAGTAAACAAAGTGGTCATCACAGGCGCACTTGGATATATTGGAACAGAACTCTGTAAAGTATATTCAGGCGAATCACGATTTAAAAATGTTGTAGCAGTTGATACTAGATTTGTATCAGAGAGAGTTAAGCAACTCAGGGATTGGGGTATTGATTTCATCCAATGTTCCATCTTAGACGAAGATGGTATAAAGGATATAGTCTCTGATGCCGATGTTGTTATTCATCTTGCAGGGGTAACAGATGTTGCGTACACTAAGACCGAATCCAATCCAGAGCAAGATGCACTGATTAAAGCCACCGCAATTGATGGCACCAGAAACATCATCAACAATATTACAGATGAATGTAAATTAATCTTTCCTTCCACGCATGTGGTCTACGAAGGTTTCGAAGAAACAAAACTTGATATTTCGGAAACGGAAGAACCGTGTCCTGTTCTTTCTTATGCAAAGGGCAAGGTACAATCTGAAATTGACTTAAGCAACTCTGACAAAAATTATGTCATTCTTAGACTGGCAACTGTTTGTGGTTTCTCAACAGATACAATGCGTATAAACATTATGCCTAATCTGTTTTCTAAGATTGCATCGCAACAAGGAACTATCAAATTATTTTCGGGTGGTGTTCAACTGAAAAGTTTAGTTCCGCTTTTGGATGTTGTCCATTGTATTAAGTTCATGGCAGACAACAAAGATATCAGCAGAGAAACATTCCATCTTTCGAAAGAGAGTATGACTGTTAAAGATGTTGCCGAAATCTGTAAGAAATTTAAACCAGATTTAAGCATAATAGAAACGGATGATGAAATTCCAAACCTTGGTTATACAATTTCAAATAAGAAACTATTGTCTACTGGATTCAAATTTAAATACAACATTGAAGAGTGTATCAAAGAGATGATTCAGAGTTGGTCAGAAAAAAAAACTAATCCAGGCCTAGAGTATATTGATAAGGGCGGTAAGGAATATGTTGATGACCGTGGACGAATTTTAAATTATGAATTGACCGAACCAATCAATTTGATTGGGATGATTGATTCGAAGAAAGGAACTGTAAGAGCAAATCACTACCACCCAATTCAAGAACAGAAATGTCTTTTGGTTGAAGGACAATACATCAGTGTAATCAAAGACTTATCTATTCCAAATGCACCGATTGAAACTAGAGTTATAAACAAGGGTGATATTGCTATCATTAAACCTAATGTTGCACACACTATGGTGTTCACAGAAGATTCTGTATTCTTGAATTTGGTTAGAGGAGAAAGAGAACACGAAAATTATGGTATAACACATACCATTCCTTATCAGTTGGTCGATGATGAGATGAGAGATAGACTCCTATCCACATACAAAACTTCTTGTCGTTCTTGTGGTAATCTTCATCTAGAGAGATGTGTGTCATTGGGGACTTCTCCTCTTGCAAACAATCTTGTAGATTCTACAGATGAACAAGTAGTCACACATCCATTAGAAATGAACTATTGTCCTAAGTGTCACAACTGTCAATTGTCCGTTGTTGTTCCTCCAGAGGAAATGTTTGATAATTATCTTTACGTTTCTTCTACTTCCTCTAAGTTTGTGAAACACTTTGAAGATGCTGCCGAAAAATACATTCAAGAATTTAACTTAGACGAAAATAGTCTTGTGGTTGATGTTGGTAGTAATGATGGTATAGCATTGAGTACTTTTAAAGATAATGGAATTAAAGTTCTCGGAATTGATCCCGCTAAGAACATTGCAAAAATTGCAAATGAAAAGGGAATACGAACCTATGCTGGTTACTTCACAAAAGATGTAGTTCAAGAAATGATTAAAGATCATGGAAGAGCAAACATCGTGACTGCTTCTAATGTGTTTGCACACTCAGATGAGTTGTATAATATGGCACTAAATGCGTTCGATTTTCTAACCGAAGATGGAACATTTATAGTAGAGGTTCAATATCTACTTTCTACAATAGAGGATCTGACATTTGATAACATTTATCATGAACATACTAATTATTGGTCTGTGACATCTATTAATAATTTCTTTGATAATATGGGACTTTGTGTTTATAAGGTAAAGTATGTGGATACTCATGGTGGATCTATTCGAGTTTATGTGAAAAGAAAAGGTAAATGTATTGTTGATTCTAGTGTTAAAGAATATTTGTTAAGAGAAGAAGATTGTGGTATACTAAATCTCTCTACATATAAGAATTTTGGTAAAGAAGTTTATAGAATGAAGAGTAATGTAAGGAAGAATATTGATAAATTAAAGGAAAAATACAGCAAAATTATTGGGTATGCTGCACCAGCAAAAGCAACTACTGCATTGAATTTCTTTGGAATTGATAATAATGATATTGAATATGTCATAGAAGATAATGAATTGAAACATAATAAGTTTATTCCCTGTGTAAATATTCCAATTAAAAATAAAAATTATTGTACAGAAAACACACCAGATGCTATAATAGTCTTGGCATGGAATTTCTTTGACTACATCAAAGAACAGAACAAAGATTTGATTGATGCAGGTTGTGAGTTTATAAACTTAAATGATTTAATGGGAAGATGATATGAAGAAATCAGTCATAGCAAAAGTTGGGGTTAAAAATGAAGAGAAGATAATAGATAGACTTCTATCTGCTCTTGATCAATTTTGCGAAAAAATTATTATAGTAGATGACGGAAGCACTGACTCAACAGAAGAGATATGTAGAAGTTATGACAAAGTTGAATGGTATAAGAATATAGAACATGATTGGAAGGTTAGGTGTGATGGACAACAGCACATGATTGCAATCGAAGCAATTAAACTTCATAATCCAGATTATGTTTTATCTCTCGATGCAGATGAAATTCCTTTCAAAAATATGCCAGATTTTATTGACAATCTGGATGATTCTGTTAATTTGTGGAAGTTGCCTTTTGTTCAATTGTGGGGTGATGAATTTCATCACAGAACTGATAGTTTTGTAATGCATGATGGTACAAATGTAAATTATGATGCTTTCAATGGAGGACCACTCAAGGGTTCTTTATTCAAATGGATAGATGGATTTGATTATCAATATCGTTTAGATAAACATCTATTACCAATGGAACCACATAATGTACCGACTCCACACGAAGTTTCTTATGAGACTGGAATATTACACTATGGAAAACTATCTAATTATTTTCTTTCAGGAGAAAAGGATCATGCGTATTCTGTGATGCGATCTCATATTTTGGGTTTTAATTTAGACGATAGAATTAAACATCATGAAAATGCTAGATCAGAAGAGACTCTTACTCTAGAAAAAATAAATCCTGATTGGATTTGGGAATACAGTGGAGATGTAAAATGATAGATGTAGTGATACCAGCACACATAAAAGATATTGATACTTTAGAATTATGCATCAGTAATATTAAAGAAAATATTATTGACGTTGGTAGAGTTTTTGTAATATCAAGAGATAGACTTACAAAAAATGCTGAATGGATTCCAGAAAAAGATTTTCCATTTACGTTAGAAGATGTTTCTAATATTGTTGGTAAGCATTGGAGAACTTGTTGGTATTATCAGCAAGTACTAAAACTTTCTGCACACGAAGTAGCAGAGGATTTATGTGATAATTATTTGGTGGTAGATTCTGATACAATTTTTCTTTCACCCACAAAATTTGTAGATGGTGATAAAACTTATTTTAATATAGGAGCAGAAAACTATTCACCATACTTTGAACATATGGGAAAATTAATGCCAGGATTGACAAGACAAACTAGTGATTCTGGTATTACACATCATATGTTATTTTCAAAAGACATATTGGATGAAATTAAAAATGATGTAGAAGAAAGATTCAATATGCCTTTCTGGAAAGCATTTTTAGAAACCACTACGGGACATTTCCATACTGTTGTGGGCGATCAAAGTCATGACGGTCAGGGAAGAGCATCAGAATATGAATTATATTTTAATTATTGTTTGAGTAAGCATCCCAACAGAGTTCATATAAGAAAACTAAAAAGTATATTAGCATATAAAGAAGAGTTGGATAGTGATTCAGATTCTCATACAATTGGTTCAAGAACCAATGATGATGTTCATATAAGAATTATGGGAGAAGACGTTCCTTCTTTTGAAGACATTCAAGAGTCTTTTACTTTCTGTATAAATAGATGTAAAGAGTTAGGGTATGATAGTATAACATTTCAAAAACATACCCGACAAGGAATAGAAGGATATAAGAAAGATTCAGAAGATTATATTATGGAAGTTTGTGATGATCCGAATTGATAATATGACAAGAGGAAGATTTGGTAACAGAATACTACATTATATAAATCTAGTACAGTTAGCAGATGTTATGAATACTGAAGCATCTTGTGTTTCATGGGAAGGGGAAGAGTGTTTTGATTCCTTAGCACCACATAAAGAATCATCCAACGAAAAACAATTGTTGGATTGGGACGAAATATTAGAAACAGATTTTTCATTCTTGAGTAAAGATAAAGATTATGTGGTTGGTGAGTATTGTTTGCATAATGTGTTTTGGAAACTTTGTAAAAACAATCCTAGAAAATTTCTACAAATCAACGATACTTATAAGAGATCATTTCCCGAAGATGAAGTGAGTGTGGGAATTCATATTAGAGGTACAGATATTTTAGGGGCAGACGGAAATCAAGGTAGAGAAATACATCTTCCTGAATATTATCAAAATGCCATAAATGAAATAGAAGCAAATTTTGAAAATACAAAGTATTATGTTTGCACAGACGATCCCAGTTTCATAAGTTTTGTGTACACTATGCTTCATATAGATTCGTTGAAAAGACCATATGAGATAGGAACTCCAAATCATTTTTCAGACTTTGCAATTCTCTCTGAATGTGATGTGTTGGTTGCTTCTTCTAGCACCTTTGCTATCGCTGCTGGATTTACTGGGAAAGAGAACAAGAAAATAATACACTCGATGGAATGGATACAGAAAAATTTGGATCATACCTTATGGCATAAGGAAGAAGATTCTGAAAATATTAGAAAATGGCAGTTGAGTTTTGATGAATTTTGGGTAGAATTGTATAATGGCGGTAATGAATATTACAAAGTGTGGAAGTTTGTTTAGGAGAATACATGAAGATTTTAGAATATGATACAAGTAAATATGATTTTGCGGGATTAGTTGAAGGTTTGTTTGATGTTGATTTATCAGAATTGGATAACGAGGATAATAAATCAAATCTTACACTGGGGAAAGATACTCATACAGAATTTCATAAGGTATTTTACAGTCGTTTAGATTCTGGTTGGCCTGAGTTTGACAATCTTTATCTTTCCTTTGTTCAAGAAGTCATTCATCCTTTGTTTGAAGATGACATACTTGTATATCAAAAGACTCCAGGCATCCGTTTCAACCGCCCAGGCGCGAAAGCAGTTTATAAGTGGCATTCTGATGGAGATCATGATCACAAACATCCTTCGGGTGAAGTGAATGTTTATCTTCCTCTTACCAGATCTTTTGATACAAACTCAGTTTGGGTAGAAAGCATTCCAGGCCTTGGTGATTTTCATCCAGTGAATTTGGAGTATGGTCAATATCTTTTGGGTTATCTTAATCAATGTCGTCATGGAAATAAGACAAACGAGACAGGAAAGACTAGAGTAAGTTTTGACTTTAGAGTTATCCCTGGCTTTGCATACGATTCTCAGTGTAAACAAAAAACATGCACTACCAAACAACCATTAATTATTGGCGAGTATTATGAGATGATAGAAAGACCAAAAACACCCGACACATATGACCCAGAGGAAAATTCAAAGTTAGGTGCGGCGTGCTAGTAAACGAATACATAAATTTTTATAATCTGTCAGATCCTTGGGATGTGGTTGAATTATTTGAAAAAACACTTGCGGAATATGCAGGTAGCAAGTATGCTGTTGCTGTAGATAATTGCACAGATGCGATGTTTTTGTGTTTGAAATATTTGAAAGCAGATGGGGAAATTGTCCTACCTAAAAGAACATATGTTTCAGTTCCCTGTACTGTTATTCATGCAGGGTGTCAGGTAAAGTTTGAAGATGTAGAGTGGAGTGGAGCATATCAATTAAACCCATATCCCGTTTGGGATGGCGCCACAAGAATGCAGAAAGGAATGTATGTTCAGGATTCATATTATTGTTTGTCCTTTCATAGAAGAAAGCATATCCCAATCGGAAAGGGTGGAATGATCTTAACAAACGATAAGGACGCATACGAGTGGTTCAAGGTTGCTCGTTATGAAGGAAGACATATGGATAAACTATACAAAGATGATTCCTTTGATATGATCGGTTGGAACATGTACATGCCTCCCGAGCAAGCAGCAGAGGGATTAGAATTGTTTAAGGAAATTGATGATTATAATGAAGACTTAGAAACTTCTGGTATGCATAAAGATTTGTCAGAGTTTCCAATTTATGAAAGAGCGAATCGATGACTAACTTTTATGAAGAACTATATGAAAGATTATACAGTAGACATAGGTATCATTCTAGTGAAGAATTAAATTCAACCCATTATCTCTCTTTCTTTAATTGTTGCTTAAATCCATCGAATATAGAATATGAATCTGTCTTAGATATTGGATGTTCTACTGGTATTGGTATAAAATCTTTTTTCGAACCTTTAGGTAAAAGGTGTGAAGGTATAGATGTTTCCAAAACTGCTATAGATCGAGCAACAGAACGCGGGGTATCTGCACAGGTTGCTTCCGTTACAGATATTCCGTTTGATGATAATTCTTTTGATTTGGTATGTTCAACTGATGTAATTGAACACCTGAAACCCGAAGATCAAGAGAAGGCGCATAGGGAATGTTTTAGAACATCAAAGAAATATGTTGCACATAAAATAGCAAATACACCTGAAGGAAATAAATTTGCAGGTGAAAGATTACATTTAACATGTTGGACACAACCGAGGTGGATGGAGTTTTTTAAATCTTTAAATCTTGAAAATTGGAAGATAATTTATACAACAACTCCAGAAGTTTGGGATGAAATTAAATATGAAGTTTATTGGATGAAAGAACCACCTGCTTTTGACAATTGGAATTTACACAACACTGTGGTTGTGTTTGAAAAGGTTAAATGATTATGAATACAAAAATTATTGCAGAAATTGGTATCAACCATAATGGTAGTGTTGAGACAGCAAAGAAATTGATTGATGTTGCAGCAGTATCTGGGTGTGATTTTGTTAAATTCCAAAAACGAAATCCTGATGTGTGTGTTCCAGAAAATCAAAAAAATAAAAACAAAAATACTCCGTGGGGAGATATGACATATCTCGAATATAAACACAGAATTGAATTTGGTAAAGAAGAATATGATGAATTATTTTCATATGCAGAGAGCAAAGATATAGGGATTTTTGCATCGGTATGGGATAAAGATTCTGTAGATTTTATGAAAGAGTATACCCCGATGATGAAAGTTCCATCAGCACTTGTTACTAATGATGAATTGTTGGGCTATACAAGATACAATTCTGAATATTTAATGATTTCTACTGGTATGAGTACAGAGGAAGAAGTACGTCATGCAATAAAGATCGGAGATCCTGATTTGATTTTCCATACAAATTCAACATATCCATCACCCACAGAAGAATTAAATTTAAGGTATATAGAATGGTTACGAGAACATTACCCAACAAGAGAAATTGGTTACAGTGGACATGAATATGGGTTAGTTACAACATTTGCTGCTGTAGCAATGGGAGCAACTTGGGCAGAAAGACATATAACACTAGACAGGACAATGTGGGGATCAGATCAAATGGCATCTATTGAACCTATAGGACTGATGAAACTTGTAAATGGAATTAGAAATATTGATAAGGCGTTGGGTAAGTTTGGCCCAAGAGCAGTTTTGGATTCGGAGATAGAAAAAAGAGAAACACTAAGGGGTTAAAGATGAAAACTGTAGCGTTGATATTAGCGAGAGGTGGTAGTAAAGGAATACCAAATAAAAACATTCAAATGTTGGGGGGTATGCCTTTAATTGTGTATTCAATAAATGCCGCGAAGTGGTCAACTGTAGATGATATTTGGGTAAGCACTGACTCTTCCCACATAAAAACTATTGCAAAGCAACACGGGGCCTATGTTTTAGATCGTCCTCCTAAATTGGCTCACGACAAATCACCAAGTGAGGATGCACTACTACACTTTGCAGAGAATGTTGATTTCGATAGATTAGTATTTATTCAACCAACATCTCCATTAATTACGCCACAACATATTGATAATGGTTTAGAAAAAATGGAAAAATTTGATTCCGTGTTTAGTGTGTATAAAGAGCATTGGCTTCCTCGATGGTCTTTAGATTTAAATCCTTTGAATTTTGATAATAATAACCGACCAAGGAGACAAGATCGTAAAGGAGTCTATGTGGAAAATGGTGCTTTTTATATTACTACAAAAGAGTTACTTTTAGAAAATAAAGTTAGAGTTAGTGGAAACCTTGGTGTTGTTGAGATGCCATATTATGAAAGTTTTCAAGTAGACACATGGGAAGATTTTAATTTTATGGGGAGATTATTATGATTTATTGTTTTGACTTAGACGGAACACTTTGCACATTAGAAACTGATGATAAAAATAAGTTTAAATATCAAGAAGCAAAACCAATTCAAGATAGGATTGATGCGGTCAATGAATTATATGATATGGGACATACTATTATTATTGAAACTGCTAGGGGTTCTACTTCTAAAAAGGATTGGTATGATGGAACAAAAGAACAATTGTGTGGTTGGGGATTAAGGTATCATAAATTACGAACGGGAATTAAAATACCTGCTGATGTATATGTTGATGACAGAGCAAACAACTCTGAAGATTTTTTTCGGCCAGGTTGGCCCAAGGGTGAGCATTAAATGATTTTAGTTTGTTACGGAACAAGACCTGAGTATATAAAACTTAAACCTCTTATCGAGGAAATGAGTGGAGTTGT
>Ga0114906_1001545_pt1 | contig 11956 bp, 11 predicted proteins | sample MalvirDeepMed_M9_FD_89687 | JGI IMG/M metagenome (GOLD analysis project Ga0114906, IMG submission 89687) | Marine viral communities from the Global Malaspina Expedition - Malaspina viral metaG DeepMed_M9 | ecosystem: Environmental > Aquatic > Marine > Oceanic | place: Mediterranean Sea... | reverse complement strand
CAATCGGACTCGCTTCCGCCTCTTTGCCCATCATCGCCCGTCCGATTGAGCCGGCTCTTTTGCCGACCGATCCGGCGGCCGCTTTGACGGCACCGCCCGTGCCCGACATTCTTGCTTTAATCCTGTCGAGCAATCCCTCATCAAGCTCACCGATGGCCTCTATCTCTTCTTTAATTATCTGTTCTAATTCTTGTTTAGAAATCTTCATTTTTTAATCTCCTATGATTTCATTCATTAAATTGATGAGCTTGTTGTCGCGGACAACGCGCTCATTCATCAGTTTATTCTCCGATAGCGCCATAAACGCGTTAGGAGTAGAGGGTTCTGATACAATATCAAAACAGATAAGCTGAAAATCATCCTCTACAATTGTTTTTCCCATTTGTTCTTTTACGGACCCCATCCCTCGCGAAGAGATACCGGTCTTTACCCCCGATTCAACAAGCGCTCGGAGGATTTGACCCGAAGGAGTGTTGAGAACTTTAATCTTACCCATCACCGAGGGACCGTCCATCCACACTTCTGTCACCATATGGGAAACATTAACTAGGTTGATGATGGAGGATTCTGGGTGGTCTAGTTCCCCTAAGGCGCGTCGATCTTCGACTACTTGCTTATATTTTCCCACCTCGCGTTCTAAAATAGAGTGGGGGTACATGCGCCCATTGCCATTTTCACAGTCGGCCTCTTGTAGCTTCCCAGTAAGCATCATTCCGCCGTCACGAACAAACCCCTTCTCCGTTTCTGTCAGAAGATCCTGACAGACACCGCCTTCGCATAATTCATAGTATTCTCGGAGAAGCTGGGGCATTTTTTTAAAAGTCCTCTTCCTTCTTCTTAGCTCGGGCTGCAAGTGGTGCCATTACTTTCTGGAGCATTTGGAGAGTGAGCCGCGGTGAGTCTGATGCGCTCAAATGGTCAGCGACAAGTCTTTGAATTTGCTTTTCAGTTTGCACCATGTCCGCGGAGCCGCCATGGCCAGCCATCTTCTGCACGGCAGCCTTCCCGGCCCCGGCGATGCCTCGGAGGGCTGTACCGAAGCCCTCTTCAAGTTCTTCGCCTTCTTCCTCCGAAGGACAACCCTCTTCAAGTCCTTCTTCTTGCCTCCCATGGAGCTTCTGCTGGAATCTGGCCTTCTTCTCGTCCTGATCGGCTTGCTTTTGAGCTCTGCGCGCGTCGACGGCTGCGAATTTCTGTTGAAACTCATCAGCGGCTGCTGTTCCGGTCGGACTCGCAGCTCCTTTTTGTTTTTCTTTTTCTACTGCAGCCTGAACAAACGGCAAAAAATGTTTCCCGACACTTGGATCCCCGGGGGCGAGCTCAAGGACTTTGTCCAAATCGCCAAGTTCTTTCATCTTGCGGCGTACATACGATCTGGCGTGAAGTTCCCGTCGCGATCGGGCTTCTTCCAACTGCTCCTCACGATCTTCTGTCTCGTTTAAGTCAACGCAGCCCCCCTCTCCGGGCGACTCGCCCGAGGATTTCCAAGTCTGTCCAGGCCTGCAGGGGCCAGGTTCTTCAAATTCTTGAAGATCTTCTCCACGATTCACTGTCTCGTTCAAGAAGTATCTCGGATCTATTCTTTTTATATTTTTTCTGCGTGCCATAATATTATTCCCTTAATTAAGTAGTCAGCTGCCGGAGCAGCACCGTCGAACTGGTTGAATCATCCATTTTTTCATAGTAAGTTCTCACCTCCTTTGTGGACCACTTTGATCCCAAAATCATCTACCACCATACCTAAAAGATATGAAGTTCCCGCCCCAACGCAGCCACAAATAAATGCCGTTACGAGACTGTTACTGAAACTAAATAGTTCAGTCATGGGACTTATGCCCCAAAGAAATACTCCCACCCAGAATCCCATGCACAAGCAACAATGGAACAGTCTACCTAGTCCTCCCCACGCTTCACATGCTGGGCGGATTTTATTAAAAATCGACCCATGAACAAGAATAAAAGTCATGCCATAAGCGGCAAGTATAAAATATAATAGTTGCACTTTAATATCGGTTTCTTAATGGATAGTAATAATAGCCGGGACGCATAGAGCCCTTCTCGGCATACTGCGGAACCTCACCGTATTCGGTACTGTCGCGATCGATTGGGTGAGTATACATGTCTTCAAGCTCTTTCTCATATTGATCAGCTATGCGCTCGTGTTCGGCCTCATCTCCAATAAATTCAGAAATGATAAACACGGCTGCCTGAAGGGAGTTGATTTGCTCGTTCTCGTATAGTTTTCCCTCTAGCGATCTAAAAATGTTTCCCCCCTGAATAGAACTTCGATCAATAATCCCCCGATCTGCTAGCAATTCTAACAAGCGATTCTGAAAATCATAAACGTCTTCGGTACTTGTCGTTTTAGGGAAGGTAGTTATCTTCATTGATTCGGGGACTACAGCAATATCAATTTTTTGATGATCCATAATTAAAAGCGACCCGTCTAAAGCTCTCCGAGCCTGCAGTTCTACCGTGGCTTGGGGGCCTCCTATTGTAATCTTAAGCATGGCGTGTTAGTTCCCTAACTAATTCTTGTGTTTTGAGTACCTTATTGAGATCCTTCTCGGTGAAATCACGGTGACGGAATTCTTCAAGATAATTTGCAACCCCTTTCAATTTATCTACGATCACAGGTGCGCTCGCAGTCTCTACACTATTCTGGACTAATGTTTTTAACCTGGTTAATTCCTCATTAAGGTAAACACGTAGCTCAAATCCATCGTCGGCAAAGCTAGTGATAAAACGGTTAAGTAAGTCTTTTTGTTCCTGTAATAACGGTTCATATTTATTATTAAATTTATTTATAAAAGAACCATAGGTTAAATTATCTAGGGGCTCAAGGTTGAAATTCTCTGGTGTCGACCGTTTTGTGCTCATCCTATCTATGATTGCCTGTTCAAACAAAACTTTCTTTTTTACACTCTCTTTGCTATTAAAGACAGCATTAATCGACGCTAAAGATTTAAAATTTGGAATAAAGTTTGACCACACCTCGTGTCCCAAGGTTTTGTTAATATGCGCAATTATCCTCGACTGTGCATCAAAGATGTGTTTGTCATCCAACCTAGCACGTGAAACTTTTGTTTCTTGTAGCATTCTTTCTGCTATGTTTTGTTGAATATGTTCTGTCTCAAGCAGCACCATATACAATTCTAGCTCCCGAGCCAGAATCTTACCTTTATTAAAAAATTCTCTAATGATGGAGACGACCTTTTGTTTTCGATCGGCATCAGCATCAACGATAGCTTTCGTTAATTCTCGCGTAAGCGTCTCATAAATAAAAGCTGTATTTCTCTTCTTATTATGTTTCATCGCTGTCTGCCTCTTTTTTCTCCATTTGCTCAACAAGCCTCCGAACTTTCGTAGTGTTCTCAAATAACTTCATTTCGCTCTTACTATAAGTAGGCTCTTTTTGCTCTTCTAGACCTACCAAGGATTTAAAATCCTTCATATTTAATGCCCCGGGGACCTTAGCGCGTGCGGACCTTAGCGCGGGGACTTCCGGAATAGCGGCACTTCGCATCTCCCTCCGCATGGGGCCCGTGTTGAACTTTCTTCGTTTATCGTTCCTATCATCTTTTCTGCGGTATTTGCGCCCCTTGGCATAATGACTTACGTGCTCCGGATCGTCTTCCCGGCGTCCTGGGGGTGTCGCCAGGAGGGGGGATTCCATCCCTTCTTCGGCGGCCTCATCACCCATTATTTCTTCGCCCTCTTCACCACCTAAGCCTTCTTCCTCGCCTAGGCCGCCTCCAAGTTCTCCGCCCATCTCATCTGCGGCTTCCTCTTCGGCCAACCCCTCAAGAGCCTGTTGGTATTTTCGATCATAGAAGGTCTCTCTCTGGTTGCGCAAAAATTCCGAGTCTGAGAGCCCAAGAATATTTGCAGCCACCCATCGCTTGCTATAGGTGCCCTCAGGGACAGAATTAGCTGTATCGAATTTGGTTTTGAGAAACTCAAGTTGTTGAAGTTCGGCCAATCGAGAAGGATTATTCAGACTAATCTTAAAAGACAAAAGGTCTTCGCCCCTATAACCCAAGGTATAAAGATGTACAATCGCCATCTTTTCAAGCTCAGAAATTAATGATCTCTGCAATCGATGTACTGTGCGCGCGAAACGAATATCTTTTTGGGCTAAAGTAGTTTTATCTTCCGATGTCTCGCCCAGATCAGTAAGATAGGCTTGAGGGATTTTAATGGCAGAAAAAAGTTTATCTCTTAGGTACTTTACATCATCGATATCGTTAAGACTAGAGGCTCCCTGGAGTGAGCTAATATCAGACCCGACCCCTCCACGCATTGGAATGAAATAATCTTCCTCTAAAGAGAGTGGGTTATAACGCAAGTCGACGCGGCCCGTATTTACATCTACGAGTTGATTGCGCTTCATTTCTGTTTTTACTTTTTCCATGTATTGGGGAATATCTTGGGGAGGGATATTCCCCACATCAATCTTAAAGACTCTACGTTCCGGCGCGCGAACTACCCGATAAGCAATCATAGCATCCTCCAGCAATGTCAGTTGACGCCAGATTCGTCTCGCGGGATCGAGGACTGAGGTTCCATAAGGTGTATATCGATCGTTTCCCAAAATTCGAAAGTGGGCGACCTGCCAATTTTCGAATGTCATGCCCGCACCATTCCACTGGTATTGTACATAGTTGGGATTGGAGTCGTCCTGGCCTTCTAATCTTTCCACTTCGGTGTTGGGCATTCCGATGACGGATGTAATCCCCAATTTGTCATCCACATCGAGGTAGAGAAAAAAGTCTCCGTACTTGCACATTGACCTCGCCCATCCAAAACAGTTAAATTCGATGTTCAGCGCATCATAAAAAAGTGATTCTAAAATAGTTTTAATCTCATGGTTCAGGCACGCGATATTTAATAAACGATCATACTCGTTGGATGTCGTCATTTCATCAGCATAGATATCCAGAGCGCTTGCAATCTCTGGCATGTATTCCATTTGTTCGAAATCAATATATCGCTCGGCGCGGTTTTGATTACGGAAGGCGGCCGAAGTAAACAAATTATAGTTCTGAGACATATTATTGTCTGATCTCTTGAACTCTTGACCGCTCATTGAACGGAACTTGTAGCGATATTTGTCTAGATTATTGCGACGTTCTTGCCGAGCAACTTGTGTTCGATAATTAACAATGGGTCCGGACAGAAGTCTAGTTAGTCTCCTGAATAAGGGTGAGGCCGGATTTCTTGTGTTTTTCTCGTTATTCTTAGCCATTTACTATCCCTTTATCAACGCTAAATATTGTTGATTAAATTTTTCAGCTTCATTACTTTGCCGATTCTCTGCTGTCCTTTTGTGCCCCTGCATACCAGGAATAGTTGTCGAGATAGCAGTTGTCGATGTCGAGATTGAAGATAAGAATTGTTTATTATATTCTATATTTTTTTGGCTTTCTACAATCACCGTATCTCTCACCCAACAGCCAATAGCAAATGACATGACCAAATCATCGTTATAGCTTCTCATTGCTTGCGGTCTTCCACCTTGCCAAATAAAGGTTTTCATTTCCGAAAGCAAACGATTTGAGTTAATCTTAATTAGTTTGTTTCTCATAAACTCTTCCATCTTTGCTACAATGAGAGGCCGCGTTTTAGATGATGTTGTAAAGCCCGCGATCGCATTGGATTGCCACTGAGCTGCGAGCGGGTCGATGTATTGGTGGTCTCCCTTTGTTGAATGATATATATTAGGATACCCTTTATCTAATAGTTTTTTAAGGACTGCATACCCTATGTTGTTGTTTTCTATAATTAACATAGGGTTTCCGTATTCGCTGGCTACATTATACAGAATATCGGCGAAGTGGTCCGGAGTGGATTTCCCCACATATTCGCCTACTACCTCCATGGTCTCTAGCTCAAAAATATGAAAAGCACTATTATCTTTCCCATCTCCTCGCGCGACATCAGCAACAATTAAGTAAGGCTTAGCTGCATCGTACTTTTTCCAAATCCAATAATTTCTATCAAACCCAGTGCGGTACTCGGGTGCGCACGTGCGCTCCAGGTACCACTCAATGTCATCCGGGTGAATCACCGTCTCGCCAGATACATTAAAATTGCATTCCAGCTCTTGTGCTATTTGACGTTTGGACATATTCCTGGTTTCTTTTTTAAACCAAGTTTTGTCTCGATCCGGATGTCTATCCCACAACAGGGTGGTCATATGAAAGTCGTTAGTGCCAGCTTGCGCTTCTACACAGTTCTGATGAAACCAGTTCCCAACGCCGTTGGGCGTTGACAACGCGATGCAACGTCCCCCCGTTGATAGGGTAGGGTAAAGAGAAGTCCACAGGTCCCCCAACTTTTCAACGTGGGCGGCCTCGTCGACTACCAACAATGAAAGAGCTTCCGATCGTCCCGCGTCACCGGCAGTTGAAGATCCTTTAATTTGAGATCCATTGGAAAGCTCGAATGAAGTTCTGTTATCCACACTGATAGATGCGATTTGCATCCAGTCTGGTAGATTTTTAATGATGGATTTAACTTTCTTAACGAGGTTCGTAGCTGTCTGTAATTTGGTCGCGACAACCAGGATATTTTTTTCACGATGGAAAAGCATGAGCCAACTCACATAAGCGGCCGTAATTGTGGATATCCCAAGCTGTCTGGCTTTAAGAATAATATTAAAACGATAATCTGCAAAATCTGTTAGGAGCTGCTTCTGATAATCATATGCTTTAAATGGGATTGTCCCCCTTTGGGGATGAGAAATGCGACCATAGTTGGTCGTAAAATAAACCGGATCGCGTCCAGCCTTGACTATTTCTTTTAGTATTTCTTGCTTAGTAAGGGTGCTTCCCATAACATTTGTTACTTACCTTTGCGGGTATCGTTCTTGGGACGCTTATTCTTGGGCCCCAAAGCTAGCCAGTCCTTATACGCTTTATCTAATCTATCGGACTCAGGTTCTCCAGAAACATCTCCGACGTCCTTTAGACCCCCGATGCGGTAATCACAGTGAGCCTGCACGTCAGTACGATAATTAGACATTCTTTGAACGAGGACATGATGTTCCCCTTCTTTAGTCAGTGTAAGGGTGTCGCCAGTAATCGCTTTGTATTCCTTTTTAAGAAACTTTACGATCTCCTGGAGGTGTCGAATGACATCATCTTCAAAGCCCTTATCTTTAACGTCCTTAATTCTCGCCTCTGCTTGATACTTAATTCTTAAAATAGGGCCATGAAAAACAACTCCAAAACCATCCATAACCCGGCGGTCGTGAATGTAATGGCCGTTTTCTCTTTCAAGGCCGGCTGTTCGCGCCTTTGCATCGGCTTGCAAGGATTCCTCATGCGCGCCGTCCCATGCTGCGTTGGCTGCTGCCTGATTTATTCCTTTGATGATGTCGTATACTGTTGCCATGTTATCCTTCCTTATTAGGTCTCCAACCGGTTACCCATCTTTCTTCTCTGCCCTCAACATAATGTATATAGCAGTCAAAGCATGCTTCAAACTTATTCATATACAAATCATCTTTAGGATGAAAAGAATATTTTTTACAAACAGGACAAGTCCTATTATGATCTCTAGTAAGTAGTTTTTTGTTTATTAAAAATCCGTCTTGTTCTACTTTGTCTTGGGATTCAGCTAGTTTTGCAAACTTTCTCTGTTCTTCTAAAGATTGTTTAAGATATTTTTGCTCTTTATCGTCATCCCAAAATCGTCTAGGATTATTAATCGCTTCATTGCCATATTTTTGGGATATAGCTCTTTCTAGCTTGGCAACATATTCCTGTTTATTTTTTGTCATTTAACAATTTCAGTTGATAAAGCAAAAATCCCTAACGAAGTAAGTGTTCCAATTCCGAAGCCCAAAGCAACCATCCAAGGTTCCTTGGTTGGGTTTTGTTCAAGAATCAACTTTTCTAGGCGGTCATTCTCTGCCGTCTTAAGAATCATCATTGATTCATATTTATCTGTCCAAGAACTAATTTCAATATCCTTATAATCTAGCTGCAGCTGGAATCTCTCTTCTAGTCGCTGAAGCTCATAGGCAACCCTTATGTCACATTCGGCATCCTCGAACTTCTTCTCTGTTATAATTTTTGCAGCTGCGTCGTATGAAAGCAACACTCCCGCAAATGGGGCTCGCTCTCCGGCGTCTAGCGACACTACATCGTAGTCTGTGCCGATGGTTTCTTCTTCCGCAATTGCAATTGCAGGACAAACTAAAAATGAAATTAAATAAAGTGACAATATTTTTTTAACCATGCTCTAGTCCAAATATTTTCGCTATCTCTCTTGATAACTTTTCAGGATCATTATAGCCTTCATCAACCAATCTTTTAAGTTCTGCTTCTTTTTCTTTACTTAAGATATCACCTCTTTTGGCAAACTCTTCTTCTACTTCTCTCATGCGCTTCTCGTGTTCTTTTAGTCTCTTGTTCCTTTCAGCTACCTCGGTATCGTGAATACGATTAAGAGTTTCCATTTCCGCATCATGGGCAGCTTTCTTAGATTCTAATACGTCTAGAAGGGTCGCCACATACGCACCATTTCTAGTGAGCAAGTAAAGCAGCATCGCGATGAGGACGGAGAGCCCCAATACAATAGCCCACCAAAACTTTTTGGCCCAGAGCCACACTTTTTTAGCAATCACCTTAGCCTTAATGAGAGCCACTATTTAACCCCCTTTAGGCGCGCTACTGTATCTACAACAGTTTGGCCGCCGATGTAAACACAGGTAATGATTACCCAATCACTAGAGGTAAGGCCCGCGAACATTAACAACGCTGTTGCGGTTGTCCACGCTAACAGCTTGCGAGATACGAGCTTCTCTAGACCTTTGTCTACTATATGTTTCATCATAATAACTCCTTTATATAATTAGGCGGAGTTGGCTAGTATGGCTAAACAAGTTTTTAAATTTATTGGTTAACTCTCGCATAGTCGCCGGTCTTATCAATTGTAATTTCCATATCCACAATGTCTTTAAGCGAGTCAAGGTGTGAAATAAGGACAACCGTCTTAAAATACATCTTTATTAGCTGTAGGATTCTCACAAATCCTTCCATGTTTTCGGCGTCCAGAGCCGTTCCGGGCTCGTCGAGAATAAAAATATTTCCCTTTGGCAACGATGACACCGAGAGAAGTGCAAGACGGATAGCCATCGCAGTTATGGTCTTTTCGGCGCCGGAGCCCATCTCAATAGGGCGACGATCATGCTTGGGATGCTTGATAAGAATATCAAGCTTTCTTCCATCCTCCTGAAACGCCACCTCAAAGTCGACTATATTAGAGAGCACTTTAGCAATCTCACTATTAATAACCGGGAGGCGCTTCTTAATAATATCGTAAGCAATCCCATTAGAATGAGTGCATCGCATGAACAAATCATAGGCCGCATATTCCTCTCGTATGTCATATAGTTCTTGTTTCTTTTCTTTAAGAGCATGAACCTTTTGTTCAAGAGAGCCTATATGACGATTGTGTTGGTTCACCATTTCATCATACTCTTGAATTGATTCTTTGGTTATGTGTATTAGGGTTTGTACTTCGATACGAGAAGCAATAAGATTTTCAATGTTTTGAATGAGTTCTTTTTTATCCTCGTATAGTGAAACCTTGGTATCCGTCTCTAATAGATCGTTGCGATATGTTTTGATTTTAGAGTATAGTCTTTCTATGGAAACCTTGTTATCTCGTTTTTCAATCTCAATATTGTTCTTCTGAATGATAATATCATTATACTTGTCAATGATTTCAATCATCTCTCCTGAATTGACCGACACAACCTTTGTTTTATAGTCTTTTGCTTCCTCAATCTTGTCGATTATCTCGACTTCTAGAGAGGGTAATTCTACGGCCGCAAGATGTGCATCTCTTATAAACTGGCACATAGGAAAAGAGTCTCCACACGGCACTTCATCGAGCAGTTCCACCTTTTTGTTCATCACCCTATATTCATTATCCATCAGGCGCGCGCGATTTACCGTATCATCGTACTTCTGTTTAAAATCGTCGTATTCTTTTTTCTGTTGCAAAAGATCTTCAATATCTATTGTAGTGAGAAAGTCGTCGTAGTCCTTAAGTTTTTTATCATAGCCAACAATCTCTTCCTTCAGTTCGACAATATTAATATTTGTCTCCTCAATCTTTTTCTCCAAAGAAACCTTGTTTTCCAATAATAGCTTAATGTCCAGTCTTTCGGCGGGGATAGAATCAATCTGTTCAGTCAAAGAAACATAATTCGTTTCAGCGTCCGACAAATCATGCCTTAGTTGTTCAGAAATAAAAACCTCATTATCCAATTCCTTTTGTGCTTCATCCCTCTGTACTTCGGCCATTATAATGTCGTTATCATAATTGTTCTCTCCCACGCGTCGCAAGAGAGCTTTTAAGTCCCCAGAATCCTCGTGAGCTAACTTAAACTTTCTCTCAAAGATGTCTAAATCCAAGAACTTAGCTAAGATTTCCTTCCTACGGGTGGAACCCTCTTTAATAAACGATAAACTATCGAGTTGACTCGACATAGAGGTAAGAAGAAAATCTTCAACTGTACCAAAACGTTTTCGAATATGAGCGTCTGTCTCGTTCCTTGTTGTGCCATTAAGACTGATTTCTTCCCCTGTCATGGGATCCAGGCCACTAAACTCAAGATTTGTACGCGCCTCGTTCGTGACCTCGCCTTTTAGTTTCTTGACGTATTTCTCTGAGGTTCTTTCAATTGTGTATGTTCTGTCACCGACCTGAAGCTCAACTCTGCCGCAACAGTCCTTTTTGTTTTGATTAATAATATTGTAGTTCTTACGCTCATTCTTAGATGTCGTATTAAACATCGTGTAGAGCAAGCCATCAACAATACTGGACTTTCCGGAATAGTTCTTTCCGAAGATTCCGATGATTCCGTTTAGCTTTGTAAAATCAACACTATTATCTTCTCCGTAGTTGAAGAGATTGTCCCACTCAAACTTATTAATGTTCCAATTAACATTCCGTGCAACTTCCTCGGTCTCTTCAATCTGTGAGTTATACTTTCGATTTAGCTCAAATACTCGTTCCAGCATTCCCTCACTAGGCTCATAGTCTGCGAGGTATTCCCGAATAAGATTCTCCTGAACTCCTTTGTCCCTCAGGTTCTCAACCTTAAAGCCGGTGCCGATCTCGACGGTTCCCCGCTCACCCGCTGCCCGATTAAGAAATGTAATGCTTTCAGGCTTAAATCGATGCTTAGCTACCTCAACTGCTTTGCGCATAATATCGAGAGGCAAATTATTATTGCTCACAAGACGTAATCGTGCACCAGGAGGGACCTTCGTGCCCTTTGGCATGCGCCCCTTTGGTGTGAGCTCAATGGTTTTAAATGGCTTGGGGTTGAGGAGAGCATGATGTTTCACGGTGAAGGTATCTTTATCTTCAATCTCCCAAATCAAAAAGCCTTTATCATTAGTCTCGCCATGATTCTGTTGAACAGTTGAGCCGGCATATCTCACACGCCCCTCGGTATCTAATATCTGATTTGTCTTGTGAATATCTCCGAGCATCGCGAAGTCGTGTCCGCCGAAGATGCTCACATCGTGATCACCGCGAGTCATCACCCAGCCGGTATCAGTTTTAACACCAGATACGGAGCCGTGATAAAGCGCAATATTGATTCTATCAGGATCGCTTGGCATCACCCAATTATCCTCATCAAAAACCGATAGCACGTTGAAGGCGATGTGCGGCCCTACAAGGACTTCTCCTGCGCTCTTAAGCAAGTGTAGGTCCGGTAGGTTCAAAGCCTTCACAATGGGCGACAGCGCGTCCTGACGGGTACTGTTCTTCAGGTTGCCATCGTGGTTGCCCAGAATGATGTAAGTTGGAGCGATTGATGCCAGATTTGCGAAGAAGTCGGAGCAAAGCTCAACGAACTCTGGTGAAATCTGTGTCTTGGTGTGGGCGATGTCGCCGCAGTGAACGATGTAGTCTACGTTTTCTT
>Ga0114906_1001541_pt1 | contig 11973 bp, 16 predicted proteins | sample MalvirDeepMed_M9_FD_89687 | JGI IMG/M metagenome (GOLD analysis project Ga0114906, IMG submission 89687) | Marine viral communities from the Global Malaspina Expedition - Malaspina viral metaG DeepMed_M9 | ecosystem: Environmental > Aquatic > Marine > Oceanic | place: Mediterranean Sea... | reverse complement strand
GCTATCTACAGCCAAAAGGTTCTTAAATACTTCCGTCGTGCATCGGTTGCAGAAGCAATCACTAACACCGACTACGCGGGAGAAATTGAGAATTTTGGCGACACTGTGAAGATTATTAAGGAGCCGACGATTTCGGTTTCTTCGTACACTCGCGGTGCTACAGTTAACCCCCAAGACCTGACGGACGCTGAGATTACTCTCACGGTCGATCAGGGCAACTACTTTGCTTTTAAGGTTGACGACATTGAAGAGCGTCAGAGCCACGTAAACTTTGAGGCTCTTGCCACTTCTTCTGGCGCGTATGCTCTTAAAAAGCAGTATGACTACAATGTTCTAAAGGATATTGCTGACAACGCTACTGCTGGCACTGGCCTTGGTACTGCTGGTTCTGCTGTTTCGGGCAACACTGGTGACGAGCTTGCTAACTACATTGCTAAGTTTGCTCGCCTTCTTGACGAGCAGGATGTTCCTGAAGAGAATCGTTGGTTTGTGGCCCCGCCGCAATTCTACGAGGTTCTTCGTCAGGCTGATTCCAAATTGATGGATGCAAGTGTTACGGGCGAGTCGATGAGTCCTCTTATGAATGGTCAAGTTACCAATCGTAAGATTCATGGCTTTACCCTCTATCAGTCGAATGCAATGGTTGTTGGCTCACTTGGGACAGCAGCGGCAGCGACTTTCGGTCCTGTTGCTACAAGTGGAGAATCTTTTGCTCTTGCTGGTCATATGAGTGCAGTTGCTACTGCCTCTGCGATTGCCAAGACTGAAGTTGTCCGCGACCCTAACAGCTTTGCTGACATTGTTCGTGGCCTTCACGTTTTCGGACGTAAGGTTCTCCGTGCTTCTGGAACTGGTTTTACTGGCGCGCTCGTCGGTGTAACCGATCTAGACAGTTAAAGGAGGGCATAGAAAATGGCTACTTACAATCGTACTTCCTCAACTGGGGGCACTGTCGGTCATCCGGCCAGCGCACTCAAATCATATGTTATTACTTCGCCGGTTTACGACGCGGTTGATAACACGGACCTAGAACAAGGTGACATTGTTCAGTTGATTGATCTTCCTGCCGATACGATGATTATTGGTGGGGCTATTCAAGTTCTCGAAGCTTCAGGCAACGAACAGATCACTTTTGACGTTGGTGTTACTAGTGGTGCATTGACTGCTGATGCTCTTGTTGACGGTGGCGACTCTGATGCCACTGGCTTCACTGGCTTTAGCACGACGGCGCTTCACAGTAATGCAGTTACGGCAGCAGACACCCTTGATCTTCTTGTGATCGACGGTGGTTCGTCTAAGACGACTGCTTGGCGTTTCCGCGCTCATGCTGTTCTTGTTGACATTTCTAAGAATCCGATTGAATCCGCTACGGTTTCGACGGGCACTTAATATGTCTAGAGGTTTTGCAGGGTTCCTTACAAAAACCCTGCCCCTTTTTGCTATGTTCAATTTGTGGGGTACATATGTTTTTTTTAAAGTTACTAGACGAAATAGAAGTTAATAAGTGTAGTGTTGGACTAAATAAAGTTAAATATCAAAGTGGCAGCGTAACACAGCCCACTAACAAACACTACAAGATGAAGCAGAATGAACAAACGGCGGGTGTTCCAGAAGACATAAAAAAACACCTTGTCAGTACTTTGTACAACAATGCTTACATTGATTCTGTTTACTGCCCTAATCGTGTTTCAGTAAATTTTTACAATAAATACGAAGAAGGCGACTACTATGATATGCACGTAGACGCTTTTAAAGCAATGCCGAAATCTAATAATGTTTTTTTTGATTACGGATTTTCAATATCTTTAAATAGCGATTATGAAGGTGGAGAGTTTATACTTCAAACAGATGCAGGACAAATTGCTCACAAACTTCTCTCAGGAGAAATTGCAATATTTCCTATTATCTATCCACATGCTGTCAATAAAATTTCGAGTGGTACTCGTAGAAATATTATTGGCTGGTTTTCTTCTAATGTTACTTACGAGCAATCATTTATTTTAAAAAATTTATATGAAGTTAACGCCTCACTAATGACTACAGACAAAGAAATGTTTGTTAAGTCTACTTTAGTTCAAACGTATCTAAAAAAATTGTGGGGTAAGTAAAATGATTTTTCAATTATTAACTGACGAAGATATTGCATTCTGTAAAAAAGAACTTAATGAGGTTAGCTACGCTGACGGAAAGCAAACGCAAAACATAAGCAAGCTATACAGCATTAAAGAAAATAAAGAAACGCCTGTCGAAACAGTTTTAGGAAAATACGTATCAGGCGTCTTTCTTTCTAATAAAACGCTTAATAATATCTATAATCCTTCTATGGTTAACATGCAAATTGTTAACAAGTACGGCCCCGGAGATTTCTACGACTTTCATGTAGACCCCTTTGAAAACTCTATAACCGGAATGGCTAACAGCTTTGGGTTTTCAATTGCTCTTAATGACAACTACGAAGGTGGTGAGTTTGTTATTGATGGTGATGGTGGCCGAGTAGCACGTAAGTTGCAGACTGGACAGATTATAGTATTTCCTGTTATGTATCCTCATGCGGTCCAAGAAGTTACTAAAGGTACACGACAAAACATTATTGGGTGGTTTTCTTCTAACATTAGTTTTGAACAAGCCTACATGCTAAAACACCTCAATGATGTGGTGCAAATTAGTAAGGGTTTAGTCACCGACAACTCAAGCCCTAGCAACAAAGACTTGCTTATCAAAAGTGTACTGTTGCAAAAATACATCAGAAGAGAGTGGTCAAAGTAAAAAAACCGCTTGACTTTTATATTAAGTTATGCTATAAGTGTTTTGCCCCGCAGGGGGAAACACTCCCTAACATTAAATAATTAAACCAGAGGTATTTTAAATTGGCCCTTAGTGAATCTGACAAGAATAAACTAAAGAAGTATGGGCTGTCTGGTCTTAACAAACCTAAGCGTACTCCAGATCACCCGACTAAGAAAGCTATTGTAGCTATTCGTGAGGGATCAAGCATTAAAATTATTCGCTTTGGTGACCAGAAAATGGGGCACAACTATTCGGCTGAAGCTCGCAAATCTTTTAAGGCTAGGCATGGAAAAAACATTGCAAAAGGCAAGACTTCTGCTGCATACTGGGCTAACAAAATGTTCTGGTCTGGTAAAGGTGGCTCAACAAAATCCCCTCCTAAATCTCAAAAACACGTTAAGGGCGTTAAGCGGCGCTCTTAGCGTTTTTCTGTTTATGGGCACTGCTACAGCCCACGATCAAGATGAAGCAATAAAGCAGTACATAAGAATTTTAGATTTAGAACTGTTTAACAGGTACGCAGGGTACACAGCACCTAAACCCCCAATTCCTAAAGCTAAACCCTCTACAACACCTGTACCACGTTATAGACCCGCGCACTCGCTTACTACTTATAGAGATTTGTATATCTACGTAGTGCAGCCGCATGATTATATTAGCAAACGCACAATAAAGTGTTACTCGGTAGGAGTAGATAAGTATGGCTATCTCGTCAAAATCCCGTGCAAAGAAAACAAAGTCAAAAAGCAAAGTCAATGAGGCTGGAAACTACACCAAACCGGCTTTACGTAAACGTCTATTCAACCGCATTAAGGCGGGTGGAAAAGGTGGCAAGCCCGGACAATGGTCTGCGAGAAAAGCCCAGATGTTGGCAAAAGCATATAAAGCAGCCGGTGGGGGATACCGAAGCTAATGGACAAAAACTTGACATTAGATGCTGAGATGATTGGTGGACTTTTTATTTTATACTTTATATTTAAGTTTTAATGAAAACCATTACTGAAGATATTTTTACATGGTCAGAAAAGTTTGTAGAAGTAGATAACAAAGCACTAGGCGGTTGGCCGCTTTGTCCTTACGCAAAACAAGCTAGACTGAAAGATCAAGTTAAAGTAGTCGAAGTTGCAGACGCAAAAGACTTTCTTGACATTGTAATACAGCAAGCAAGAACAATCAAAGAACAGCACAAAAAACTTATTATTGTTGCAAGTGATGACTTTGATCTAGAAGCCTACGAGTTGGGCTGTTATGTAGACGCACTCAATCACATCTTTGTACCTGACGACAGATACTTGATGGCGTTTCATCCGTTTGATGATAGCGAAGAAGTTGAGTTTTTAAAAGAAGACGAAGACGATTACGTCTATGAAAATGAGTTCTACATGGTGCTTATTCAACCATACAGTGAACTAGAAGAAGCTTCAGAACATCTTGCAAAGCAAGGTTACTACGAAGGCTGGGAAGAAGAATACTACCAAGACACAGTTTTAAAACGGCAATCCTACAGGAGATTACACGATGGTTGGCAAAAAGAAAAGAGTTAAGGCTATGAAGGGCAAGCGCGTCAAAGCAATGGGCGGCAAGACCATGAAAGGTAAGCGCGTCAAAGCTATGGGTGGCAAAACCATGAAAGGTAAGCGCGTCAAAGCTAGGGGCGGCAACAAAATTAAAAAGCTTGCTGGTGGTGGCGCTGCTGAAAAAGGCATGGGTTTACTTGCTGTTTTAATGGCAGCGGCGGCAAAAAAGAAAAAAAGAGCATTAACACCAGATGAAAAAGCTAAAATTAAAGCTAAAGTTGATAAAAAAACGTAACTACAATGGCTGAACAAAAGAAGCTTGAGTCTGACAGTAAATACAATCCCCTTGACCTTGATGGTGATGGAGTTGTTAGTGACGAGGAAATGGCAGCAGTAGAAGCACTAGATAAACACGAAAAGCAAGATGCCCAACGCCGTATGGCATGGATTGCAATGATATCAATGCTTGTTTTTACTGCCCTTGTATTTCTACCGTTTTTTCCTGATAGCCGGATCAATGCTTTAGCTGATTTGTTCAGCCTGTTTTACATTGGTATGGCTGGTATTGTGTCAGCTTACTTTGGTGCAGCAGCGTTTATTTCTCGTGGTAAAAAATAATGGCTCTTAAAAAACCGCAAAAGTCCTTAAAGTCGTGGGGCAAACAAAAGTGGGGCACAAAGTCTGGGAAACCTTCGACACAAGGTCCGAAGGCAACAGGTGAAAGATACCTTCCTAAAAAAGCAATCGCGGCTTTATCGTCAAAAGAATACGCTGCGACAACAGCAGCTAAGAGAAAAGCAAGAAAAGCTGGCAAACAAGTTGCCAAACAGCCGCCAAAGATTGCGGCAAAAACAAGACAACACAGAAAAATATAAGGAAGATTTTTCATGGGAACGCTGACTTATCTACAGTACACTAATCGAGTTCTTGAGGATATCAACGAGACTACCCTGTCTGCGTTGTCATCTTCCCGTGGTATCCAAACCGTAGTAAAGAACAGTGTTAATCGTGCCATTAACGACATTGCCAACTCTGAAGTAGAATGGCCGTTCCTGCACAGCGACAAAGAACAAGACACTCACGCTAGTGTTGCTGAGTACTCCTTACCTTCTGACTACAGCTATGTAGACTTTGATAGCTTTATGCTTTTCCCTAAAAATCTTGTAACCAATGGAACCTTTGACAGCAACATAACAAACTGGACAGACGGTTCTTCTGGCACAGGTGCGATAGCTTTTAACAGCACAGGGCCACAGCCCCCAGCGTCAAGGACTGGCGCACTAAGGCTAACAGCGGGTAGCAGTGGCACTGCAATTGCCTATCAAGCCCTGACAACTACGAAGAACAAACAGTACAGGGTTTCTTTTGGTGTTACGTACCCTTCTGGTGGAGACTTAACGCTAAACTTGGGAACCTCTGCAAACGGCACACAGATATCTACAAACAGCGTTACCATTGATGACATCGGTGATTTTAAGTATGTTGAGTTTACTTTTAGTGCTACTGGCACCACTACCTATATTTCTTTTAGTCAGGCGGTAGATACTCAGGTAGACATTGACAATGTTGTTGTGGCCGAAGACTTTCATCCGCACAAGCTTAAATATCTAAGTTACGATGAGTTTCAAGAAACTGTAAAAGAGCGGGATCGTGGCACCAGCATCAGTCGCCTTGGAGTGCCTGACTGTGTGTACAGAACCCAAGATGAGAAGTTTGGGTTGTCACCTGTACCAGATTTAAGCACCTATACTATTGGTTACGAGTACTGGAAAACAACCACTGTATTATCTAGTGACTCCGATACCTCAGACATTCCTGCTCGCTACGAACACGCAGTTATTGCAAAGGCTCGTTACTACGCAGCAATCCTTCGCTCTGACACAGCAACAGCCCAAGCTTCTTTGGCAGAATTTGCAGATCACATGAAAAAAATGAGAATAGAACTGGTAAACAAAAAAGATTACTTCAGGGCTGTTTAGTAATGGGACGTTTTAAAAATGTTGGTGCTGCTCTGTCTAGCACAGACCTAACAGTAGTATACACTTGCCCTACTAACTTTACTGCTATTATAAAGGAAATCTTTATTACTAATGTTGACGGCTCTGCCGCAGTGGACATGACACTTAGTTGGACAGACACAAGCGCAAGCGCAACGTATTCTTTGTTAAGCACACAAAGTATTGCCGCAGACAGTCATCTTAGACTTAACGACGCAAGCATTGTACTAGAGTCAGGTGACATACTCAAAGCACAGGCTGGTGCAGCTAACGATGCAGTAGTTTCAGTATTTATTGAAGAATTATTAAGGCCACAGGGTTAGTTATGCCAGATACATCATTACTTTCCCCAGTGACTGTGCCTCTTGGTGGCGGTCTTATTCTTGACCAAGATGACTTTAGCATATCCCCCGGTGCAGCAGTAGAACTACAAAACTTTGAGCCATCTATTAATGGTGGATATCGTAGGCTTAGTGGCACAACTAAGTGGGATAGCAATCAGGTTAACGGTAGTAACGCTATACTTGGAACTAAGATATTTAACAACGGTGTTGTTGCAGCCGCAGGAAACCTAGTAAGGTTCAGCACAAACGATGGTTGGTCTACGATAGGCACTCGTACTTCTGCTGGTCGTTATAAGTTTGACACATTTAACTTTAATAATACTAATAAGCTTATTATGGTTGATGATGTCAATCAAGCTGCAACATACGATGGAAGCACTTACACTCTAATTAGTACTACTGGCGCTCCTGCTGATGCTGCTTCTGTTGCTGTGTTTAGAGACCACATCTTTTTTGCAGGGATGTCAACCAACCCACAAGAAATTGTATTTAGCGCACCCTTTGCAGAAACAGATTTTACTGCTGCTAATGGTGCTGGGTCAATTAGAGTAGATACCAGTGTTACGGCACTGAAGGTGTTTCGTGATGTTTTGTACATTTTTGGACTTGATAAAATCTACAAGCTTGCTGGTAGTAGTATTGCAGACTTTCAAGTACAGCCCGTTACTAGAACACTTGGTTGTGCCGATGGGTTTTCTGTTCAAGAGCTAGGTGGCGATCTTATCTTTCTGTCTCTTGACGGACTTAGAACAATTGCTGGTACTGAAAAGATTGGTGACGTTGAGTTAGGAACATTATCTAAGCCTATTCAAAGACGTATCCAAGATGTTGTTGCTAACAGAGCTAACATTACTTCTACTGTTATTCGTAGTAAAAGTCAGTACCGTATTTTTTACCCTGCTTCTGTTAGTTCAGCAGTAGAAGCTAGTAGAGGAGTTTTAGGCACTCTTAAACGGACACCACAGGGCGGTGTTGGTTTTGAGTGGGCAGACACTAAAGGACTTAAACCCTCTTCTATGGACTCTGATTTTATTAGCGGTGTTGAGTACGTTATCGAAGGTGGGTTTGACGGATATGTCAGACAGCAAGAAAGCACTTCTGTATTTACGTTTGATGGTACAAACATTATAGCTTTTTACCGTTCACCAGATTTATCTTTAGGTGATGCTGGAATTAGAAAACTAATGCAGCGGGTAATTCTTAATTATGAAGTTGAAGGAACTATTGCTGCTGAACTAAGAATTAGATACGACTCGGACTCTCTTGATGTTGCACAACCAGAGTCTTTAGATATTACCTCTCCCGGTGGTATTGCTATTTATGGTGGTGCTTCTTCTACATACGCCAGTGCTGTTTATGGCTCAAGCGGTGCCCCTATCTTTAGACAGTCAATCGAAGGCTCTGGTTTTCTTGTCGCTGTAAAAATTAATCACAATAGTTCTAATAGGGCTTTCACACTAAACTCTTACCAGTTTGAATTTACACCCGGAGGAAGACGATAATGGGTACAGGTTACGTAAGGCGCAGTACAACTGAGATAGCCACAGGTGAGGTTATCGAAGCCGCCGACTTTAACAATGAGTTTAACGACATTGTTAGTGCTTTCACAGCATCAACAGGACACTCACATGACGGCACAACTGCTGAAGGCGGTAATGTAACCAAGCTACTTGGTGCTGCAATCACTATTGGTGATGGCTCTTCTGGTGCAGACATTGTTGTAACCTTTGATGGTGAGACAAGCGATGGTGTGCTTACTTGGATGGAAGACGAGGATCACTTTAAGTTTAGTGATGACATTGTTGTAGATGGTACAAAGCGTCTGTACTTTAATGACGAGGGTGGTGAGTATATTCATGGCGACGGTACAGATTTAAATCTGGTATCTGGCGCTGATATCAACATCCCTGCAAACATTGGGTTGACCTTTGGTGATGATGGCGAAAAGATTGAGGGCGACGGCAGTGACCTAACTGTTTCGTCCTCTGCTGTGCTTACACTTGATGCTGGTGGCGGCATTACTATTGACGCAGATAGTGGTACAATTACCTTTGCTGATGGTGGTTCTTCACTTGGTACAATAACCTCAAGTGGTTATAGCGGAACCGCTGCTGTTGCTACCGTTGCCACTACTGTAACTATCACAGACAATGAGTCAACGAATGAGGACAACGCTCTTATTTTCACAGCCGGTGGGGATGTTGATGGAGGTAACATAGGGCTAGAGTCAGACGGAACCCTTACATACAATCCCAGCACAGGTAAAGTAACAGCTACAGGCTTTATAGGTACGCTGACAGGTACTGCTGATACAGCTACTGTTGCTACCACTGTAACTATTACCGACAACGAGTCTACCAACGAAGATAACGCTCTTATCTTTACGGCTGGTGGGGATGTTGACGGCGGTAACATAGGTTTGGAGTCAGACGGCACCCTTACATATAATCCTAGCACGGGCAAAGTAACAGCCACAGGTTTTATAGGTTCCTTAACTGGTACGGCTGATACGGCTACTGTCGCTACTACCGTAACAATTACTGATAATGAATCTACCAATGAGGACAACGCAATTATCTTTACTGCCGGGGGTGATGTAGATGGTGGTAACATTGGATTAGAGTCAGATGGGACGCTGACCTACAACCCAAGCACAGGCAAGATAACTGCAACAGGTTTCATAGGTGCTTTGACTGGTAATGTCACAGGTGATGTCACAGGTGATGTTACGGGCACAGCCGATGTAGCTACCGTTGCCACTACCGTAACCATTACTGATAATGAGTCCACTAACGAAGATAACGCAATTATCTTTACCGCTGGAGGCGATGTTGACGGGGGCAATATAGGACTAGAATCCGATGGTACGCTAACGTACAACCCAAGTACCGGCAAGATTACTGCGACTGGGTTTATTGGAGCATTAACAGGTAATGTAACGGGTAATGTCACGGGTGATGTTACTGGCACAGCAGATGTTGCGACAGTTGCAACGACTGTGACTATTACAGATAATGAGTCTACTAACGAAAGCAATGCTCTTGTCTTTACTGCTGGCGGCGACGTAGATGGTGGCAATCTGGGGCTAGAGTCAGACGGGACGCTAACCTACAATCCTAGCACAGGCAAAGTAACAGCTACAGGATTTATTGGTGGTATTGACGTAAACGGCACCGAGTTGATTCTTGACGCAGATGCCGACACTTCAATCACGGCGGATACGGATGACCAGATCGACATCCGAATTGCTGGGGCAGATGACTTTCAGTTTACTGCTAATACATTTACAGTATCAACTGGTTCTATTATAGCAGTTCCTGACGCTGCTGTTGCAACACCTTCTATCACGAACACAGGTGACCTAAACACAGGCATCTACTTCCCAGCCGCCGATACAATGGGAATCACAACAGGCGGCGTTGAGCAGTTTCGTTTTGGTAGCAATCCCATTCCGGGCGGTGCAAAAAACCTAATTCAAAATGGCGCATTTACTGTAGCACAACGAGGCACCGTCACAGGCATTGGCGGTTCGGGCGATGACAGAATATTGGACAGATGGATGTTCGTAAGCGGTGGAGGAGGCACTGGAAGAGTGAGCGCAAGCCAAGACGCCATGTCCGTAGCGAACAGAGCAGTCACAGGGCAGGGCTATGCGCTCAAGATTGACTGCACCACTGCTGAGTCATCGGTTGCTGCTAGTGAAGCAATGTGGCTGACGCAACGCATTGAAGCTCAAAACTTGCAGCATTTGAAATACGGAAATGCTGCTGCTGAAACTGTAACTCTATCGTTCTGGTTTAGTTCACCGAAAACTGGCGCACACTTTGTTGCAGCCAAGCAGGAAGATGGAACCGACACTTACATTCGAGAGTTCACTATAGCGAGTGCTGATACGTTTGAGTTCTTTCAAGTTACCTTTCCGGGAGACCCAACGGGGACTATCGACAACAACAGTGGCGCAGGTTTCAGCATTACTTTTCCAATCATTAGCGGCTCAACTTACAACGGCACTAAAGACGCTTGGACAGGATCAGCGGCGCAGTACCACACGAGTGATCAGCAGAACCTTCTCGATAACACAGCCAACAACATTTATATCACGGGAGTGCAACTTGAAGTCGGCAACGTCGCCACTGACTTCGCGCATGAGGACATCACACAAACACAGCAGAAGTGTTGGCGTCGTCTGGCAATTCTCAGCGATGGCTCGGGTAGCAAGACGTGGACTTCCGCAGCAGCTTACTCGACAGCAGCTTGTGCTGGTGCGATTTCACTTCCAACGCCAATGGCGTCTGCGCCGACCATGAGTGTGAGCGACGCAGCGCACTGGCAAGCCACCACAAGTTCTGGAAATACGGTAGCAAGCTCAATTTCGTTTGAAGCTCAGATGGCAACTACGACTGGTCAGATAGCCATGTTTTTAACGACCGGCTCAACACCATTTTCCGTTCAAGATGCGGTTCGAATACGAAGCGCAAACTCTTCCTGCCAAATTATAGCGAGTTGTGAATTATGACTATTACCAATCGAAAGTGGCGCGACGCAGAAAAGACTGCTATAGAGTGCGTTGTTAACGGCCTTTCTTCGACAGTGCCAGCGACAGAAGAAAATATGCACTACCGTGAAATGATAGCCGATGGAGAATCAATTGCGGACTGGGTTGCACCCGCAGCGACGTGGGGCAGTGTTCGAGCAGAACGAAACCAGCTTTTGAGGGACACTGACTGGCAAGCAAGCAGCGACTACGCAATGAGCGATGCTCAGAAGACCTACCGGCAAGCTCTTAGAGATTTGCCAGCGACAAACTCTGATCCAACGAAAATCGTCTTTCCTGACGCACCGTAGGAAATACTAAATGACAACATTCGTTGACTTGTGGCCTATTATCTCTGGCATCATAGCCGTTGGCGCGATTGGTATAGCCTTTCGTGCAGAGGTACTAGTGCGTATTAAGGTGTTAGAAGAGAAGGTTGCTACTGTATTTAATCTACTGAACAGCAGGGATAGATGATTAAAAAGTACAGCACACTTTTTATACTTGCGGTAGCACTAGTGACGCTATCGTCATCTGCTATAGCACAGACTATGTGCGTTTCTAAGCTTGCTATGATAGAGGCTATGGCAAATAGGTTTAGTGAGCAAGAAACAGAGTTTGGCATAGATACTCGTAGCTCAAGCTATGTTGGTGTTTATGTAAACGCCAAAACAAAAACATTTACTTTTACTATGACGCCTAAAGGACAGCCCAGTGTTCTTTGTGCTATTGCTACCGGCACACAATGGGAGCAACTGCCCGGAATATCTAAGGGTATTATATCTGATGGTTCG
>Ga0114906_1001539_pt1 | contig 11974 bp, 9 predicted proteins | sample MalvirDeepMed_M9_FD_89687 | JGI IMG/M metagenome (GOLD analysis project Ga0114906, IMG submission 89687) | Marine viral communities from the Global Malaspina Expedition - Malaspina viral metaG DeepMed_M9 | ecosystem: Environmental > Aquatic > Marine > Oceanic | place: Mediterranean Sea... | reverse complement strand
TGACCCGTGCGATCAGTCCCGACGCACCGCCGTCCGTGGTCGCCCGCACGACCTGCTGACCGTATTCGGTTGGCAGTTCAAAGCGGCTGAGCTGATCTATCTTTGGGAATTCCAGAGGCTCCCAGCCATCATTCAGGGACTGCATTTCCGAGAAAGGTGTGAGCGGGGATGGTGTCTGTGCCAACAACAGCCCTGACAGGCCCATCAGAACCAGCACTGATAAAAATGTGGCAGTCTTTCTCATCGAGCTTCTCGCTTTCAAGATCACAGTACCCCGATGGACAGACGCTATGAGCAAAAGTGCCCGAGGCCATTACTGGATTGCGAGCAAGCGGATTGCACTGGCTGCGGCCGCCGTCCGGTTTTCTACGCCCAGTTTCCGGAATACCTGCTCCAGGTGTTTGTTAACGGTTCGGGGACTCATATCCAGGATCTGGCCTATCTCCCGGTTGGTCTTGCCGTTCGCGATCCAGAGTAACACGTCGGATTCTCTCAGTGTCAGCTCGAACCGTTGCCGCAGGGCTGCTGTTGCGCTGTTCTGGTTCTGTGGTGTTTTCAGCCGCAGCAGGTATTCCCGGTTATCCACAAGGGCAAGAAACTCTACCGTTCTGTCGATGCCCATGATTTCGACTGGCATGCTGTGGCCCGGCTCGGGACGGTGGCCCAGCCATTCCTCCAGTCTGGCACGTACCTCGGGGAATTCGGGATGCGCTGCGTCGGGCAGGTACTGGCAAACCTGTGGCGTGCCCCACAGCAAGTTCGCCTCGCGGTCCACCGCAAACAGGTTCTGACCGGCCGTATCCAGGGCGCTACGAGCACTGCGGGTCATGCGGGCATTCGTCAGGTGTACATCCATTCTGGCCAGGAGTTCGGTGGTGTTAATCGGTTTGGTCACGTAATCCACGCCACCGGCGTTGAGCCCCATAACAACGTGCTCGGTATCGCTTAGACCGGTCATGAAGATGATAGGAATATCGGCGAACGCAGGGTTCTCTTTCAATCGACGACAGGTTTCAAAGCCGTCCATATGGGGCATCAAAGCGTCCATCAACACCACATCCGGGGTGATGTTCTGGCTTATCGTAAGGGCCTGGTTTCCTTCCAGCGCAACGAGCACCGTCATACCTGCCTCTTCCATGGCATCGTTGATCATTCGAATGGAGTCGACTGCGTCATCTACGACCATCACGACAGTCTTCCGGTCATTATGAAGCTTCATGTTCGGCTACCTCGAGTAGTTCAAGAATTTTCTCAAACTGGAAATCGTTGGTGAGTCTGGTGAGCTCAATCGCAAAGGGTTCGGCCGCCTCGCCGCTGTGTTTCAGGTCATGCAATGCCTCAAGCAGGCCTTTCCGGTGTCCGATCCGGGCCAGAGTGGCCAGAGCCAGGCGATGCTCCATTTTGGGTAAAGGCAAAACGCCATGGTCGGGTGCTGGAATAGCCGCCATGGGATCCGGGCTCTTATCGAATCGCCAATTGAGATCCAGCACGCTGGCAATGGTGTCGAGCAACAGGTTCAGCCGAACCGGTTTGATGATGTAGCCATCGTGCAGACGCGGTGAGTCTGCGGCGTGGTGGCCCTCGTTAGCGTCGGCAGAGACCATCACGACAGGCATGGTGTGCTTGTGCTGTCGTAGCATTGCCAGGACTTCCCAGCCGCTTTGGCCCGGCATGGACACGTCGAGAAGCACAAGGTCAGGGCGTTCAGCCTCAATGGTTGCCAAAACCTGCAGAGCATTGCCAAGATCGACGATTTCAAAGCCCAGTGGCGAGAGCATGGCCCGCATGACCTGGCGGTGGGACACATCGTCATCCACCAGCAGTACCTTTCGCCGCGAACCGTGGTAACCGTAGATGCGCTTGGCCGGCATTGATATCGAGCGGGGTGTCGAAGAATGCAGGCTTGATAGCATCAGACTGACCCGGAAGACACTACCCTGGCCCGGTACACTCTCCAGCGAGATATCGCCACCCATGATTTCCGTGAGCAGGCGGGTAATGGTCAGACCCAGGCCTGTGCCGGCCCGGCTTTGCCCCGGTGTCCGGATACGTTCGAAGGGTCGGAAGATGCGTTCCACATTCTCAGGGGCTATGCCTTCCCCGGTATCGCGGACGGTGAACTCGGCGACCTGACTGCGATAACGCAGGGTCAGGGAGACGCCGCCCCGATCCGTGTATTTGATGGCGTTGGAGAGAAGATTGATCAGAATCTGGCGCAGCCGCTTCTCATCGGTGGTGACCATTTCCGGAAGCGGGTTGGGGCAGTGGTAATCGAAGGCCAGGCCTTTATCTTCTGCCTGCAGGCGGAACATGGTCACCAGTTGCTCCATCAACAGCTCTATTCGAACCTGATCGCGGTGCAGGTCCAGGCGGCCAGCCTCGATCTTGGAAATATCCAACAGCCCCTCTATCAGATCGGCGAGGTACTCACCGCTGCGGCGAATGACGCCGAGGGCTTCCTTGCGGTGGGAGGGAATGGTCTCGTCGTTCTCCATCAACTGGGCATAGCCGAGGATGGCATTGAGCGGGGAACGGAGTTCGTGACTGATCCCCGTCAAGTAGCGACTTTTCGCCCCATTGGCGGCCTCCGCCTGTTCCTTTGCCTGCTGAAGAGCCTGGTCGGTCCGTTCGTGGGCGACGATCTCTTCCATCAGGAGGCGATTCTGGCGACGGGACTCTTCCTCGGCCACCACCCGGCTTTCGTGGGCGAGCACGAACAGCCAACAGATCACGCCGGTCACGATCACCAGAATGAAGAACACCTTCCACAGGGTTACCGATAAAAGAATGCCTTCAGCGGGTGAAGCGACCGGCGTCTTGAAATAGATCAGGGACAGCAGCAGGCCGGAAAGGCCGTTGATGAGCACCAGCAGGCTCAGAAAATGCCCGAGCCTTGAGCGCAGACCGGCCAAGACCGGTTTTGGCATCAGGCTCCCGAGAAACTGATTGAGCTGTTCCTGATATCCGGCCCCCGGTTTGCAGGCGTCTGCGCAACGGGCATCGAGTGAACAGCACAGTGAACAGATGGTGCCGTCATACGCGGGACAATGGGTGAGATCTTCCGGTTCGAAGTGATGTTCACAAATCGTGCATTGCACGAGCTGATGGTCAGTAGCGATGGGGACGAATGGCCGTGCTGTGTAGAAACGGCCACCGGTTTTCCAGGCGATCAGAGGCGCCATGATCAGCGCGACTCCCATGGCGATAAAATGGGACAGAGCCTCCGGATAAACGCCCAGTATGCCGGTGTGGCAGATGATGCCTACTACAGAGGCCGTCAGCATGGCACCAACCCCGACCGGGTTGATGTCGTACAGGTGGGCACGTTTGAACTCAATGTGTGCGGGACTAAGCCCCAGTGGTTTGTTGATCACCAGATCCGCCACCAGCGAACCAACCCAGGCAATGGCGACGATGCCATAGAAACCCAGGGTTTCCTCCAGCGCCCGGTAAACACCCAGTTCCATCACCAGAAGGGCAATGGCGACGTTGAAAAACAGCCAGACAACTCGTCCGGGGTGGCTGTGGGTGAGTCGCGAGAAGAAGTTGGACCAGGCGATGGAGCCGGCATAGGCATTGGTAACGTTGATCTTGAGCTGGCAAAGAATGACGAAAATGCCCGCCATCGCCAGAGAGACCTCGGGCGAATGGGTAATGTAATTGAAGGCGATCAGATACATCTGGGTGGGATCAGCCGCCTCCGAGGCGGTAACGCCCTGTTTCAGGGCAAGAACCGCAAGAAAGGAGCCCGCCAGGATTTTCAACATGCCGATCACAATCCAGCCAGGTCCGCCTGCCATAACGGCGGCCCACCAACGTCGCTTTTCCCGGGCATTGCGGGGTTCTGGAATGAAGCGCAGGAAATCCACCTGCTCGCCGATCTGGGCAATCAATGAGAACACCACAGCCGCCGCAGCCCCGAACATAACGATGCTGAAGCCACCGGAATCAACCGGGTTAAGTCCCTCGAACTGTGTCCAGTCGCTGACGGAAGAGGCATCGGCGTAAACAATGAAAACAAAGGGCACCAGTTGGAGAAAGATGAAGGCTGGCTGGGTCCAGACCTGGAATCGGCTGATCGTGGTGATGCCATGTATGACCAGTGGAATGATGACCACGGCACAGATCAGGTAGCCGAGAACCAGGGGAACCCCGAACAGCATTTCCAGCGCCATGGCCATGATGGCGGCCTCGATGGCGAAAAAGATAAACGTGAACGAGGCGTAGATCAGCGAGGTGATGGTGGAGCCTATATAGCCAAAGCCGGCACCGCGAGTCAGCAGGTCAATGTCGACGCCATAACGGGCCGCGTAGTAACTGATCGGGATGGCGGTGAGGAAGATCACCAGACTGACGGCCAGTATCGCGGCGACCGCATTGTCGAATCCGTAGTGGAGGGTAATGGAGCCGCCGATGGCTTCCAGTGCCAGAAAGGAGATGGCGCCCAGGGCTGTGTTGCTTACCCGGGCCGCGGACCAGCGCCGGGCACTCTTGGCGGTAAAGCGAAGCGCATAGTCTTCCAGGGTCTGGTTGGCTACCCACTGGTTGTAGCTGCGCCGAACCCGAAAAATATTCTGTCTTGCCGCCATGACTGCCTTGCCTTTGGTGTTTGAGTGCCCCGCGTTAGTGCAGCTTCAAGCTGAAATGCACCGGATGAGAAAGCCGGAACAATATCCGTGCCATAGACCGGTGCAGGAATGTTCTTCTTCTGCATGCCTGCGTTTTTAGCCTGTCCTGTTGGTTACAGGAATGCGTCAAATGACGTAGCGCGCTGGGGCGATTGCCGAATGGGCACCTGTACGGGTGCCGAGCAGAATGATTCTCGTGGGCACTGTGCTTTCGAAGGGAAGCGCGGATCCGGACTTCAAAAACTGCGAGGAATCACCATGGATACGACAGATCAAGCCGCCAACGGGCGGTCGTTCGGTAAGGGACTGGGGCTGAAAAAGAGCCTGATGACGCTGGCGGCTTCCGTCATGCTTGCGACGTCGGCACAGGCGGCAGTGCCGGCCACAGCAGAGGTCAACACGACTGGTCTGGCGGTGACGGATGACACCGTTACGGTCGGCATTCTGCACTCCATCACCGGCACAATGGCGATCAGTGAGATTGGCTCGGTTCAGGCGGAAAAGCTGGCTATTGACCAGATCAACGCCTCCGGTGGTGTCCTGGGCCGCCAGATTGAATTCGTTCAGGAAGACGGCGCCAGTGACTGGCCGACCTTCGCTGAAAAATCCCGGAAGCTACTGCGCCAGGACAACGTTGCTGCGATCTTCGGCGCCTGGACCTCGGCTTCCCGCAAGGCCGTTCTCCCGGTTATCGAGCAATACAACGGCATGCTCTATTATCCCACCTTCTACGAGGGTCTTGAGCAGTCGCCCAACGTGGTCTACACCGGCCAGGAAGCGACCCAACAGATTCTTGCCAGTATCGACTGGGCCGCAGAAACCAAGGGTGCCAAAAGCTTCTATCTGCTCGGATCGGACTACATCTGGCCCCGTACTTCGAACAAGATCGCCCGCAAGCACATCGAGGACAAGCTGGGCCTCAAGGTCTCTGGCGAGGAGTATTATCCGCTGGGTCACACCCAGTTCAACTCGGTGATCAACAAGATCAAGCTGCGCAAGCCGGACGTGATCTTTGCCTCGGTTGTCGGTGGCTCCAACGTGGCCTTCTACAAGCAGATGAAAGCGGCCGGTATCGATTTCACTGATGAGAAGCCCCTTCTGCTGACCATCTCCGTGACCGAGGACGAAATCCGCGGTATCGGCGGTGAGAACGTGGACGGCATCTACGCCTCCATGAAGTATTTCCAGAGCCTCGATAACCCCAACAACAAGGAATTTGTTGCGGCCTTCAAGGAAGCCTACGGCGATGACATGGTCATCGGTGACGTGACCCAGGCGGCTTATCTCGGCCCATGGCTGTGGAAAGCTGCGGTTGAAAAAGCCGGCTCATTCGACATCGACAAGATCCGTGAAGAATTCGCAGGCATTGAGTTCACCAAAGCGCCAGAAGGTTACGTGCGCATCCACGAAAACCATCACCTGTGGTCCAAGACCCGTATCGGCCAGGCTCAACCTGACGGCCAGTACAAGGTTGTCTACGAGACCGAAGAACTGATGGAACCGGACCCGTTCCCGGAAGGCTACCAATAAGCCCGGACTGCTGGCGCCCCCGGGCGCCAGCATCCGTTGCCTCTGAACACAAGATTAAGGGTTTGAAGGGTAAGTTGGTCTAAAGGGGAGTAAGGGTCATGTTTGATGGCTACACCAGCAGTGAGTTGATGTCGATATTTGCCATGCAGGGGTTTGCCGGGCTCTCCCTGTTTTCAGTGTTCGTACTGATGGCATTGGGCCTGGCCATCATCTTTGGTCAGATGGGGGTGATCAATATGGCCCACGGGGAGTTCATGATCCTCGGCGCCTACACAACCTACCTGACATCCGGTTTTTTCCAGTCCTATCTGCCGAGCCTGTTTGGCGGCTACTTCTTCGTCGCCATGGTTCTGGCTTTCCTGATTTGTGCTGCCCTGGGGGCATTCGTCGAATGGCTCATGATACGGCGACTCTATCACCGACCACTGGATACCCTTCTGGCCACCTGGGGTCTGAGCCTGATCATGCAGCAGGCTTACCGATCCATCTTTGGCGCCCGGGAAGTGGGTGTGGACCTGCCCGAGTGGATGATGGGGGCGATCCAGGTGACTGACCTGGTGGAGCTGCCCATCAACGGCTTGTTCGTGATGATCATCGCGCTGTCCATTGCCGTGGGCGTGTATTTCCTGATGTACCGATCCGGCTATGGCAAGAAAGTGCGGGCTGTGGTTCAGAATCGCCCCATGGCTGAAGCCGTTGGTATCAACAGTGCCGGTATCGACCGAGCCACCTTTGCTCTCGGGTGTGGCATCGCCGGCGTCGCGGGTGCTGCCTTCACCATGATCGGTTCCACCGGTCCGTCCTCTGGCCAGGCTTATATCGTAGACACCTTCCTGGTGGTGGTGTTTGGCGGTGCCCAGAGCCTGATCGGCACCATTGTGTCCGCCTTCGGTATATCCCAGGCCCAGTCCACCATGGAGTTCTTCCTCAGTGGTTCCATGGCCAAGGTGCTCACCCTGCTGGTCGTCGTCGGCATCCTGATGCTGCGTCCAGAAGGACTCATGGCCCTCAAGGTCCGTCGCTAGGAGATTGTCATGAAGAGTTCATCCCCATTGAAATGGTTTGCCACCCGCGAGGGACTGTATTACGTCGCACTGGCCGTGTTGCTGGTGGTGCTTTTGCCACTGGCGCTGGACCCATTCCGCCTGAACATGGTGGGCAAGTACCTGACCTACGCCTTTGTCGCCATTGGCCTGGTGATGTGCTGGGGCAAGGCCGGCATTCTCAGCCTGGGCCAGGGTGTGTTCTTTGGCCTTGGCGGCTACTGTATGGCCATGTTCCTGAAGCTGGAGGCCTCCACTCCGGAGGCCACCGCCATCCAGTCCACCCCCGGCATCCCGGATTTCATGGACTGGAACCAGCTCACCGAGCTGCCCTGGTTCTGGGAACCGTTCCACAGCTTCTCCTTCACCCTGCTTGCGGTGATCGGTGTGCCGGTTCTGCTGGCGTTCGTTATCGGCTTCGCCATGTTTACCCGGCGGGTGGGGGGCGTGTACTTCGCCATCATCACCCAGGCCATTGCCGCAATCCTGACGATCCTGATTATCGGACAGCAGGGCTATACCGGCGGTGTGAACGGCATTACCGATCTGCAGACGCTGAACGGCTGGGACATCCGCACCGATGAGGCCCGGACCATCCTGTACTTTGTCTGTGTTGGCATGCTGTTCCTCTGCCTGTTTGTGGCGCGCCTGGTCCAGAACCGGAAGCTGGGCCGCATCCTTGTGGCCATGAACGCCCAGGAAAACCGAGTGCGTTTTTCCGGCTATGACGTTGCCGCCTTCAAGATCTTCGTGTTCTGCCTGGCAGCGGCTTTTGCCGGCGTCGGTGGTGCCATGTTCACCCTGATTGTCGGCTTCATGTCGCCGTCGTTCATCGGCATCGTCGCTTCCATCGAGATGGTCATCTTCTGTGCCCTGGGTGGCCGGTTGTCCATCCTCGGCGCGGTCTACGGTGCCTTGCTGGTGAATGCCGCCAAGAGTGGCTTCTCGGAATCCTTCCCGGAACTCTGGCCGTTTGCCATGGGTGCGTTGTTTATCGGTGTCGTACTGGCCTTCCCGAACGGTCTGGCCGGCCTGTATCAGACCTACGTCATGCCTCTGGAAGACAAGATCTTCAAGCGCAACAAGGGTGCACAGCTGGAGGCCAAGCCCGCGGAAAAAGCCGCAGAGCCGAAGCCGACCGCTGAGAAGACTCCTGATTACGATCCGATGATCGATTCCTACAGCCCGGAGAAATCGTGATGAGTGCAGCCAAAAGCAAAAGTGGGGATTTCCTGCTGGCGGTCGAAGGCCTGACCGTGTCATTCGATGGCTTCAAGGCCGTGGATGACCTGTCCTTCTACCTCGATCCCAAGGAAATCCGGGTCATCATCGGCCCCAACGGTGCCGGTAAAACCACGGTTCTGGACCTGATCTGCGGCAAGACCAAGGCCACGTCCGGCTCCATCAAGTTTGACGGTAAGGAGCTTACCAAGCTCAAGGAGCACCAGATTGTTCACTCGGGTGTGGGCCGGAAGTTCCAGACCCCGTCCGTGTTCGAGGACCTGACCGTCTTTGAAAACCTTGAAGTGTCCTACCCAAAGGGACACAGCGTGATGGGCGCCCTGGGATTCAAGCGCGACGCGGAGGTGATCAATGCTGTGGAGGAGGTGGCTGAAACCATCTTCCTGACCGAGGCCCTGAATGAGCCGGCTGCATCGTTGAGCCATGGCCAGAAGCAGTGGCTGGAGATCGGCATGCTGCTGATCCAGAAACCGGACCTGCTGATGCTGGATGAGCCGGTAGCCGGGATGTCCGTCACCGAGCGCAAGAAAACCGCCGAGCTGCTGAGGGTGATTACCAGGGACCATACGGTATTGGTGATCGAGCACGATATGCAGTTTGTCGGTGATATCGCTGACCGGGTCACGGTCATGCATCAGGGCAAAGTTCTTTCCGAAGGGTCCATCGAGCACGTGAAATCGGACCCGAAAGTCATCGAAGTCTACCTGGGGCACTGATCATGCTGAGCATCAAACATCATTCGGTGGCCTACGGCCAAAGCACCATCATCGATGACCTCAACCTCGACGTGGCAAAGAACGAAATAGTCGCCGTGGTGGGGCGAAACGGCATGGGCAAGACCACGCTGATGAAATCCCTGGTGGGCATGACCCCCACGCGAGGCGGTGAGGTCAGCCTGGATGGGAACGACCTTTCCGGCCTGAAGAGCTTCCAGCGTGTGCGCGCCGGAATCGGTTTCGTGCCGCAGGGGCGGATGATCTTTCCGACACTGACGGTACGGGAGAATATCGAGACCGGCCTGGCCGCCGTGGGTGAGAAGAAGGTACCCGAGGACCTCTACGAGATGTTCCCGGTACTGAAGGAAATGCAGAACCGGCGTGGTGGCAACCTTTCCGGCGGTCAGCAACAACAGCTGGCTATTGCCCGGGCACTGGCCACCCGGCCCAAGGTGCTGCTGCTTGACGAACCCACGGAAGGTATCCAGCCCAACATTATCAAGGAAATTGCGCAGACCCTTCGGCGCATCCGGGATGAGCGGGGCCTGTCGATTGTGGTGTCGGAGCAGGTTCTGAGCTTCGTGATGGATGCGGCAGACCGGATCCTGGTGATTGAAAAGGGCGCGATTGTGCACGAAGAGAGCCGCGAAGAAGCGGATCAGGACAAGATTGCGAGCTATCTGGCGGTTTAACGAGGAGCAGAACGATGAGACACGGTGATATTTCCAGCAGCGACGATACCGTCGGCGTGGCGGTGGTGAACTACAAGATGCCGCGGCTGCATACCAAAGCCGAGGTGTTGGACAACGCCCGCAACATCGCTGACATGATCAAGGGTATGAAGGTCGGCCTGCCGGGCATGGACCTGGTGGTGTTCCCGGAATACAGCACCATGGGCATCATGTACGACAACGAGGAAATGATGGAAACCGCGGCCACCGTGCCCGGTGACGAAACGGCCATCTTCTCCGCCGCCTGTCGTGAGGCGAACACCTGGGGCGTGTTTTCGCTCACCGGAGAGCGACACGAGGATCACCCCAACAAGGCGCCGTACAACACCCTGGTTCTGATCAACAACGAGGGTGAGGTCGTCCAGAAATACCGCAAGTGTATCCCCTGGTGTCCGATCGAGGGATGGTATCCGGGTGACACCACCTACGTCACCGAGGGGCCAAAGGGCATGAAGATCAGCCTGATCATCTGCGACGACGGCAACTATCCCGAGATCTGGCGCGATTGCGCCATGAAGGGGGCGGAGCTGATTGTTCGCTGTCAGGGCTACATGTACCCGGCCAAGGAACAGCAGGTGATGATGGCCAAGAGCATGGCCTGGGCCAACAACTGTTACGTTGCGGTGGCCAACGCCGCCGGATTTGACGGCGTGTATTCCTACTTCGGCCACTCCGCGATCATTGGCTTCGATGGCCGTACCCTCGGGGAATGCGGTGAGGAAGACATGGGCATTCAGTATGCCCAGCTGTCCGTAAGCCAGATCCGTGATGCCCGTGCGAACGACCAGTCCCAGAATCACCTGTTCAAGCTGCTGCACCGGGGCTACACCGGTGTGCATGCCTCCGGGGACGGCGACAAGGGCGTGGCCGACTGTCCGTTCGAGTTCTACCGTACCTGGGTGATGGACGCCCAGAAGGCGCAGGAAAACGTGGAGGCCATGACCCGGAAGACGGTAGGTACCGCCGAGTGCCCGGTGGGCGAGCTGCCGTTCGACGGCAAGGAAAAATCTGCAGGGGCATAAGCCCGGGAGGTGCTGATGCCGTTTATTAACGAACGGCTGGAAGCCAACCGGGAGTCCATCGAAAAGAACCGGGCCGCTTCAGGCCCGGTTCGTGCTTCCCGGTTCCGTTTCGAGCCCGATGCTGTCATGGTCCGCCTGCGGCAAAACATCGTCGGCCAGGACGAGGCCCTTGATGCCATGGAATCCATGCTGGTGCGGGTAAAAGCCGACATTGGCGAGGACAACCGGCCGCTGGCGGTGCACCTGTTCCTGGGTCCTACCGGCGTGGGCAAAACCGAAACCGTGCGCCTCATTGCCGAAGCCATCCACGGCAACCGGGATGGCCTGTGCCGCATCGACATGAATACCCTGGCCCAGGAGCATTATGCCGCCGCACTTACCGGAGCACCTCCGGGCTATGTAGGCAGCAAGGAAGGCCACAGCCTGTTTGATCTGGACAAGGTACAAGGCTCGTTCAGCAAGCCCGGAATTGTGCTGTTCGACGAAATCGAGAAGGCCAGCAAAGAAGTAGTCCGGACCCTGTTGAACGTGCTGGATACCGGCCGGCTAGTGTTCCCTTCCGGTAATCGGGAGATTGATTTCCGCAACACCTTGATTTTCATGACCAGCAACGCCGGTGCCCTGGAGGCAGAAGCACACGAACAGGGATACCAGCGGGGTTGGCGCCGCTGGCTTGGGTTATCATCCAGCAAGACTGATTCCCTGCGTGACACCGCCCTGCGCCAGTATTTTGATCCTGAATTCCTGAACCGTATCGACCAGATTCATACCTTCAACCGCCTTACTGACAACTGGCTCGAGGCACTTCTGGATATTGAACTCGCAGGCCTTAATCATCGGTTGACCAAAAAGCACGCAGCGTTATCCCTATCGACCGAGCTACGGACCGAACTGTGCCGTGGTTACGATGCCCGCTATGGCGCCCGGGAAATGCTGAGAGCCTTTCGCCAACGACTGGAGCCAGCGGTAGCCCGTGCGTTGTTGGCGTATCCGGAGTGCCGTCGTTTTGAAGCTGACGTAAAGGACATAGCCGTTACCGTGCGCCAATACGTCGAATGACGT
>Ga0114906_1001536_pt1 | contig 11997 bp, 12 predicted proteins | sample MalvirDeepMed_M9_FD_89687 | JGI IMG/M metagenome (GOLD analysis project Ga0114906, IMG submission 89687) | Marine viral communities from the Global Malaspina Expedition - Malaspina viral metaG DeepMed_M9 | ecosystem: Environmental > Aquatic > Marine > Oceanic | place: Mediterranean Sea... | reverse complement strand
TGATAGTCAGGTTGCTGACGATCAGCTGGCCGAGTCCCAGATCAATATCCAGCAGCAGGCTGCGAATGGTCTCCAGGGGCAGAAGGTCGCCTTCGGGTCCGGCTGCAGCGGTTTCCTGGGATGCGGGTGCTTCCTCCGCCTCTCCTTCCGCTTTCGGTGGCAGGTATCGGTCGGCATTCAACTGGTCGCCCTGGAGCTGGAAGACAACGCCTGTGTCGGCAAGGTTGTAACTGCCGGAACCAGTGAAGGTGGTGTCATCCAGTTTGATGGTCAGGTCGGTGAGCTCCACCTTGCCGGCCGGACCGCCAATACCGGTGGAGAAGGCGATGGCTTCAAGTACGTCCGGATCGCTGGTTTCCACCGGGGGCTGGCCGAGGTTGTTCAGAAGATCCTTTAGCGAGAACTCGGCGATGGAGATCTCGCCGCTCAGGGTTGGCTTGTCGCCGAATCCGGTAACGTCAAGATCGGTCGACAAGTTCAGGTTGGCCAGGCTGGCGGTAAAGCCGCTCAGGTTAGCGGTCTCGTTTTCCAGGTTCGCCCTGGCAGAGCCCGCCAGTTCAGCCGTGACCTCTTTGCCACCGAACGGCTCTCCGGTCATGTCGAACACGGCATTCAGACCGGATACGGCCAACTCGTTGAGAGCCTCGTTGGCGGCGAGGCGGGCGCTGATATTGCCATCCACTTCAAACGTGGGCTGGGTGGTGGCTACCCGGAACCCGATTTCCAGCGGGAACTCGGAGCCCAGAGTAATGTTGCTGGCGTTGACGGTGAAATTCTCCAGCGTGACCGACTGGCCGGTACTCTTGTCGGTGTAGTGCACCTGGGCATTGCTGATCTGAACGTTTTCAACGTTGAAGTTCAGAGGCTCGCCGCCGGCGCCCTCGCTCTCCTGTGCCTGTTCATCCTGGGTTCCGGCCGTTTCCTCGGTTGCCGTTCCCGCCGCCTTCTCGGGCATAATGCGGGTCCAGTTGCCGTTGCCCTGTTCGTCCACTTCGAGTCGGGCGTCCAGCCCGTCCAGTACGAAGGTATTCACCCTCGGGGACATGGCAATCAGTGACCAGAAATCGATCTGGGCCACCAGTTGCTCAAGGGCAACAAAGCGGTCACCTTCCAGGGTGGCCTCTACGGAATTCAGCTCAAGGCCAAGTGGGATAAAAGACCAGCCGATGTCGCCTTCAAGGACCAGATCCAGGTTCGTGGCATCCTCAACGGCCTGTTCAATCTGCGGTTTGTAATCGTTGGGGTTGATCACGGCCATGGCGATGGCAACGGCAGCCACGGCAAGAACGATCAGTGCAACGATGGCAATCAGCACATAACGGACGGCTTTCATGATTCAGGCTTCCTTCCTATTTTTAGGAGCTTGCAGTATTCGCTGTGAATACCGACGCTAATGACCCAAAGGATAACGCAGGGTTAACAAATTAACAGCGCGGGAGTATGACAATGCGGTAGTGTTGGGCCAAAATACACGACCCTGATTTTCGGACTACATTGATACCTATAAACACAAGAAGGAGTTGGCCGTGGCTATTACCGTTTCGATTGAGCTGAACCGCGAACTTGAGATTCCGGGCAGCTATGATGAAGTGTTCGATTTGCTGGCGGATGTGCCACGTTCAGCCAGTCACTTCCCGAAAGTCCACAAACTTACCGACCTTGGCGATAACGCCTACCGTTGGGAAATGGAAAAAGTGGGCGTCGACAAACATGCCATCCAGTCGGTGTACGCTTGCAAATATCACTCGGACAAAGACGCCGGCAAGATTACCTGGGAGCCGGTGAAGGGCGAGGGCAATGGCGTCGTGAGTGGTTCCTGGACCATCAAGTCCAAGGGCGATAATGCCACCGCCGTGAAGTTCCAGACCAGCGCAGAGTTGACTGTGCCCCTGCCCAGCCTGCTCAAGTTGGCCATCAGCCCGGTTATCAAGCACGAGTTCAACAGCCTCGTAGACACTTACATGAACAATCTGAAGAAGGCGTTCTGACGCAGCCCTTTCTGCCATATACCTGCACTTCGCTATCGTAGCGATTAAACCGGTTGTGGGACTCCAGCCGACATAAAAGGTATAATCGCCGGATCGAATTTTTCCGGCTTTATGCCGCTCAATTGTCACGGAGTCCCCATGGCCGAACGCAAGGCTCGGGTAGAGAGAAATACCCTTGAAACCCAGATCACCGTTGAGATTGATCTCGACGGAACCGGCAAATCCAGTTTCGATACCGGCGTGCCGTTTCTGGAGCACATGATGGACCAGATCGCCCGCCACGGTCTGGTGGATCTGAATATCGTTTCGAAGGGCGACCTGCACATTGATGACCACCACACCGTGGAAGACATCGGCATAACCCTTGGCCAGGCCTTCAAACAGGCGGTTGGCGACAAAAAGGGCATTCGCCGCTACGGCCACGCTTATGTCCCGCTGGATGAGGCGCTCTCCCGAGTCGTTATCGATCTGTCCGGTCGCCCGGGCCTGATGATGGATGTGCCGTACACTCGCGGTGCCGTGGGTGGCTTTGACGTCGACCTGTTCGAGGAGTTTTTCCACGGCTTCGTGAACCATTCCATGGTGACCCTGCACATCGACAATCTGAAGGGTAAAAACACCCACCATCAGATTGAAACCGTGTTCAAGGCCTTCGGCCGTGCCCTGCGTATGGCGATTGAAATGGACGAGCGGATGGCCGGTATTACACCGTCTACCAAGGGTTCGCTGTAAACGCCTCGTCGTCAGAAGGCTCGCTTTAACCGGTCATGTTTGACCGGTCAATCAAGGACACCGCAACAACCATGAAAACCGTTGCCATTATCGACTACGGCATGGGCAATCTTCACTCTGCCAAAAAAGCAGTTGAGCACGTTGCCCCGGACACCACCGTGCTGGTCACCGACAACGCCGAAAAAATCCGTGAAGCCGATCGTGTCATCCTCCCTGGCGTTGGTGCCATTCGCGACTGTATGGCCGAAATGCATCGTCTCGGGGTAGTGGATCTGGTTCGTGAGGTCTCTCAGGATCGCCCGTTTCTTGGCATCTGCGTGGGCATGCAGGCCCTGATGTCCCGCAGTGAAGAGAACGGCGGCGTTGACTGCATCGGCCTGTTTCCTTCGCAAGTACGCTATTTCGGTGACCACCTCACGGAAAACGGCGAGCGCCTGAAAGTGCCCCACATGGGCTGGAACCAGGTGCAGCAGACCATTGATCACCCCCTTTGGCATAACATTCCCGAGGGTGACCGTTTCTACTTCGTGCACAGCTTCTACGCAGAAGCCGAGGGCAACGCCGATATGGCAGGCCGCACCCGCTATGGGGTGGACCTTGCGGCAGCAGTCGCGCGAGACAATATTTTTGCAGTGCAATTCCACCCGGAGAAAAGTGCCCGGGCGGGCCTGCAGTTGCTCGAGAATTTTACAAACTGGACTGGAAAATGCTGATAATTCCTGCAATCGATCTGAAAGACGGTAAATGTGTACGCCTGCGTCAGGGCCGGATGGACGACTCCACGGTGTTTGGTGACGATCCTGTCAATATGGCCACTCGCTGGGTGGAAGCCGGCGCCCGCCGGCTGCACCTGGTTGACCTGAACGGCGCGTTTGCCGGTGAGCCGGTCAACGGCGAGATTGTCCAGGCCATTGCCCGTAAATACCCGGATCTTCCCATCCAGATCGGTGGCGGTATCCGGTCGGCAGAAACCATCGAAGCCTACCTGAAGGCCGGTGTGCAGTGGGTCATCATTGGCACCAAGGCCGTGAAAGAGCCGGAATTTGTCACTGAGATGTGCAAAAAATTCCCGGGTCACATCATCGTCGGCCTGGACGCCAAAGACGGCCGCGTGGCCACCGATGGCTGGGCGGAGGTCTCGGAAGTGATGGCTACCGATCTTGCCAAGCGCTTTGCCAACGACGGCGTGGACGCGATTGTGTACACCGATATCAGCCGAGACGGCATGATGCAGGGCGTTAATGTGGAAGCAACAGCCGCACTGGCAGAAGAGGGCGGAATTCCGGTTATCGCCTCTGGTGGCGTGACCAATATGGATGATCTGAAACGCCTGGCTACCGTGGCGGACAAGGGCATCCTTGGTGCCATCACGGGTCGTGCGATCTATGAAGGCACCCTGGATGTCGCTGAAGCGCAGGCTTTCTGCGACGGTCTGAAGGGGTAAGGGCGGCTTATGGCTCTGGCGAAACGCATCATTCCCTGCCTCGATGTCGATAAAGGCCGCGTGGTGAAGGGCGTCAATTTCGTTGATATCCGCGATGCCGGCGACCCGGTGGAAGTGGCCCGTCGTTACAATGAGCAGGGTGCCGATGAAATCACCTTCCTCGACATCACGGCCAGCCATGAGAGCCGTGACACCACCTACGAGACCGTTGAACGAATGGCGGCGGAAGTCTTCATTCCGCTGACTGTCGGCGGTGGTGTGCGTACCGTGGATGACATACGCAAGCTCCTGAATGCCGGCGCAGACAAGGTGTCGATCAATACCGCAGCCGTGTTCAACCCGGAGTTTGTCCGGGAAGCGGCGGACCGCTTTGGCAGCCAGTGCATCGTGGTGGCCATTGATGCCAAGCGGGTGAGTGAACAGGGCGAGGAGCCCCGGTGGGAAATCTTTACCCACGGTGGCCGCAAGCCCACAGGGCTGGATGCCGTGGAATGGGCCCGCAAGATGGTGGAAATGGGCGCTGGTGAGTTACTGCTGACCAGCATGGACCGGGACGGCACCAAGATCGGATTTGATCTCGGGCTGACCAAAGCCATCAGCGATGCTGTGATTGTGCCGGTGATTGCCTCAGGCGGTGTCGGAGAGCTGCAGCACCTGGCTGATGGCGTGACTCAGGGCGGTGCCGATGCGGTATTGGCGGCGTCAATCTTTCACTTCGGACAGCACACCATTCCTGAAGCGAAGGCCTTCATGAAGGCTCAGGGCATAGAAGTCCGCGATTAATCCTTCTTTGCAAAAGCAGGTCGAATGGCCTGCTTTTCTCCTTCCGCAAACATCTCCCGATTGCCGTTGCGCATGGCCCAAAGGCCGCTGACCGTGGCAATGGCGATGCCTTGCTCATCCAGTTTGGGTAGGTGCTTCTCCAGGTAATCCACGGTGACTTTGTGAGGATGGCCAATGCCGATGGCGCTACCGTTTTCTTTGGCGCGCTTGATCAGCAGTTTGAACTGGCGGTCCACAAACTCTTCGGTCTGTTCGTGGTCGAGAAACACGTCCCGGGTCATGGTCGGAATGCGGTACGCCGCTGCGACATCACCGGCCACGGATGAGGCGATGGTGCGGCTGTCGATAAAGTACACGGGGTAGCGGAACAGCTCTTTCATGACCCAGTCCATGGGCTGCAGCTGCTGGGTCAGCAGGCTGCCCATGTGGTTGTTCACGCCCTGGACATGGGGAATCGACTGCAAGGCACGGCGAAGGGTGGTCACCATGCTCTGTTCGTCCGTCTCGGGGGTCAGGCCGCCCCGGCACAGGCCATAGTTGCGTGTGTTGGCCATGGGGGCGTGCAGCATGATTTCCTTGTGCTGCTTATAGGCGAGCCGGGCCAGGCTGTCCGTGTGTGGACGGTAGGGCAGAAAAGCGAGTGTCAGCGGCTGATCCAGGTTTGCCAGTCGCTCACCTTCAACAAGGCTGTGGCCCATGTCATCAATAATGATGGCAATGGTGGGCGGCAGTGCTTTTCGGGCCGGCTCCGCGGACACCGTGCCGGCGGTAAAACAGAATGCTACGGCCAGCAGAGTACTGACTACTCTCACTGATCGCTTCCTTCTGCCTTGGCGCTCTTGTTCGGGTTCAGAATCCTGATTCCCTTGAGCAGGTTCAGTGCCGAGCGTAGCTGATAATCCCGGTCGGCAAGAGAACCGGTTGCGTTCTGGGCATCATCGTTTCCATCCTGGTCCTGCCCCTCGTTCTGCCCTTCAAGGTGCCCGCTCAGATCCGCTTCGGTGAAGAACGGCTTGCTGTCGAGCTCCTTGAGTTCCGCCGGCCGTACTTCAATATCGGGTTTGATGCCGGTGGCCTGGATGGAGCGGCCATCCGGTGTGTAATAGCGCGCGGTAGTCATCTTGATGGCGTGGGTCTCATCCAGCGGAATGACCGTCTGGACGCTGCCCTTGCCAAAGGACTTTGTGCCCATCACCACAGCGCGCTCATGGTCCTGAAGCGCGCCGGCGAGGATTTCTGAAGCAGAGGCGGAGCCGCCGTTGATCAGCACGACAATAGGCGTGCCTTCCATGATGTCGCCCGATCGCGCGCTGAAGCGCAGGCGGGAACTCTGGATGCGGCCCTCGGTGTAGACGATCAGTCCGTCATCAAGCAGGGCATCTGCGGTCTCTACGGCCGCCTGCAGCACCCCGCCCGGGTTGTTGCGCAGGTCGATAACAAGGCCGTCAAGATCGCGTCCGAGTTCGTCTTCCAGTCCGTTGAGGGCATCCTTGAACTGCGAGCCGGTATCCGCCTGGAACTGGGTAATGCGAACATAACCGTAACCATTTTCCAGCATTCGGGATTTCACGCTGGTGACCTTGATAACGTCCCGTTCCACTTCGATTTCGATGGGAGCGCTTTCCCCCTCACGCATAATGGTGAGCGTCAGGATCGAGCCGGGTTTGCCCCGCATTAGCTGGACAGCCTCTTCCAGGCTCATGCCTTTAACCGGTTTTTCATCCAGCTTGATGATCAGGTCCCCCGCCTGAACCCCTGCCTTCTGCGCTGGCGTGTCGTCGATGGGGGCAATCACTTTCACAAAGCCGTTTTCCATGCCCACTTCAATGCCCAGCCCGCCGAACTCGCCGGAGGTGCTCTCTTCGAGCTCTTCGTAGTCCTTGGGTGCCAGGTAGGTGGAGTGAGGATCGAGGTCTGACAGCATGCCTTTAATGGCGCTTTCGAGGAGTTTGCGATCGCTTACTTCCTCGACGTACGCATCTTTGATGCGGCTGAATACCTCGGTGAACTTGCGGAGGTCTTCCAGTGGCAGCTGCTTCTCCGGATCCGGCAGGCTTATTTCCACGCGTTCGCCGTTCTGGATGCCTTCCAGCAGCTGCTCGGTGGCGGCGTCTTTATCCTGGGCCCAGGCCAGTCCGGAAGCGGTTGCGAAACAGGTAGCGAGAGCAATGCTGCGTAATGGCAAGGCGTGGAGTGTACTTCTGACCCGTTTCATTCACATATCCCGTTTTTATTCCGATAGTTGGACTGGTTTCCCTGACTCCGAACAGTATGGCGTTACCTGCGGCGTTTGTCAGCCCTCCCGGGGGCTCTCAGTTTGCCAGCCATCGGCCAGGGTTGTCGGGTTTACCATTGTGCCGGACTTCAAAGTAGAGCGCCGGGGAATCTGTGCCGCCGGTACGGCCCGCCTGGGCAATGGGTTCGCCGGCAGCCACCCAGTCGCCTGGGCTGGTAAACAAGCTGCTGCTGTGGCCGTACAGGGTCATGTAGCCGTCGCCGTGGTCGATGATGGTGATCAGGCCAAAGCCCCGAAGCCAGTTGGCAAACACCACCCGGCCATAGTGTATGGCACGGATCTCCGCTTCGTCCCCGGTTCCGATCAGCAGGCCGTTGCGACGGAGTTTGCCGTCGGCATAGCGCTCTCCGTAGCGGCTCAGGACCTGTCCCTTTACGGGCCAGGGCAGTTTGTTACGTAATGAGGCGAAGGGCTGGGATTCATTGGGTGAGGGGATGTTGTTGATCGCCTGCTGCACTTCCGCCAGCAGGTTTTCAAGCCGTTTGCGGTCGGATTCCAGTTCTTCCCGCTCGCTGCGCCGGTTCTGGATGTCGGCATTGAGGGCGGCCAGTGTCTGTTGGCGCTCCTTTCTCGATGCCGTCAGTTCCTGCTGGCGTTTAGCGACGTTTTCCTCAGTTCTGGCCAGTTCAACCCGGGTTGATTGCACGGCAGCCTGTGTGCTTCTGAGTTCTTGCAGGCTTTGTCTGAACGCCTCCAGGCGGTCGACTGTGTCCTTGCTAAGGTATTCGTAGTAGGTCATGGTCCGGGCGATCTTGTCCGGATCAATTTCGTTAAGCAGTACCTTTACGGCTGGCGCATCGCCTTCCATCCAGGCGGCGCGGATCTGCTTTTTGAGACTCTCCCGCTGGCGGTCAAGGGTTTGGGTGAGCTCCTGCGCCTCGCTTTCCAGTTCACGGAGCCTCTGCTGCTGCTGTTCGGCCTGCTGGCGCAGAGAGCGGCGTTCACGGGTCAGGCGGCTGATATTCTTTTCGGTCGCGGCAAGTTGCCGCTCCAGGGAGGAGCGGTCCTCTTCGGCGTCCTCCAGCCAATCGTCGATGTCCTCAATGCGTTCCTTGAGTTCCTCGATCTGAGCCGGGGTTACATCCTGTTGGGCTGTAGCCGGCGCTGCGCCCAGAAGGAGGGCGAGCGCCAGAATCGCGTGGAGTTGCAAGGGTTGGTTCCGTTCCCGGATCAGCCGATCTCAACCAGGCTGTGCCCGGTCATTTCCTTCGGTTGCTCCATTCCCATCAGGGCTAGGAGAGAGGGCGCAACGTCGCTCAGGCTGCCGTCGTTCTTCAACACAACTTTGCGGTGGCCGGTGTATACCAGTGGCACCGGGCCGATGGTGTGGGCAGTGTGAACCTGGCCTGAATTCGGATCGGTCATCTGTTCGCAGTTGCCGTGGTCAGCCGTGATCAGAGCTTCGCCGCCTACCTCATCCAGGGCCTCGACAACGCGTTTCACGCATTCGTCCAGGCATTCGGCCGCCTTGATTGCCGCGTCCAGCTTGCCGGTGCGACCCACCATGTCGCCGTTGGCATAATTGCAAACAACCAGTTCGTACTTGCCGCTCTTGATCGCTTCCACCAGCTTGTCGGTTACCTCTGGTGCGCTCATTTCGGGCTGCAGATCGTAGGTCGCCACCTTGGGGGAGGGCACAAGAATGCGCTCTTCACCGTCGAACGGTGTTTCCAGGCCGCCATTGAAAAAGAAGGTTACGTGGGCGTATTTCTCTGTTTCGGCGATGCGCAACTGGGTCTTGCCCTGCTTCGCCATGTATTCGCCAAGGCCATTGGTAAGCTGTTCGGGCGGGTAGGCGCAGGAAGTTTTGATGTCCGCCGCATACTCGGTCAGCATCACGAAGTCGGCCAGTTCGGGGTGCTTCTTGCGCTCGAATCCGTCGAAGTCCTTCTCCACAAAGGTGCGGGTCATTTCCCGGGCACGGTCGGCACGGAAATTCATGAACAGCACCGTGTCACCATCGTTGATCGTTCCCTCGGGCTCGCCCGGAGCGTGGATCCGGGTTGGCGTTACAAACTCGTCGTTTTCCCCGCGCTCATAAGCCTGTTCCAGCCCGGATACCGGATCGGCCGCAGTGAACTCCGCGGTGCCCTGGGTCATCAGGTTGTAGGCCGCTTCCACGCGGTCCCAGCGGTTGTCGCGATCCATGGCATAGTAGCGGCCCACGATCGAGGCAACGCGGCCGACGCCGAGGCTCTTCAATTTGGCCGCGGCCTTCTCCAGGGATGGTTTTGCGCTGCGGGGCGGCATGTCACGGCCATCGAGGAAGGCGTGGATGTAAACTTCCTTCGCGCCACGTGCGGCGGCAAGTTCGGCAGCGGCAATAATGTGGTCTTCGTGGCTGTGTACACCACCGGGCGACATCAGACCCATGAGATGAACGGCTCGGCCGCTTTGGACAGCCTTGTCGATCGCTGAGCAGAGCACTTCGTTCTGCTGGAAAGTGCCTTCTTCCAGATCTTTGTCGATACGAGTAAGGCTTTGATAGACCACGCGCCCTGCGCCCAGGTTCATGTGGCCAACTTCCGAGTTACCCATTTGCCCTTGCGGCAGCCCAACAAACATACCCGATGTATTGATCAGGGTTTTGGGCTGGTTTTGCCAGAGTTTGTCCCAGAACGGGGTGCTGGCATTGCTGATGGCATTGTCTTCAGCCGGGTCGCGATGGCCCCAGCCGTCCAGGATAATCAGTGCAGTCGGCTTGCGCATTGCAGTCATCATTAAGTCCGGAAGTAAAATGTTAGTAAATTTACTAAAACGAAAACGAAGTTTATCTATTTTCGCATTTACTGGCCACTTTCGTCACCTTCTGTCCGGGGAGCAGGCTGTGTATAATCCCGCCAAACTCATTATCAGGGTAAATTCATGGACCGGTTGTTTGAATTTGTCGTTAACCACTACATTCTTGTGTCGCTGTTCGTGGCATTCCTGGTTGCCATTCTCATTCTGGAGTCCCGTCGTGGCGGTGCCAAGATCTCGGCCCAGGGTGCGGTCAATCTGATCAACAAGGATGAAGCCGTTGTAGTCGACATCCGGGACCGCAAGGAGTTTGGTGAGGGCCGCATTACCGGCTCGATCAACATTCCCCTGAACAGCCTGAAGAGCCGGGTTGGTGAGCTGAGCAAGTTCAAGGACAAACAGATCATCGTTGCCGACAAGATGGGCCAGCATTCTGCCATGGCGGTTAAACAGCTGAACGCGGAAGGCTTCAGCAATGTGGTTCGCCTGAACGGCGGCGTTGCCGACTGGAAAGCCAGCAATCTTCCGCTGGTGAAGAAATAGAGCGGCCCTTGATCTGAAGATCATTCTGCCGCACTGTTTCACATAAGCCGGCCCGGCGCCAACGTAAAATGTCCCGGCAGCACACTTCATAACATCCCATAACAGCGGGCCCCGAGCCCATGATCGAGAACGAAAGGATTGAAAATGGCTGAGAATCAGCAAGCCGCAGCAGGCAGTGACAACCAGAACCAACCCCAGTTTGCCCTTCAGCGCATCTATGTGAAGGACCTGTCTTTTGAGTCACCCAACTCTCCGCTGGTATTTCAGGAGCAGTGGAAGCCGCAGGTGAATCTGGATCTGAATACGTCTCACAACAAGGTCAGCGACAACCAGTACGAGGTTGTGCTTTCCCTGACCGTCACCGCGAAAGTGGGTGAGAAGGTAGCTTACATCGTCGAGATCCAGCAGGGCGGCGTGTTCCTGGTGCAGGGCATCGAAGGCCAGCAGCTGGGCCAGATGCTGGGCGCCTACTGCCCGACCATCCTGTTCCCGTATGCGCGCGAAGCGATCGACGGTATTGTGAGCAAGGGCAGCTTCCCGGCCCTGATGCTGGCGCCGGTGAACTTCGACGCCATCTATGCCCAGGCGCTCAAGCGCAAGCAGGAAGAAGCTGCTGGCGAGGCAAGCGAAGAGCAGCAGACTCACTGATCCGAACCACTGTGATCAGATATAAAAAAACCGGCTCAGGCCGGTTTTTTTATGTCGCTCCGTTAAACCCCAGCTGCCGCCAGGCCTCGTAAACCGCCAGGGCTGCGGTATTGGAGAGATTCAGGCTGCGGCTATGCGGTTGCATGGGAACCCGCAGGCGATGCTCAGGCAGCAACCCCTCGCGGACATCAGCGGGAAGGCCGCGGGTTTCCGGGCCGAACATCAGGTAGTCGCCATCCTGATAGCTCACTTCGTGGTAATGGGCACTGCCTTTGGTGGTGAACCCGAACAGGCGTCCGGGTTGCTCGCTGGCCAGGAAGTCCTGGTAACTCTTGTGGATCCTGACCGTTGCGTACTCGCTGTAATCCAGCCCGGCCCGCCGCATCTGTTTGTCTTCCAGGTTAAAACCCAGCGGTTCAATCAGATGCAGCTGGCAACCGGTGTTGGCGCACAGCCGGATGATGTTGCCGGTGTTCGGCGGTATCTCCGGCTCGTACAGCACAACGTGGAGCATGAAGCTTAGCGCTCGACGGCCAGGGCAACGCCCATGCCACCACCGATGCACAGTGTGGCCAGGCCTTTATGAACGTCACGGCGAACCATTTCATGCAGCAGGGAGACCAGAATGCGGCAGCCGGATGCGCCGATGGGGTGGCCCAGGGCAATGGCACCGCCGTTCACGTTAACCTTGCCGGTGTCCCAGCCCATGTCGCGATTTACAGAAATGGCCTGGGCAGCGAAGGCTTCGTTGGCTTCCACCAGGTCAAGATCCTCCGTGCTCCAGCCGACAAGCTTCAGACACCGCTGGCTGGCCGGGATCGGGC
>Ga0114906_1001535_pt1 | contig 11999 bp, 18 predicted proteins | sample MalvirDeepMed_M9_FD_89687 | JGI IMG/M metagenome (GOLD analysis project Ga0114906, IMG submission 89687) | Marine viral communities from the Global Malaspina Expedition - Malaspina viral metaG DeepMed_M9 | ecosystem: Environmental > Aquatic > Marine > Oceanic | place: Mediterranean Sea... | reverse complement strand
GTATTATAGTGGTACTCCCATCAGGATTCGAACCTGAAGTCTACAGATTAGAAGTCTGTTGCATTATCCAATTATGCTATGGGAGCGGGGGTTTTGGGGGAAATAGCCTAAGTATTGTCCAAGAGGCTCTCTAGGATCGCGTCTGCTGGACTTTGATGTATAGGGACGACTCATATGACCTCCTAATTTTGGAGCCCTTAGAGAGCAATTTTATTTTGATGAATTTGGTAGGACGAGCGGGATTCGAACCCGCACTTGTCAGATTTTAAGTCTGATGCCTCTACCGATTGGGCTACCGTCCCTCTTCTTTCCTATGCAAGCAGTAAGCCAACCAAGTGTTTCTTCCCTCTTTAGGACGCTTAACCTTAATTGCAAAATACTTACCAGTATGCCCTTTAGGGAGCGGTAAGTATTTCTTCTTATGTTCAATACGCTCCAATGCCAATTTCTCAGTTTTAAAGAAACCGAACTTAACTTTTTTAGATTTACGCTTCTTGATCGTCATCTTCTTCAACAAGTAGTGTGGGTTTCTTAGTCTCTTCATCCAACCCAAGAAGATCCTTGAGTTCTTCAACAGCCGTAACCATATCTTCTCGCTGATCTTCCATGGTGGACAGTTGATCTTTAATTTGTTTCATAGCCATGTCAACTTGCTCAAGACCTTGCTCGGCCCCTTCTAACATTCGTGACAAATACTTTTCATTAACTTCATTCATAATAATTTTCCTTTTTGTTGTGTGTTGGTAGGACAGGGTAGAATTGAACTACCTACCAAAGCCTTATAAGGACTCTGCTCTAACCAATGAGCTACTGTCCCTAACAGGGTATTATAGAGGCTCTAGCGAGAGTTCTCACGAAGAAGATACATTATATTTTTGTGTATCTATAATCTTAACCTCGCCTCTAACTATTCTGGGAAGATAGTAGGGGTTCCCCTTTTTAGGAATTCGTTTGTTTAGAATTTCATCAGCAATCTTATCAGAAATATTATTCTTGATGAACCGTGCGATGTTCCTAGCTCCATACTCGGGAGAGAATCCGTTATCTACAATAAAATTAATCAGGGAATCCGTTGCTTTAATAGGAAGTTCCTCCAACTGAAGTTCAGCAATCTTCTTCACCTCCCCTTTAGTAAGCGAATTAAAGACCACAGTATCATCAATTCGGTTCAAGAACTCAGGACTAAAGTGTTTTTTAACTGAGTTTCTGATAATGCTGTCTGTAACATCTTGCTTGATATCCTGTGACCTATCGAAGCCCATTGGGTTCCTGTTAATCTCACCTATGCCTTGGTTAGAAGTGAAAATGAAAATAGATTCTGTAAAATCTAGTACCTGTCCCATGTTATCAGTACAAGTACCATCATCTAGTAACGAGAGGAGGAAATCATACAGCTTGTGGTGCGCTTTCTCAATCTCATCAAAGAGGAAGACCCATTGATTAGATTGCTCTGCTTTCTCAGCTAACAAGCTCTTATCCGTATGTCCCACATAACCTGGGGGAGAACCAATTAGTTTTGCGTACTCATGTCCTCCTGCATACTCCGCACAGTTGATCTTATAGAAATTACCACTAAACCTCTCACCGAGAAGTTTGCCTACTTGAGTCTTGCCCACACCTGTAGGTCCGACAAACAAAAAGGAGGAATGTCCAGATAACCCCGAAGCCATAAGTTTAAGAGACTTAATAATAGCGTCCAATGCCTTTCTTTGGCCTATGATATTATCTTTGAAGTATTCCTCTAAGTTATTAATATCCTCGATGCCAGAAAGGGAAACATTTAATCCTGCCTCCGTCTTTATGTGCATCTGGTCTTTGATATGCTTCAAGAACTTTCTCTCAACTCCAGATAGGAAGGTGTCTGTGTTCAAATCTTGACAGATAAACTCCAAAGCAAAAGGGGGATACAAACCAACAATAGCGTCATAAGCAGCATCTACCGAGTCACGAAGTCCCATCGAATCACTATCTTCGAACAGACCAAAGAAAGCATCAACATCAATCATAAACTTTTTAACAATAAAAGTTTTGTAGTCCTCAATCTTAATGGGCTTGTCTTCCTTAAGAATCCTAGCCCTAAGAGAGTTATATAGTTTTTGCTCCTCGCCTAAAGTATATCCTTTTACAAAAAGGACTAAATCAAGTTCAGGACAAACAACACGATATGTTTTTTTATTACTCATTTAGTAAATTATCTAACTCATTAAATACAGAATTCTCTGCACCTTTAGTTGCTTTAGTTTTGGTTTCTGCGGAATTTTCCTCCATCTTAATCACAAGATTAAGAATCTTTACCACATTATTTTTAGATGCTTGAGCCACCTTAAGGGCATCAACCATTAAACTTTTAGCAGCAGCATCTTGCGGGTTTGCATCTACCATCTCTCTAAAAAATCTATGAGCCTCCAAGGCTAGGCTTCTATCTTCTCCAGCCTCGTCAATGAGTTTTTTGGCAATCCTTTGAACTCTAGTGGGTCCAAGAATTGAGTTTTTGGGAATATAATTTGTAGGCATATCTTTAGTTCTCCTTAGTATCTAGGGTATCTAAAGCATTTTTATGAACATACCAAGTAATCAGATCGCCCCACTCTTCAAGTGTGAGCGTCAACCCAAAGGGTTTCCAAGGTAGCTTAACATCACCGAACATCGGTGCCCCCTAGTAGCTCAATGCTGGTTAAATGAACATCCTTTATATCAACCCCAACAGGCATACTAAAATCAGCATTTATTTCTTTTATAGTTTGAACAATATCAAAAGTATAAGGATATTCCATTTCTAGATCTAAATGGATCCTAACTGTTCTGTTGATAATATCCTCGGCCCTATTTTTAGCAGTAAATTCTACCTTAGTAGGTTCTTCCTTCTTTTCACCCCAGATCCAGTTCATTTAACGCTTCCCATTTGTAAATTTTTCAAACTCAATATCATCAAGTTCGTACCACTCATCTAAGTCTTCAGGCTTATCCTTTGAGCTATCATAGGAAACTCTAGTATAGGTTTGACGAATCTTTCTGTTATTATTTTTATTTTTTTTTGCGAATTCTTTTCTAGAACCTGCGCCATCTGAATATTTTTCTTTCATGAGAAAATACCGTAAGTGTCTTCGTCCTCGTCCTCTTCCTCATCTGATTTAAATATATGAGATACCTGTGCTAATGCCATAGCTACATTACCTTTTACGGGGAAGGATAAAGAAACACTTTCTGAGTCAGAGTCCCAAAACATTTTAGCACAGGAAGGATTCTCTTCCATCATGTCATAAACTAAGTTATATAAACAACAGTTCTTATAATAACTTAGGAACTCATTATCAGCAGTCTTAAATTTCATTTTGCCTTTCGGGCGATTTAGAAAAAAATGCATCTGAGCTACTGTTATATATAGCCCATGATCGTCCATCATCAGAGGTTCTCTGTACTCATTCATAGTAAGGTAAAACGAGGGAGAAGAGTTGGGGGGAAGTCCTCCCCTCCCTCTAAGGATTAGTTGAGAGCGTAGCCCTCACTATATGTAGAGGCCAAGTCCCAAAGCTGCGTGTTCAAATTCACATCTTTTTGGATATTGGAGATTGGTCTCACCATCCTATTAGTCGTACCATTACGGAACCCTCCTCGGAGGAGGTTTTCTTGAGCCACATTAAAAGTAGTCCAAAGATCGGTTTTTCTATCTGCTTCTCGTCTAGGGGTTGCGACATCAAGCACAAGCCCCTCATCAGGATCCTCGAAACGAAGTTTTGCAGCATCAGCAAAGAAGTCTTTGCGACTGCGCTGAGTCATTTCAGTCTCCTGCCAACTTCCGATCTTATCCGCAATTCGGGACGAGTTCATAACCAGTTCTTTTGAAGCTTCCACAACTTGCTCAGGCTCAAAGCCAATGTGGCGAATGTGGATCTTGCCAAAGTCCTGCTCAGAAATCACCATACCATTAGAGCAGATCATACGGAAGATTCCACCTTGAAGGGTGTACCCACCAAGACCATTGTGAGCATTCATAAGAAGCATTTCGGGGAAGGAATCACCAACACCAAATTTATCCATCGTCATATCTTCGTGACGAAGACGGATAATGTGCTTGGCGTGATTCTGACTCCACTTACGAGCATTAACCTGCTGCGCTTTCCATGCAGTCCAACCCTCATCCTGAAGGATCTCAAGAATGTCTGTAGTGGGAAGGAAAGAGTACCTATCAGATACCCGTCCGTCTTCAGGGGCCTCTGCAAAAGCAGCAGGAGCGTAGGATCGTAGAAGTTCTTCGTTCTTAATAACCATCAGTTTGTACCTCCGTACATTTCAGAAAAAGCCTCGTCACGGGAAAGTCCCCGCTCTTTTTGGTTTTTGGTCATGCGAAATCGCTTACCAGTTTTTTCCATATAATCCGCAATACAAGTGTAAGGGGAGTGTTGGGGGTGGGGTTGCTGCTCTTCAGCAACAAAATCAGTTAAATCATCTGTCATAACTTCTCCTATAGCGGGGTTGGCTGTCATAGCTTTAGTATTGGGGGTTTTTCGATCTCCAGTCTTTCGACCGAAAGCCTCATCGAATGCCCCATTAATAAGGTTGGACAGTTCTTCGTAAAATTTGTCGTCAGTCATTGTAGCTCCTTTGTGCTTGCCCTATTATAGCAAACTATTGCGGGAATGTCAAGCTAACCTTCTAAAAAATTTGCAAGAGGCTCGACCCCCTCATCCTCGCCCTGCATCAGATGTACGAATTCTTTAGACTGAAACTTCTTGCCTGTGGAGGCAACCGTATACCAAGCCCCGTTACGCTCTACATGACCATCAGCTTCCATCTGCTTCAGCACTCCTGCGTAGGGGTTTAGTCCCTCATCCCACAAAAGCTCAAATTCACACTCTCTAAAAGGAATAGAACATTTATTTTTTGTGTTACGAACCTTGCCTTGAATCCCGATGACATTCTTATGCTCGTTCTTAATGAGGTCGCTGGTTTTATTTGAGATACACTTTAAATTTACACCAAGATAATACTCTAATGATTTTCCCCCTGCTGCCATTGTATCAGGGCTGCCATACATCACCCCTACCTTATTTCTAATCTGGTTGATGATGACTAGCGCAACTTTATGTTTACGCATAAGGGGATTGATCTTTCTCAAACAAGCACCAGTAGACTTAGCTCTAATAGCACCCTGCATATTATTGCCTTCATAATTCTCTGCCTCGTACTCTGCTTTTGAAGGAGACACAGCAATACTATCATACGCAACCACAATAGGAGTATCCTTATCTGTCTCCCTAATAGCAAGAATCGTGTCTTCTATCACTTGAAAGCACTCTTCCAAAGTTTCAGGGGTCGAGTATATCAGCTTCTTGGGATCAATTCCAAGATGCTCTGCAAACTCAGGGTTGTACGCATTCTCTGAATCCACAAGCATAGTATAATAATCTTTTTCTTGGGCTTCCTTAAGAATGTGTGTAGCAAAAACTGTCTTAGCAGTTGAAGCTTCCCCATGAAACTGAGTTATCATCCCTACAGGGATTCCCTTGGTGTAGTCACCAGAGATCACCTTGTTAAGAGCGAAACTACCAGTTGAAACAAAGCCCATGTCGGGCACCTGTTCTGACAATAATCCTGCGTTTTTAAGTCTCTTTAGTACTGCGGTATCCATATACTATTATAGAACATTTGACTTTTTGGTAGTGGACAATAACGAGAAAACTACCTTATATGGATCAATGTTAGCACAAGGTCTGCGGTCCTCAATGTACCCTCTACCCTCCGTGTTGACTTTTTGGGGAATTCTCACGGAGGCTCCTCTATCAGACACCCCCCAAGTAAACTTTTGATAATCCGAAGTTTCACACTCTCCCGTCATCCTGCGCTCAACCCCCTCCCCGCATACTTTAATATACTCATCATGATCTTCTTCCAGACACCGCATAAAATCTTCAATCATTACATCAGTTAAGCTGTGACGCATCTTGTTTGTAGAAAAATTAACATGGCATCCCGCCCCATTAAAGTCTGAGTGTGGCTTAGGATCGTAGGAAACTTCCACTCCCAAATCCTCCGAGACCCTAGCTAAAATATAACGAGCAATCCAAAGGTTGTCCGATACTCTTACAGGAGATTGTGGAGGAGTTTGAAATTCCCATTGTCCAGGCATAACTTCTGCGTTAATCCCAGCCAAAGGAATACCCGCAGCGTTACATCGCTTTTCAAACTCAGTTATAATATCTCTACCGACTGCATTCATTCTACCAACCCCACAGTAGTACGGCCCTTGACTTTCTGGCTGAAGCAACAACCCTAACGGCTGTCTTGTTTCAGGAAGAATAAAAGTAAACTCCTGCTCAAGACCAAACCAAGGATCCTCTTTACTTGTATCCAAAGATCTTAAAGTACTTCGGAAATTACTTTCATGTGGAGTTCTATCATGGTAGCAGACTTCACAAAGGACTAAATACCCCTCATCAGAAAAGGGATCTTTGTAGCTACGAACAGGGTTTAGCATTCTATCAGAATCCTCTAAATCCCCTTGCTTAGTAGAACCTCCATCGAAGTTCCACGGATCAATAGAATCCGCAAACCTAGTCTTACTCCGTAATTGAGGAGTATCGTTTCCATCCAACCAAATATATTCTAAACGCATTAATGCCATCCTGGGTTATGAACCCCGCCACCGTCGATTTTAAATGAGGGAGCGCAACCTCCCATGTATCGAAACATAGTTGTTTCTTCTTTCTGTTCTGGGTCACACTTGGGGCAATGCGGGATAGGCATCTCAGCATTCTCCGTCATGGATTCAAAAGTTTCAAATCTACCAGAGCAATCCGTACACTCATATTCATACAAAGGCATCAGCGATTATCACCTGATCCTTGTAATTTTCCTCTATCCTGTCTACTACTAAGTTTGTCTAAATTCTCTTCAGCGACAGAAGAAAGAGAAACATTAATTTCACAGGCTAAAGCAGACACATACCAGAGAACATCCCCAAGCTCTTTACTAAGCTCTAGAGAATCTTCTTCAGACATAACTCCCCCCTTGTCCCGCATGATCTTCTTGATCTTCTCACAGACCTCTCCTGCTTCTCCAGCAAGACCTAGTGCTGGGTAATAGAGGTTGTCACCCTTATTAGGGTACACCGCTGTCTCCTCGGATTTATCCTGGTACAGATCGAAGTGGTAATAATCGCTCATCATATTGTATTATAGTCTAGCCTCTACCATTTCTTCAATCATACTTTGGAAAGTATATTCAGGTCTCCACCCCAAAATCTTGCGTAGTTTGGTAGAATCTCCCTTAAGGTCAGTAAGCTCAGTAGGTCTAAAATACTTCTCATCAATGGTTACATACTCTTGATAATCTAACCCTAAATGTCCAAAGACTTCAGCACACAGGTCTCTAATAGAATACGAGTATCCCATAGCACACACAAAATCATCAGGCTCATCTACCTGAAGCATCAGCCACATAGCTCTCACATAATCTTTAGCGTGTCCCCAATCTCTAGTAGCATTTAAATTGCCTAGAGCTAGTTCTTTCTCCTTACCCTTATAGATTTTAATAGCTCCATCTACTACTTTGTTAGTAACAAAGTTTAGCCCTCTTCGTGGAGATTCGTGGTTAAACAGAATACCGTTTGATATAAACAGTTTGTAAGAAGTCCTATAAGTGCTACAAAGATTGTAAGCGTATAGTTTAGCACACCCATAAGGACTCACAGGACGCATAAGAGTAGTCTCTCTTCTGAATCCATCCTCATCACACTCATTACCAAACATCTCAGAGGAACAAGCCTGATACATCCTAGCCTTCGGGCACATTAATCTCATAGCTTCTAATAAATTTAAAACTCCATTAGCGTCTGCCATCGTAGTGAATGCAGGTTGATCAAAACTAATTCTTACATGGGACTGTGCTGCAAGGTTATAAATCTCATCAGGATTAACATCTTTTAAGATATGAAGTAATGATGGAAGGTCCGTCATATCTCCATACACTAGATTAAGATCATCTAGTATACCAACTTCTTCCAATCTACTGGTTTGGTTCTCTGGTACAGAGTGTCTACGCAAAAGACCCCATACCTCATAGCCTTTGCTCAACAATAACTCTGCTAGGTAAGACCCATCCTGCCCACTAATCCCTGTTATTAATGCTCTTCTCATTTTCTACACTCCTCATAGTTTTCTACAAACCAATCTACCGTCTGTTTAACTCCCTCTCTAAAAGGAGTGAACTTATATTCAGGAAGAAAGTTTCTCAACCTTAAATTACAGGTGGGCTTCCTATACTGACCATCAGGTTTAGTGTCATCAAAGATGATATTACCTTCAAACCCCATAACATCAGCGATAGTCTCTACAGCCTCCCTAATACTAATCTCCTCACTAGTAGAAAGGATCATAGGTTCAGTTCCTTCGTAGTGTTCAAGAATTAGTTGCGTTATCTCTCCCACATCCTTTGAGAAAATAAACTCACGAAGAGGCTTACCGCTTCCCCACACAATTAAATCAGTGTTGTCTCTCTTAGCAAGATAACACTTATGGATCAACGCAGGAAGAACATGGCTATCTTCTAGATTAAAATTATCATGAGGACCATAAATATTAGTAGGAATAACACAAGTATAGTTTAGACCATACTGAGTTGAAATAGATCTGCTGTGGACCTCAAGCATTCTTTTTGCATAGGCATAACCAAAATTAGAACTATGCGGTTCTCCTTTATGAAGCTGATCTTCCGTGAGGGGATACTCTGCTATGTCTGGGAAGATGCAGGTAGACAAGAACGATACGACCTTCTTTACTCCTGTTCTTCTAGCTGCTTCAAGTACATTGGTATTAATCATAATGTTGTCACGGTAGAACTCAGCCATGTGGTTCATGTTAGCTTTTAAACCCCCTACCTTACCAGCAGTATGAATTACTGCCTCTGGTTGAAGAATTTTAAAGAGGGTGTAAGTAGGAAGCCACTCCCTTAAATCAAGATGTTTTCTATTATACAGTCTTAACTCTGCTTTAATAGTAGACCCTACTAACCCATTAGCTCCTGTTAATAATGTTTTCATGATAAATACTCTTTTCCGAAAGTAATAAGACCCTCCACCTTATTATTTTGAATGTACTCTTTGTACCCTTTAATATCTAAAAGGGTATCATACACTTTAGAATTAAAGTTGAGGTCCCCAATAATCGAAGGAGGTATTTCCGTTTTATTAAATTCAAGACCATTAACAACAGGATCGTATTTCATATTTAGCCCCCTTATGGTTCCCCCTAAGTCTTTATACTCCCAATGCTTATACCATAATTGCTTTAATGCATAAAACTTCTTATTAATAGCCTGTAAATGAATTAACCCATAATGTTTTGTCAAAACCTTAGGTAGTGAAATAGGAGCAGTCCGAGAACAATGTATGTTAACTTCCTTATACTCTGTATAAGATCCCGTATGTTTCATAGGCATTATAAATGATTTATAATTCTCTAAATACTGAGGGTCCTGTCGAATATGCTTTACATCGTCTACTAAGTTATACCAGTAATATTGCACATCGTACTGTTTATGTAACTCTAAAACGGCATCAAACTCTTCTACCATATTAGCAGAAAGAAGCTCGTCTGCATCAATAGCAATAACGAAGTCTGCGCCATTATCGCGGCTATACTCCAGCATTCTATCCCTACTATATGTTTCATTGAAAGGGCCGCTTTTGTTATCATTTAATATAGTAACTTTAGATATAAGCAACCTTTCTAAAACCTCTACGGTATTGTCTGTTGATCTATCATCATAAATTACCCACTCATCTACAGGATATGTATTCCAATAAGGAATCACTTCACGAAGAAGAAGTTCCTCATTATTTACAACCACATTAGCGAAAACTTTCATGACACAGTTCTATTATCAATAATTACGCAAATATCATCCCAACGACCACTCTTAGTGGAATTATCCCAAATCTCAGTAGAATCAGGAAAGAGGCTTACTGCTTTAATTTGTTCAGCAAAATCTAAACTCTCTACATCCTCACAAATGAATACTCCTTTATCGTTTAACAGCAAGGGTACTTTCTCGATCATCCATTTTTGGGACTCTAAAGTATGTGGACCATCATCAATAACTAAATCAAAAGAGTTAGTATACCCTCTATTACCTACCCACTTCAGAAAAGTATCAGTAAAAGCATCTCCAATATAATAATCATCAGCTAGATCGTTGAAGGATTCATTGTCCACCCAACAATTCTCTCCCTGTTTAGGAAATGGATACAAATCTGCTCCAACAAAAAAGATATCCTCCATCTGATCCTTACAGAACTTAATGAATCCTCCCTGTTGAGTACCTATCTCCAAAATCCTTTTAGAATCAGGTAGGTATTTTTGATAAACCTCTGTGAAGGTGTGTCCCCCTGGTACTCCTGGGATCAACGGATCTCCTCTAAACTTGTCCGTATATTTCTTATTGTATAGCCAATCAATCTTCATAAACTCTTCTTTATTATATCTTTGATATTTTTTAGGTTATCTTCCTGTAATTTTACTAAATCACTGTGCAATTTTTCAGTAAAGATTTTTTTACAATAATAATCATAGTTTTCTTTAACCTTCTCAATTGTCTCTGATAGTCTATCGTATGATGACCAGATTATGGACTCTGAATACGGAATTTCTTCCATAAGAGGGACCTCCTCAGAAATAATCAGGACACCATTACATAAAGCGGGAAGAACTCTCAACTCTTCAAAAGTATGGTGGTGATCTGTCTGATGTACATTAACCAGGATCTTACTATTAGAGTAAACTACCTTCAATTCTTCCTTAGAAAAGGCATCTTTAATATTTACAACATTAGCACGGGAGGAAAAAGAAGCTCTCCTGGGACTAGGGTTAGAGGAAAATATCGTTATCGTTTCTTTTTTCCCAGTATTCTCAAAATTAACATCTTCATAAATCACAGGTGCTATATATCGGGCCTTTTTTAGATAATTTGAGAAGTCCTTGTTGATCGAAGTTCCAATATTAACTAAATTAGGGAGACTATATTCAAGCGTAGCATCTAAAGCAGAGTAGTACCCATAATTAGGTATCCGTACTAAGTACTTTTCATTACTGTTTTTAGTGGGGACATTTCCCCATACAAGTTCATCTACCGATCTTCCTCCCAACTTTACTAAAGTATGTTCGGGCTGAAAGTCCACTCGTATAGTCTTATTACTATTTTTAATATCAATCTCAAAATCCCCAAAAAGTATATTAAGCGACGGCTTTATTTCTTCAACCGCATTGATTAACAATTGAAGACAATAATTATGATATTCTTTAGTATGGATGTCTGGATCAGACTTAAAGCATATAATAGAATTTCCTAGCAACAACCCATTAATCATTGTAAAGTTTTGCTTGGTAAGCTGCTTGAGTTTCGGCTAATTTCTTTCCTGATTCAGTAGAGGTTATGCAGTCTATGTATGTTACAGAATCACAGAGTATGGCAGTAATATTAGCTACAGGAGTGCAATTAAAGACTAAGCAATTATGTAAAGTACCTATGGTTTCCCAAGTATCCCTAGTAATCTTCTGTACTTTTATTCCTAAAGTATTACAGGCATACTCTACTGCTCTAGCGTAGCCTCCTGCTCCTAAAATCCAAAGGCTCTTGTACTGCGGGTACTCTATAAGGGTGTCTCTAGCTGCAAGCCAGTCAGTATTATGAGCCTCTAGTATGCCTCCCTTATTGAGAATAGTATTTGTAGCACCTATGGACTCCGTTTCTTCTGTAATCTTATCAACATACTTGAGTGCCTCAACTTTATAAGGCATCGTGATACCAGCACCTGCAATATTAAGAGCCTTCATAGCAAATAAAGCTTCTTCAATGTTATTCACTGAAAAAGATTTATAAATAGCATTGTATCCTAACTTTTGGAAATTAGAGTTATGATAAGTGCATCCTTTATTACCTGCAACTTTTGCAAAGCTACAGTACACCTTTGTATCCTTATTTATTGATATCATAAAAAAGCTCTT
>Ga0114906_1001531_pt1 | contig 12020 bp, 33 predicted proteins | sample MalvirDeepMed_M9_FD_89687 | JGI IMG/M metagenome (GOLD analysis project Ga0114906, IMG submission 89687) | Marine viral communities from the Global Malaspina Expedition - Malaspina viral metaG DeepMed_M9 | ecosystem: Environmental > Aquatic > Marine > Oceanic | place: Mediterranean Sea... | reverse complement strand
TAACTTGACAACCCCGCAAGCAAAGAGTAGAATAGAACCATGAGAAACATCACACTAGTAGACCACGTAGGACATAACCTTACAGTAACCAATACAGATAGGGACACCATTATAACCTACGCCTTACATTGTATTGACTGTGATAAAGATATACATTCAGTTCAAAACTATGTTTTCTCAGCTTATGATGAGATTCAAATGAGGGATGGTTGGTCACGATTGAAGAATGATTGGTCACTGTATAGTGTAAGTGAGGGCTTACGTAAGTAAACATTTACATTGATAGGTTTATTTAGCAGAAACCTAAAAACCAAACAATTGGAAATAAATCCGTATCTGAGATATGGAAATAGTCACGGAATCGGAAATAAACCTGTTGAGTACGTTGGTTGTTGATTGGGGATAGGCCCGAAAAACTCCCTGCAATGCCAGATGTAGTGGGAAGGTGAATCGGGAACGTACATAAATATAAGTGCATTTGACATAAGCGTTGGAATCATTTATAATAGTTCAAGACAGGAAAAGATTTAGTAAAGGAAATGAGATCGGAATGGTAGAAAAAACTTTGATGACCCAGCAGGAATACCTAGACTGCACTGGAACGCTATGTCCACGGTGTGAGAGTAGTGATCTCACTGGAATGGATAGCTGGCCTGACGGAGATTATTTTGTTTACAAGATCGTGTGTGAGACTTGTGACTTGACTTACGATGAGATTTATACTCTATCAAGGTACGAGTTGACAACTGATGGAGAGACGGTATAGAATAACAGGACGAAGCAGACAAGCAGAGAGATAGATACATTGGTTGGCATCAGGATACATAACAGGCTCAGGGGTTCGTTCCGTAACGTATTAGAAGTTGCAGAGCGAGTCAGCGACAATAATTGGCAAGCAGGGCACGACTGGTACCCCATTGCTAATCACATAGCAGAGGATATTGGCAAGTTGTCAAACACCAACACCATGTCAGGTGCCGGAGTATTAGCAGCATTGTCACCATCTACAAGTTGGGAGAACAACATTGCACAGGCTCATGAATTTATGCACAGGGGCTATGCTCCGTATCAGTCCAGAGCCAACAACGACAAGGCAAGGCGTATACTTGGTGGAGAGCATCCACTGGACGTTCTAGGTGGCCCCAAGGTACTAGCATTTTACGATGCGATTATAGAACCAAACAATGAGCATAGTGCGCCAGTATTAGATCGTCATGCGATTGCTGTATATATGGGACACAGTGTTCCAGACGCAAGCAAGCATATCAGGTACATTGGAAACAAGAGTTTGCCACAACGCCAAGTCCTTGGTAGGATAGAGGGAGCGTACCGGAATGCAGCAGATGACATTGGAGTAAATGTTCATGTACTGCAAGCGGCAACGTGGATACAGTGGCGAGAAGATAAGATTGGAAAGGGTAAGCTGCTCTAATGACTCTAAAATATGTGGCTGATGATAGTGGTGAGGAACAAGAGTGTGAATTTCAGCCTACTGAGATAGTCTTCAATAGGGGAGATAAACTCATTACATTCAGGTTTGACAAGATAGATGATATGGTGTATTCTTTAGACACTATTTCAGATAGTAGATACATGACATCATACACCAAGAGTTAGGCTAAGGAAGTAAATGGAAATTTCTGGTAACTTACTAAACCATAATGGGCATCCTGTAGAGATACGAATTGAGTCTTCATTAGACGTTGGAACTTTAGTGGACTGCTCATATGGTGTCTTGTGGTGCTTCCGCTGCATGAAGGAAATAGCAACAGAGGAAATTTGACTATGAAACGTAATCTGGAACTGTTAGCAGAAAAGCTAGCATTCAAAGAAGCACTGGATATGGATTCGGAATCTATGGTGCAGTGGGTTGCTGATGATCTGATGAAGGTATATTCTGATGATGAGAGCATACTAGAACAGACTGCAAGTAACTATGGAATTGACATAGATGATTGGCGTGAGAGTTAGGTTGCATTTGACACAACGTAGTAGAGAGAGTAGAATGAGACCATGACAACACAACAGGATACGAAAACAATCGACCTAGAGGGTGAGACTGTAGGGGATCAGATCAAATTCCAATTGAATTGGATGATCACCATGTATGCGGCAGGACGTGATGATATGGCTCAGCAGAGCCTTACCAGACTCCACAAGATCGCAGATACGTTGGAAGGCCCCAAGGTTGAACTAGAGAAGTCATGACAGTGCTTGTGATAGTGCTAGTATGTGGTTTAGCTCTTATTTGTGGCTATATGCTTGGAAGTGGGACTAATATTGATGACTAAAGCAGAGAAGGTAGTGTGTGATGGTAGTTATGGTGAACCTATGGGAAGCCATGTTGTACAGGAACACAATGATGGAATGGAATCAACTGTACGGACGTGGTATGGGCACTGCCCCTACTGCTCCTGCGTTGTTAGAGTTACAGATATGGGAATCATGGAACAACATTTTGAGTCTAACTAGTATGATTTGACTTTTCTCTCTGCGGGGAGTAAGGTATTGGAAACGACAACATAAAAGGAATGAGAAGAGGAATATGCTTGATAGAGCGGCTCAGTGGGCAACTATAGGTATCTGTGCAGGAGTGTGGGTAACCTTTGTGTTCTTACTCACTAATTCAGCCTAGTAGGTTTACACTATTTGACAGCCTATGCAAGATAGCGTAGGATGAGTAAGTCAGCAACAACGCTGGCAACACAAGCTAATTGGAGTTAGCATGGCAGACGCTAAGGTTACGGGTGATGGGCTTGCAGTCCAGAAGATTACACCCGGTTGCTACGTGGTAGGTGGCAACGTGACGGACGGCGATCAGACTGTTGCGGTTCGCAACATGTACATTGATCGTGTAGAGTCCATTGGGTTCCCGGAACTCACGAAGGATTCAAGTGCCGATGAAGTGCTTGCATACGTGGGCACCATCTTTGGGGCAGCGGCAAAGGCAGCAATCAAGGCAGCAAAGTCTTAGATTGTCAACGGTAATAGGAGCAATCTTCCTCATCCTAGTAGTGCATATACTACTAGTGATGGGGGGATAGCTAGACAGGAACGATATGAGAGCGACAATTCAGTTACGAAAGATATTGGAAGAGGGCGGTGGATTCTCACCCTTGAACAAAGCTACCATTCTGGTAGAGTTAGCCAAGGCAGAGGCATTGAGCGATATTAGTGACGCAATTGACAGACTTGGCAATAGCGTAGATACTAGTGCTATTGAAACTGGAGAGATTGCCAAGGCTATCAATAACGTTGGACTAGATATTGATGGTGTTGCTAAGGCACTTAGTAATAGGTAGGTACAATGGCTTTTCTAAACGAACATCTATCAGCAGTATGTGAGCAGTTTACATCTACTCAATGCTGGACACACACCATCTCTAATGGGGATGTGTATGTTGTACCAGTGATGGAAGGTGGACTGGAACGTGAGACGCTGAAAGTTACCAACTTTGAGAGTGACGATTACATCGTACTCAGTGTGGTAGCCAGTGGGTACGACTGGGGACACTTCTCTAGAGCAGAGATATATGAGGCATTAGATGCTAACTGGTGGACTAAAGTTCCATTTGACAAAGTTGAGCGATTCAAGTAAACTAGTCATATAGCAACTAGCAAGGAGATACAGAATGTTTTACAACGTATCATACGAAGGACACAACGCAGTAGTACATGCAGTAAATATTGCAAGTGCTCAGGCGCAGTTGGAGTGGTGCGTAGAGAATGGCGTGTTTGGTACTGCTGCATCTAGGATGTACTCCACAGTCTTTAGTGATGATGACGTATCTTGGGATTATGAAGTTGAGGACAACTATCAAGATGATTATGAGGATGGTTTTCCTTACAACGTCACCGACCTAAGTGACGATGCCGATGCACTTGCATCTGCTGGTATGGGTACTGATGAAGACTACGGTTACTTTGGTGGTGATGATGAGTGGTAGTTTGACAACCTACCATCTACCTGCTAAGATAGTATTACACAAGTAGAGAGATATCAAATGGAACCGTTCAATACACCACAAGAGTGTGATCACGACAGTTCTCTTGGAGAGGAATATGTAGATGGTGCTTGGGTGGTAATGTGTTCACGTTGTTGCCCATGCAAGGACTGTAGTGACATACGTGTAGAAGATATGGCAGAGTTGACACTAGATTAGCTACCTGATAAGATAGTCTTACACAAGCGAAAGAGATAAGATGAATAACTTTGAACAGGCATTCCTAGACCAGACAAACGACGGCACATTCTTTGGTGTAAGGTTTGTCAAAAAGGATGGCACGTTACGGGTGATGAACGCTAGGCGTGGTGTCAGCCAGTACGTAACGGGTGAAGGATTGGCATTCGACCCAACCGACAAAGGTTTGGTGACAGTGTGGGATTCAAACGCTCCCGGCGGTCAGCAATACGGATATCGTATGGTAAATCTATCCACAATTGAGTACTTCAACGCTCATGGTCAAGAATATCATCGTGGCGATTAGGGTTATGCTAACTGCATGTGACTGTGACTATTGTAGTGGAGCAGATCAAATTCCAATAACGGTGAATGGCGTGGCTGATGTAATACCGGAACCGTGTCCAGCAGGTAAGCATGGACACTGCCCCGGTGAGTACATTGGATGCCGCTGTGTATGTCATAAGCCACACGAGCCAGTAGATAAGCTTGGTGGACATTAGACGTTGAGGCTGAGACTTGACACCTTAGGAACTGTATGCTATAATGTGTACATAACAAGCGACAGGAATCGGAAATGAGATGTAAAGTGTGCACCCATTGGGCAGAAGAGCATGATTCTTCTATGTGTGTGGGCTGCGACCCACGTGAAGTAATCCACAATCATATATTTGAAGAGTGGGTTGACAGTAGTGAGTTTGTGTACTAAACTATAAGTACACCACAAGCGACAGGACTACACAATGAGTGACAGATTACGAGCAATGTTTGAACACAACACACGACCACCATACAGATGGGTGATAGATAAAGATCATTTTGGTGAAGGCCCAAAGGGTACTAACTTGAATGCAAAGGGCAAAGAAGGGCCATTCGGTCTGGATTGGTCAATTGACGAAAACATGTCACGATTTTCCATGTGGACAGACGATCAAGAGTGTGTGTATGAGGGTCGTATCTTCGGTGACTATGATGGCTTTGAGCCTCTAGACGATTACGGCACACCAAACTTTGGATGCACGGCAATCAAGCTTGATGGTGAGTGGGTTTGACAACCCACCTGCCATCAGGTAAGATATAGCTACACCAGCAGACAGGAATCACTGATGGAAACAAGAAACATAGACCACGATAACGATTCAGCACATGCACTAGCAGTCTATACTGCTGAGAACATGTCAAGTGAGGATTTGATTCAGTGGGCGATTGACGATCTGTACAGTACGTTTCAAGACCGTGATGCGTTCTATGCACAGTTTGACGTACTGAATGAGTCAGAGTACAATGAGTTCATAGGAACATATGCCAGATTGACAGAATAGGAATCGCAAATGGACTTAGAAAATAGCGTATGGCTATCAACACTTGGAAAGCAGCACGTAGATAGGCTGAAGACTCCAAAGGGAGTAGCCACAGCAGTACACAGGGCAGCAGTTAGTTACTTGGAAGAAACAGGTCTTGACAGTTGTGTGGATTATTGTAAGCTGTGGTCACCTACGGAATCGGAATACATGGGCTATAGTAAAGCGTGGCATGTGATGTGGGAAGACGGAAGCCCATACGAGTGGGCTGGCATCACTACTGGGTATCACTCACAGATGTACAATCACAACACTGTGTTCGCAGAGCCGTGGTATAGCTTTAGTTTGCAGTTCTATAAGAAGTAGTGTAAGCTGTACACATACAAGCAGGAGGATATTACTATTACAGCAGAACTTTGTGAGAACTGTGAAATAGATATTGCAGAGAACAATCCATACCATAGATGCAGAGCAGATGAAGAATCTTGCATAGATGGTATAGAGTGTCCAGACTTGATAGAGCAGTGTGATTGTATAGAGTGTTGGCCTAAGGAGGCGTTATGAGTAACTACCCCGATGGGATGCGTACATCAGATTGGGACTACGTTGATGGGTATCATTGTCCTATGTGTGAGGATGAAGATTGTGGCGATGATGATGCTCACGCTGATTGTTCAGCGCACACTATGACTAGAGGAGAATACTTAGCAGATCAGGCAGGTTTCTAAAGCTGTTTGACAAGCCTCCTCAACGGTAGTAAGATGTAATTGTAGGGCGGGTGAGTCAGTCTCACCCTACCTACATTATATGGGGTCGCATTGGCTTCGATCAGGACATAAGCAACGATTTTAGTTGGGTGGCGGCACAAGTCCGATACCCAATATAACGGTGATAACTGCGCTTGCACAAGACACCGGAATCGCCTAGAATGAATTGAGACGTGGGTTCGACTCCCACCGACTCCACCATATAATATGAAAGGTTTTACAATGCCAAGAGTTAGTAGTTACTTCGACCAAGATTATGGTAACTGTATAGCAATTGATGGTAAGGTTATTGCGGAACAAGTGAGCAAGGAGTGGTTGCATCACTTTGAAGATGTGGTACTCATTGAATTGGATAGGGAACGACTTGGGGTAGGATCAAAATGGGCGCAATTGAATAGGCAATTACATGAGTATAAGAGTTGACATTTCCCCATAGCTGTAGTAATCTGTATTTAGAGGGGCTAAGACACCACACGGTGCGCCTAGTGTTAGCAATACCTCAATAGTCCAACGAATAGGGTTGGTGAGAGGTAGCTAGGTCTGGAGTGCTAACCAGATACCGCCCCACTTGACAAGCCTACGTTGGAAGCGTAGACTGTATATCACAGTAGGAACGGGTGATGAGACACACTACAGAGTAAGGCCACTCTGGTGGTAGAGGATGACCTAACGTGACCGCTGGGGACTTACTAGTAGTCCCGCACCTGAGCTACCGTGCAAAAACTGGCTCAGCTTGACAACCAGAGCGTGGTGGGTTATTATGTCCTTATATCGCAGTGAGACCAGCAAATGAAGAGGATAGTACGATGACACAACGAGAAGGTTATGAACTAAATGGTGAGTACGGACGATTTCATTCCGTAGATTACCCGGATTATGACGAATGCCCAACGGAAGGTTGCCACCAGACCCGTGTGTGGTGCGAAAACATGGCAGACGGTTGTGCTAAGGCATGGGACATGTATTGGGTAGACCCGGAATCGGACCAAAGTGCAATTGAGCAAGGTGGAGTAAGCGGCCACGATCTCACATTGGAAGATGATTTTCCAGATGGGTTGAATGATGACTTACCACTCTACATAGAGTATCCCGAAGAGGATATGTCCGAAGATCATCCTATAGGGTAGTTTGACATCACCGCCGTAACAGTGTAAGATGTGTGTATACCAGCAAGATAGGATTTATTATGAACTTCTCACCAAAGAATAAGACCACCGTCATCGTACCTGATGATTGCGTGAATCTAGATGTAGCGACCGCAATTGGCAACATCCTCAAAGACGCAGGTGGCGTTACGACCGTCGCAGGTAACGGTGGATGGCGTGATGGTGATTCATACATTAGTGAAGAAGTCACCATCTACACTTGGATAGGTGCCAATCCAGAACTCATAGGACAACTAGAACGTGCGATGCACATGTCAGGTGAAGACGCAGTGTACATTGAACGCACTATCGTTGATGTGTCCATTGACTAGTTTGACAATGCTGGTATGTGTGCTATAATAGGCACATACCAGCAGATAGGAATACAATGACTTGGAATCACACATTCATTAGCACACCATCCCACGGATACCTGATGGTATCGGAAGAGGATTACACCGCTAGTGGGTACACGGCTAGTTTATATAGCTACTACGGTAATGGTTTTATATACTTGGAAGAAGATTGTGATGCTCCTGCGTTCCTTCGGGCGAGGGGTGAGACATTCGACAATGCTTCGACCGTATATCGTGACGCAGATATTACCTGCAAGCTACGATCAATGAGCGGTAAGGGCTACATCTCACCGTTTGACAACACCACACCATTAGGGTAACATGTGGACATACTAGAAATTGGAACCGCATAACATACTGGAAAGGAACCCAAATATGACCGATGCTCAGAGAAATGCCCTAACTAATCTGTGTGACCGATACTCAGTACCGTTCAAAGAAGAAGAATTCCACCCACAATTTGATCTTCCTGACGATTACGTTGCCGGTTGGGTAGGGCCGATCTATGTTGGCTGTGATGCCGAAGGTGCTATAAGCTCCTAAGCCATAGTTTGACATCACCTTGATAGTCAGGTAAGATGTTAGTACACCAGCAGACAGGACAATAACAATGGTTATAGACACTCCCGAAGGCATCAGGGCATACCACCTACTCGCAATCAAAGGCGCGTTCAAGTTGGAGACGCTAGGGATAAAGAGTCGCCACGGTTCACTCAAAAAGGTGATCGTGCGAGAGACCAACGGCGAAGTAAAGAACAGACGTGACAAGAATCAGATGCTCGCAGAGTACGAACAGTGGTTAGTTGACAAGGGCATCCTCATCAGGTAAGATGAGTGAGTAGGAAGTAAGAGCCTAGCTTGGGCAAGTGAATACAAGCGTATCTTTCCCTCCGTTGCTGGGGTGGATAGACATCCCTCCTGAGGTAGAGGTAAAATAGCCTTACTGGTGGGTGGCTAAACAGTATAAAACACCCAGCTTGACATCATTGGAACGCATGCTATAATACGTACATAACAAGTTAGATAGGAAAAAGAAATGTCAGTACCTAGTAACGACCTAAAAAAAGGTGACAAAGTTGTTCTAAACAATGGCTGGAAAGCCACGATAGAAGACAACATGAGAGGAAACGCACGACTGGCTACCGTAGAGGGATACTTCACGGAAATGGGAAGTATCTACGTATGGGACATCGGTTGTATAGAGATGTTGGCGGGTGAGTCTGTTAGTGAGACGGTTCAACTCACAGATAAACAACTTAAAGCCAAAGCCGAAGTTGACACCCTGTTCAAATAGGATTATACTGTTAGCACACCAGAAGAAAGGTAGACAGATGAACAGCTTCGAACAGGCATTCCTTGATCTTACGAGCGACGGTTCATTCTTCCATGTGCGCTTTCAGAAGAAAGACGGCACGATGCGAGATATGAATGCTAGGCGTGGCGTAAGTAGCTACGTAACTGGTGAGGGGTTGGCATACGATCCAGCATCAAAAGGTCTCGTAGGTGTATGGGACGCTCAGGCTGAAGGTGGCGAGCAACACGGTTACCGCATGGTCAACCTGAGTACCATTGACTACTTCAACGCACAGGGTCAAGAATTCAACAGGGAGGACTAATTTGACAAGCTGGTATGCCCATAGTAAAATATGGGTATACCAGCAGACACCTAATAGGAAGGGTATCGGTCCGTAAAACCGAAGTCGTCATAGTTACGTGTGGGTTCGACTCCCACCTGCTGGACCATATCTCAGGAACTAGGAACTACAATCTATATCGAAGGTAGCGGGACGCTACTAGGTATACCAGAGGGGTGTAGGGTAAATCGGTTCGACTCCCTGCCCTACACCCCAATTTGACATCACCTTGATAGTCAGGTAAGATGTAGTTACACCAGCAGAGAGGAACTAAGAAATGAAATTCATGAGTACGGCAGATGCGATCAAGCGTCTGAACAGGGTCTTGAAGAGCATTCCAGTTATTCAACCACCCGCTAAGTAATTTGACCTGCTGGTGTGCCTGTAGTAAGATATGGGTACACCAGCAGATAGGAAGTGATTATGTGCATATGTGGAGAAGTACAATCGGAACACGTTGACGGTGGACGTGGGTGTCCAGCATTTGACGATGTTCAGCAGTTCGTGACCGGGGTATTTGAACCGCTTACTGAAGAGCAACTGAACTCCGGGTTGACAGCCTAGCACCATCGTAGTAAGATATAGGAACACCAGCAGAGAGGAATAGGAAATGCGTATCAATCTAGAGAACGCTTGCGAGTCATGCGACGCACCATCTGAGGCACCTTGCTCCGAAGAGTGCAACCCAGATTCAGTTGCTCGATTGAAGGCAGCGTTTGACAACATCCAACCAGTAGCGTAGACTGTAGTTACACCAGCAGAAAGGTACAGCATGTACAGTACGATCAACCACCCTTCTAAGAAGGCTTTCAGAGAGTCCGTCAACAGTGGCGTATTCAATAGCATCTTTCAGCCCAACGACATGTTTGGCAACCCGAAGGGTGCTCAGGACTACAGTGGATCAGCATCGGTTGAAGGTCCACACTACCCCAAGCCACATAAGTGGTACGCATCGGTAGAAGTGGTCAACGGCGCGGTAGTATCAGTCAAGTAATTTGACCACCACGATGCTCAGTGGTATACTGTGAGCATGTTGGTGGGGGACCAACACAAAACCCCCAACATTTACACGTCAGTACTGGCTATAGCTCATTAGGCAGAGCGCACACGGAAATCGCATGACGGAACCGTGTGAGGTATGTAGGTGCAAATCCTTCTAGTCAGGAAAGTCGGGGGCAGGGGCATGACTAGCTAGCATGACCCCAACGCCTCCCCGATTTGACAGACCACACCATCTGAGGTAAGATGAGTTTGTAGCCTAGATTGGGCAATGGAATACAATCATATATTGCTGCAAGGAAAGAGCGAAACATAAAGTTCGACGCTTCACAGCCCACGAGCAATAAACGGGGTATGCACGCACAATACGTGCAGGATAGAGCAGGGGGTGTTTTGGCATAGTGATACAATCAGGACATCACTACCACCCAACCACACTATTGGGGTACTTGTAGAGTGTACGGATTTGACACAATCTCACTTCGTGGTACACTGTATTTATCAAACAACACAAGCATCAGGAATCGCATGATGAGTATGACGATGGCAGAGTGCAGACCGCACCTTTGCGAGTACTGCAACGAAGAGATCACTCCGGGCATCGAAGTGATACGGAACATGGGCACGAGTTGGTCAGGCTCAGAAGGGTACGACATATACCTGCACGAAGAGTGTGTGTACGACTTCGACAACGAAGCCGACGTTTACTAGAGAGTTTGACAGGGTGTGGCTAGAGGGATTATACTCTAGTCACACCAGCAGAAAGAGGCTTACATGTTACGCTACGCAATGACAGTACCACGGGTATCCAACAACAATCTTGAGATTCTGTTCCCAGCAGAGTGTTTGGTCAAGGTTTCAGAGACTGGCGACTTGGCAGTGATAGAGATCACCGCAGACATGGTGGAGAAGCTTGCAGAAGCACTCGCCAACCGTGTGGAAACGGATAGGTTGATGCAAGAGGCAGCAGAGGCAAAAGCGTTAGACGATCTCGATCTCGATAGGTTTGACGCAGATGCACGAAACAGTGCAGACCTAAGTGCAGCGTTCTAGAGTTTGACAGGGTATGCCTAGAGGGACTATACTCTAGGCATACCAGCAGAGAGAAACGGAGAACACTATGTCCTACATCAAGAACCACAACGAAGGCTTGCAAATCCTCACACTGGAAGGGTACGAGGCAGGTAACATTCTGAGAATCCTTCGGGATTACGAGCGCACACTGGATGGGTATTCGGAAGTGCATCACATCATCGTTGATTTGGCGATGGTCAAGCCACAAGGCCACGATGACAGTGAGCCAACTCCACAAGAGTTAGAGGACAGACTCTAGCCTAGAGAGTTTGACAGCAGGGTTGATATGCCTCATAATAAGGGCATACCAGCAGAGAGGCAACGCAAATGAGTATGACGATGAATGAATGTGCAGTGCAGACGTGCGAGTACTGCGACGAGACTATTGCATTTGGCACAGAGTGCCCAGTTGAAACCTTCGGCGGCTTCGATGCAGTAATTCATGACTACTGCAATCAGGAGTTCGTAGAGTGGCAGGTTGAGCAGAGGTACAATCAACCCTACTCCAGAGTTTGACAGATTCGCCGCTATGCCCCATAATACGGGGTGTAGCGGTGAAGTAC
>Ga0114906_1001529_pt1 | contig 12023 bp, 12 predicted proteins | sample MalvirDeepMed_M9_FD_89687 | JGI IMG/M metagenome (GOLD analysis project Ga0114906, IMG submission 89687) | Marine viral communities from the Global Malaspina Expedition - Malaspina viral metaG DeepMed_M9 | ecosystem: Environmental > Aquatic > Marine > Oceanic | place: Mediterranean Sea... | reverse complement strand
TCAACACGTCTTCATGACTCATATTACTCTTTGTCCTCTTTTCCGTCCCCTTCGGGGCTGAGGTCGAGATGGCTTAGGTTCAGTTGTCACCTGAGGTATCGGAACCGGCACTCTCGCCGATTCTGAATGCTGAAGTAAGGGCTGCCTAGGTGCTTCTTCTACAAGCTTAGAAAGCACGTCCTTCTCCGCAGAAATTTTATCCTTGGCCAACTCCTCCTCAAACATGCGCTCAAAAGCCTCCGAGCTTCCCAACGCGTCTTCTCCTGAATTATTCCGTGTAATTCTTGACCTATATTCCTGCATTAGCAGATGAGAACAGTAAGCATCGTAATCTGCTTGGTGAAACCTGTGAGTGTCCTCCAATTTACCCATTAAATCGTAATGCTCAAGACAGTGCTTCAAATTCCAATAAAGTCCCCTGATCTTGGCATTAATGACACGCTCAAAATAGGACTTGAGGCTATCAGAGCTATCGGGAATAGACTTCCAGCGGTGTGAAGACTGAGCGGCATCGGTGGACTCAAACAGCCGATTAGCTTTGAAAATGGCTCCCGTGTCCCACAGCTGATTGTCTTGCATGAAGAACGGCTTGTTGATGAATCTGTTGAAGTTACCCCGCAACATCTTTTCCTCTGCCTTTCTTCCATTGTGAGCCACGTACGGCAAATCTCGTGCGTGCCATGTCCGAAACAACCTATCGTAGAATCTGAGAGCCTTGACGGGAGATATACCCTCCGCTTGCATGACTTCCCACGTGATGCGCCAATCATCTCCCATCTTAGATCGGATATTGTCCAACTTGTACCGCACAAAAGCTGAACTGACTTCTTTATGTGAGGACCAGTCCAGCACTACATTCATACGATCAATGACATGGCCATCCTGAACCATGACATGTCCGATCTCCACAATTATATCTTCACGCTCGTTTCCCCCCGTGTACTCCGTATCAATACAGAGGTAGGTGTTGGGAAACACGTGGCCGTATTTTTCCGTAAAAGACGGCTCCCACTCATTAATTATCATTACTCGTTCCTTCGAGTTTGCTCGACAGCCTTTCCTCGTAAAGAAGCAAAAGCACCCTTCAAACGAGCAGCAAACCCAAGCCACCTGCGCTTCCACTTTGGGATTCGCAGGGCCTTGAGGCAACGCTCTCCAGCCTCTGTAAGATCCCCTACCTTGAGTGCTGGACCGTCCTCGTCCAACGTAGCCTCTCGTATACCACGATGAGCCATGCCAGCTACAACAGTCCCCATCACCGCTAAGTAAGCTGTCTGCGCCAACGGCTTACACTCAAACCAACCTGCATTTGTAAGTCCTTCAAACATGTCAGACTTTTTGTCGGTAGTTGCTGATGCCACGTATCTACAAAAAGCGGCACAAGCCTCGCCCAACTCATCCATAGTGACGTCATTTTCCTTTAGATGAGCATCAAGTTCCTTCCATGTACCATCCTCTAACCGAGCGGCTGTCACCTCTAAAATCCGTTTGTAGTTATGCGCCAAATCTCGATTAACGTTGTACATACGGGGATCATGTTCGTTAAACCTCGCTTGCAACGTCCCCATACCCATAGACCACCTCTATTTCTTCTTTTTCCTGAGTTCCGCAGAGCAGTTTACACAATAACTGTTCAAATCTTCGGGGTCAAAATACGCCTGTTGATCACACTTCCTGCAAAAATCAATGACGTAAGTCTTGCTATGGCAAGACGCAATACACTTGTCCTGTCCAATGTAACACGTGTGACAAGGTTGTGTTATCGAAAAACCCTCCGGACAAACATAACCAACATCCACACGCGCACGCTTCTTAAGTAATTCCCTGTTATGTGTGGAAAAACTAGACGCAAACTTGATCTCCTGAAAGTCAGGCCCGTCATTAGAAAGATCAGGGTCTAAAACAGTCAAACAACGCATACCCACCAACTGCCTAGCATCCAGATATGGGTACTTGGCGGCACGTTTGGAACGACTACTCACATTCCTAGAAAACATGAACCCGTGACCACTTTCATCCTTACGTGTAGCCAGAAAAGAGATTTTCTTAGGGGACCAGTATTGATGCGACTTCAAGGGGCACGGAGATCCAGCCAAGAATTGAAACAGAACACCGTACGCCAGCTCTCCAAAACGCCGGGTAAGCTTCAAATCCACAATCTGTGCTGGAACAGTCTCCTTACCTCTCTGACTATTCCAAGGATGACTGGGAGTACCGGCCAACAGCTTCGGTAAGTTACCAGCTAAACGCCAGAAAGTATTAAACAACATCTCCTGACTAGGCGATTCTCCGGCAAGCTCGAACAGGGACTGAGAAACCGCCGACCTAGGAATAGCAGACGGCAGCATTGAGCATACGCCATCAACAAGATCAGAAAGAATATCATCAGTCGTACACTGACAAGCAAAATCACTCCCTAACTTCGCAAACAGACGATCTCTACAACGCAGAACACTACCAACAAGATAGTATTCTTCAACTATCAAACTCATCGTCTGGCTCCTTGGCTAGAGTAGCCGCCCCTGCGGCAGGAACCGGAGGGCCCGATGGCGGAACCGCCGCTTTAGCATCAGCGGTACCTAAGAGTTCCCGCTCCAGTTGCTTAATGGTTTTGCCCAGCTCACCCAAACATTGAAGGACCGCAGACCCGTGCCACTCTTCCAAAGCACTAGATATGACTTGCTGGGCCTCTGGAACTAACTGAGAAAGATCAGACACTGTTTCCAGCGTATCTTTACCATTGTAAGAACTACGGTACGACACAATGGGAAGAGCCCTACCATCGTCAGCAAATGTCATCCACGATGCCAAGTTCCGCTTGAGCATCAAAACTTCGTCTTCAATTTTCTCTACACGTTTCGTAATTTCGTCCACAATTATTTCTCCCTCGCAAATGAAATGCCCATGTAAACTCTGTGTGCGTCTTCACCTTCTTCCGTTAGATCATGACACTCTACTCCCAACACCAATACGACATGCGTAAAAGCATGGTGACAAGAAGAGTGTGCTTGCATACCCAACTGCATCCCGTATCCAAAAATACCAGACGGAGGCTCCTTCCCGGTTTTATAGGCAAACACTGGAATACGAACCTTCTCACTACCGGCATCGGTGATAGCGTATTCAGGCTCGTCTGATGTCCCAGTCACAGGAGACGTAAGGGTGTGATAGACGTATTTCGGATCATAGTCCATAAGGTAGACCGGTTGTATTCCCGAACGCACATACTGTTCTACAGAAATAAACTTGTTAATGAACTCCATCGAACTTGTACATCCTTATGTCAAACTGATGATGATCATGATTTTCAGGTCGCTCCCCGTGAAACTGCCACGGATAAATCTCATCAGCTGCCTTTTTACCTATACCACGCCGACCCTTGCGGCCACCTTCGTTTATGTGTACGACTCCACGGCGATCATGGCCTTTATCACAACAGTCAGCGTGGCACTGTGCACCATCCTTGAAATCAAAAATAGACGCCGACTGTTGTCTGCACAACTCACCCAGTATGGAATCACCACCGTTGTGGTAGATCTCAGGGAAAGGGTAATCCCACCGACCTAAAAATTCTGACCGTGCCAACCACCATGCCCCCGTTATGAACGTGAAGCGATGGCGCTTTTGTACCTTTTGATCAGCATACCACGGCTGAGTCATAATCCCTTGCGACTGATTGCCGCGAGACACAATGAAATGCTTCGAGCCCACCACCGTATGATCACGACTAATGCCCTCTACTTTGTCCCACCAGTCATCCGTGACATGAGCATCCAAGTGACTATCGTCATCAAACCACATGATCGCTTCCGCTCCCTCCACTGGTGAAGGTCGCTCGTAGAACATGCGACGCATCAGAGGGTACTTGCCTACGTTTCTGTTGTCTACTTCCTGATACACATATACAGGGCACAACTTGAAACGTTCACACCACCGCATTACACGGTCAAAAGAAGCCTCGGAAACTTCGTTAAGGCCAATTCGTACATCCTGAACACGAGCGTTGAACTGATCGTGAATGGAATCTAGTGTCTTACCAATAAGTTCCGGGTAATCTCCATACGTCATAGTGCAAACTGACCACATAATTGTTCTCCCTCCTTGGAGAAAAAGACCGCCCCCGAAGGGGCGGTCTCTGACTCCGGCACCTTCAACTCAGTCAGTAGAAGGCTTGTTCTTACTCCCCTTGGGCCGACCACGCTTCTTCGCGGCTACGACGGTCACTTCGTCTGTAGAAACCTTATTCTTGCTGCCCTTGGGCCGACCACGCTTCTTAGGCGCAGTTGACTCCGGGGAAGCTTCAGACGTTGGGAAGATTTCTTCCAAACCCTCAGCTCGCTCTGCCTCGGTGCCCTGCGTGGCAACCTCGTTGGGGGTCCTATTCTTACTCCCCCGAGGACGACCACGCTTCTTGGGTGCAGTCACGGAAGCAACCGACTTCTCTCGCAAAGCCTCAACCACATCAACAGTTGCGATGTCGTCCAAGAGAGCGTCAGTATCGAACATACGGGCTCGCTCTTCCTCCACCTCCGCAGAGATCTGCCCTGCGAGGACGACAGGCCCGGTGGCGTCTGTGACATCCTCGTCAGCTTCTGTGCCGGTAAGAATGGTAGTCACACGCTCCTGCGCACCCTTGAGTACCGCATCAAAGGCCGCGATTTCTGTCATCGTATAGTTCAACATCTCGACGGCCTCTTGAAGACCTGCGAGAAGCTTGAGCGACGCCTCATCCGCCGGAAGTTCCTCAAAACGCGATCGCGCCTCCGCACCTACCGTATCCAAATAGCGATACAACTTCTGAGAAAGCGTATGGCACTTCTTCACAATAGCAGCAGCAGACGAGGGAATAGACGGATTACGTCCTTGCCCTGCCGCGTTCGTTCTACCACTAGCGCGAATCTCAGCCGCCAACTCATTAGCTGACCAGCTTTCCTTGCGGACCTTCTTCAGAAGCTTTGTGCGAGTCTACGCGCTTTCCACCTTACGTAGAGCCTTGAAGTGCTCAAAAGTAATTTCCCGTCCATTGGGAAGCAACTCTCGTGCTTGCTCAGCAAGAAACGCCTTATCAAAGTTCAACGCGACATTACGCCACTCGTACAGTTTGTTGGTGTTAGTAATACCCCAATACTGAGCGAGCTTAGTAATTTCACCGTCGCCATCAACGGTCTCATCCGCCGCAATCTCGTTAATCATTTCACCCAGCTCGTAATAGAGCAGGATACCGGCAGCATGAATTTTAACAAGCTTCTCCCCGCCTTGGATTGCCAACTCACGGGTCTTCTCTTCCATACTCGCGAGAACGTCCTCACGATCCTTGTCAGTAGATGTCAGCACTAAATTAGTCATCAAACACTCCTAAATTCCAGAATTTACGGATTAGCAGGTTCCCAATGGAGTCCCTTGCTAATGTGATCCAGTAACGCTGTAAATGGTTGAACCACCAGCGTCATGGATTTAATTTTCCCTCCTTGGTACAAGTGACACCCCGAATTTTTCGGTAAATAAGTTTGCCACTCTCCATTATGGACGATTAAGCCCTGTGCAAACCCTTTACGGGGAAAAACCATCCCCAGAGTTTGCGGCTCGTCTCCTCCAAAAACGTCATCTTTATATCTGACCAATACCTCCTCGTAAAAACTAATGAATGGAAGTCCCGTAAATGACTTGAACCACATAGGGTGAATCCCCTTGGGATGCCTATGTAATGGTTTCTCGCCCGGCAGGGAACTAGCAGACAAAAGCATCGGGAAGGTGGGGAATCTGTTGTTGAAATCATCAAAAGACAGTCTCCCACCTAATACTTGAGAGTGCAATTCCTTAAGCACATGATTCCCAAGCTTCAAACGTCTTATCGTGTACTCTACCCGAGCCGACTCCCACTTCTCGATCTTGACTGCCGAATCATCATAATCAGGCACAGAAAGAGGAGACAACGGGTGTTTATCCTTGCTCATCGTAGTTTACCTTGCTCGGTCTTTACTTGGTCTTCATAGTCTTCTCCCAGTGACATGTTACGTCTATTCTCAATTCCTAGCCCTTTCCTAAGCAGCGTCATTACCTCGGGATTGTTGTGAATCAGTTCGCCCACCTCGGGCCAAGGAAGAAATTCCCCTTTACTCATTCCCAACAACGGGGAACTGGCCAAACACTCAATGTCCGCTGACGGAGATTTGAAATCCATTTTCCACCCCAGCTTCTTGAGTCTGGAACCCTCCGGACCACGGCTGTTAGTCTGTACGTCGTACAACATAGCCACAGTGCTCCAGTTCCAATCCCATACCCGGTAATCCCCCATCTTGTCACCCGCGTCGTTGAAATCAGTCCACCACAGAAGACGAGTCCGAATCCTACGGTTCGTGGGTGCGAGAGAATTCTTGGCGCAGGTAATTCGAATCCCGATACCTTCAAACTGGGTATTAGCAATTCTTTTTGACCAGATACTGGTTCTAAGCTCATATGTCTCAATGAAATTGAACCTCTCACTACCGGGAGTGTAGTCAGACTGCCGTCCCGTATCATCGGTTCTCTCTTTCAAGTGATTAACAATCACAAGACTGAAAGGCCAGTAGTCAAACTCGCTACGAATACCCGACAGGTAAATACTATTCTTCAAAGCATTTATCGGGTGCATTCGACTAGCATGTCCCTCTTTGAGAATCTTCTCCTGCACCTCGTCGCTGCTTGCTCCAGCCAAGCTATCAAGCGCAAAAACAATAGGGACAACTTTTCCGGGTCCCGGAGTTTCCTTCGTGCCTATCAGAATCTTCTTCCACTCCCTCACGTAAAAAGTCATGCGATCCTGCCAGTCTTCCAGTGACTTACACCGGTTGTAATGGAAGGCACGACTGTCATCGCCAGACCGCATAATACTGCGGCAAAGTTCAGGATTGAATTTGGACTCCGTATCCAGACAGATACTGCGACCGCCATACTCGTAGAACCACCGGAAAACGTCGTAAGCCAGTGAAGATTTACACGTTCCCCATCGTCCGGCTATCTGAGCCACGGAAGACAATGGCCACACTGTGTTACCGGTCAAATACTCCAAAGACAGGCTCGGCAAAGGAATGCCCACAACAACCGAAGAGAAGTCTTCACTACTACCGAACACTGACTCAGCGTTGAATTTGTTCTTGGCGGTTTCCATCATCCCGTCCATCATCGAATCCAACGTGTGAGTTCGATTAGCCGCATTCCAATTCTCTCGCAAAGCCTCCTTCTTCTTTTTAGATATCACGGGGCCCTTACCAACATACTGATGATCAAGACCACGTTCAGGGGCAGTAGGAGCTTCTTTCGAGCCGACTTCCGGTGCCTCTTCTTCAGGTACCTCTTCTTCAGGTACCTCTTCTTCAGGAGTCGGCATCAACTCCTCCATTTGCGATTCAAAAGAATCTTCTTTCTTCTTCTTACCCACAATTACTCCTATCCCCTAACAAAGAGCAGGGAGACCCCACTAAGGAGCCTCCCTGCTCTACTGAAAGGAACTTTTTACTAACTAGGCGGATTCAGTTTACGTCGTGGACTAGCCCTCTTGGCCGACTTAGCCAAGGCCTTACTAGCCTTCGACAAACTTTCTCCCATGGACTCCGAAAGTTCGCCAGCTTCCGTTTCAGGGTCAAATTCAGCGGAATCGTCCGCATCCTCTTCAAATGAACCACCCTCAACGAAAGTCTGAGCAAATTCATCAAACTCATCATCACTATCCGCTGACGCTACCTCAGCCTCAACTTCTCCTCCGACCTCTTCCGCGAATTCGTCATCAGCGGGGCTCGTGGCCACGATAGGGCCATCCCCGCCTCCAACGTCCTCAAACGCATCAATCTCTTCCTCAGCGTCCTCGAACGCGTCATCAGGCATGCTGACAGTCGTCCGCTTATTCAAAATGCTCCTGACCGAATCGAATTCCAGATACTCTGGGTGACTCGTAAAAGCAAACTCCACAAGCTTCGGAACATCCACAAAACCCTTGGCGATCAGTTCGGCTTCCTCTTCCACCGTGGCTTCGTGAAGGAGAGTGCTATCAGCCTCGTCTCCCTCTTGCGCCCACGGATAAAGATTCTTATCGAAAATCTTCTGAGTCGCCTTCGCGTCCATATCCCCACTAAACTGCGTTCCGTCCGCCGTTGTATGTGAACGACTCACTGCAACGTGATAGCTGGAGAAATCATCCTTCGAAGGAATTCTACCATCCCAAGTGGAATGGCTGTAATTCTCAGGCTGATACATTTCCGGGTTAAACATGGTGAAAATCAACCCGCCATTCACACAACGAGTTTCCTTATCGTAAACACCACAAGGATCACCATATTTGTAGGGGAGCGAGGGGTTAGCCTCATCATCACCCTCCCACTGAGCTTTCAAAGTCTTGCACAAATCCAAGACCTTCTCTCCTGCATTTCCCGACATCCAAGCGACAATCATAGGATCGTTTTCGCCAAGACCATAAGGAACACCATTACGATCAACAGTGCTGAGGGTCTCTTTCTGACCATCCCAACGCCTAATCGTCTGGTGCTGCGTGTTGAAGTCAGGCCCAAGCTCGTAAAAATGTCCCACGATGAAATATCGGAGTTTCATATCTACGATTGGAGCTTTGCCATCCGAGTTGTCCATAAAGGAGTTCCATTCGGAATCCCACCGAGGACCACCAGAAGCAAACTTACCTGCCTTGAAAGCATTCTTACACGCATCATAAAACGAAGGATAAGGAAGCTCCCAAAACGGGATACCTTCCTTGAGCACGTCCGTCACGTTCTTTTTCCACTTCAAGGAACGAACACGAGGAGCGTCCTTGGTAATAATAAATGTGGACTTCTGTCCCTGTCCATTAGGCACATCCTTAGGGCCAACACCCATGAACGGAGCCACAACAACTGGACCATACATGGACATCCCACCAAGCTCATCCATGTGGGAACCAAGACGGCCCCGATTGAGATTGTTTTCGGGATCTTGTTCATCTAGATGATTCCAGATACGAAAGACAGCTTTCGCACCTTCGTTCATCCAGATAGACGAAAAGCGCTCCAATCGCACTCCCGTAAGCTGCGAGTTAATCGTGTAATCGCCGCTCGGGATATATGTGGAAGGTCCGTCTTCCTGAGGCTGCCTGAGTTGTCGCTCGGCTGCCGTAGCCTTCTCGCGAGGCTTGATGTTGCGAGACAATTTCTTCGCCATTTTCTTTCTCCTTTTTTCTCATTTTTGCTCATCTCTGCTCATGCAAAAAGTTTTGCACAGTAGTCAAGATGTCCTCAAAGACGTCGTCTTCTTTTCTGAGATGCCCGTTACGCTCCAAATTTATCGTCACCCATTCTTGGTAACGTGTGTGGTCTGGGACCAGTGAGCGATAGTTGTAAGCAACTCTTCCGAGGAATTCGTGATCTGCTTCGTGCAAATCTTCAGCTTTGTCAGTATAGCTGCGAGCTTGTTTCTTGGCTATAAGCTGAGCAGAAAATTTAACGGGAATATCCAAATAGATTACGACGTCTGGAACGGGCATCCCGAACAGGTCATAATCCAACCAAGTGAGGAATTTCGCGAAGGAAACCCTCTCCTCTTTCGCAATCTTAGCGCATCCGTACCCTACATTGCTGGAACAATATCTGTCACACAAGACAAGGTCCCGCGACCTGATATTGGCCGCCAGTTCTTCCTTCCTCTCAAAACGATCCACCGCGAACAATGTGGCAATCATTTCAGGAAAATTCTCTAGCTCTTCTCCGTACTTACCATCTAGGTACTCCCCTACAATTTTTCCAAAAGTGGTAGACTCATATCCGGGAAAACTAAAGGAACAGGCATCCACGCCCACTCTCGTTAGCTCTGCCTCTAATCGCCTAGTATGCGTACCTTTACCGGCCCCATCGATACCTTCAATTACAATAAACACAGCACATGTAAACCCCCAGTTAAGTGTAATTCACTACATTCCCATCACCAACATGCACGCCTGTGGGAAGGTGCAACGACTTAGCACGCTCCTCAGAAAGCGGCTCACCCCAGTCTTCCATTACCTCTGTTTCGACCCCTAGGTAATATGGGTCTCCAGAAAAAGAATTCCCCTCCAAGTCCGAAGGATAAATCGGCACACAGTCACGCATCGCAAATGGAAGAACTTCTTCGCAGACATACTTCACGTGGGCATATGGTACCTCCAGTAGAATTGCGTCATGGATCTGCAAGAAAATCTTGAATAAATCAGAATCCCCCGCGTCTTCTCTGGCCTGATAAAGATGCCCCATCGCCCGACTTACTACACTGGCAATCATGGACTGGATGGGAAAATTCATGGCCTGACGACCAAACTCTCCTCGCACACCCCTGTCATTTCTACTTACCTCAGGGAAACGACGATAACGACCGAAGCAGTTACACAACCAACCACCATAGGTTTTTGAGCCTGTTGACACGGAAATCTCATCACGCACGGCACGGGCCTGACACTCAGCAAAAAACGGCTTCAAACCCGGATACATGGAGAATATCGCGTCAATTATCCGCTGCGCATCCTGAACGCTGACGTCTATCCCCTGCTCCTTCGCTGCTGCCGCAATAGCTTTTGCTCCTCTCCCGTAGGCTATACCAAAAATCACAGACTTAGCAACGATACGTAGATGGGAAGCATTGATAGCTACAAGGCCAGACTTGGTCGGAGCGCAGTCCAAATTGAATGCAAACTTCGCCACGTTACTGTGAATATCGTAGAAATCGGGATCGGCTTCTCCAAGCTGGTTACGCTTGGCATGATCAATCATACGAGAATCTCTCGACATAATCGCCATGCCGAACAACTCTGCTCCTACATAATCAGCCTCTACAAAAACAGTTCCCGGAGCTGCCGTAAACATAGACCGAAGTTTATGCTTGTAGCCGTCCCCAAGCAGACGCTTGTAGTCATTGTCCCTGCTCTTGGAAATGTTCTGTAAATTTGGTCTCGCTGATGACCATCTACCGGTTTCCAGTGTCTGGTAGATATGCGTGCGTACTCGCCCGTCATCACAGGTATGGCCCGCAAGCCCTTCTCTATAGTTGAAATCGCCATTCTCATCACGCACAAAATTACCGTCCTCGTCCATCTCCGGCGGGCGTAAAACAGTCTTGAGTACCTGATCCAAAAATCGGTGGTCACGTAAAAGGTTCACATAAGAAGACGACGCCGGGTCCGCCTCTTGCGCGAGAATAGACAAAGCCTGTTTTCCCGTACTGGGAGTGTGTTCGTCCTCTTTCCCCGTTGCCTTGATGTCTATCCATTCCTTGGGGGGCTTAGAAGTGTCAAACAGGGGCTCCAGATTGAGCCGTAACGCATCGGGAGGGCCAAGACGCATAGGATTGCCTGCTGCGTCCTTTTTGCCGCTCAAGGCCACCCCAAAGATGAACTCACGAACATGATGTAGTGACCGAGGATTAAACTCAGGCCACTTCATCAACTCCCTGAGCTTCTCTATCTTCTCGTCGCGAGCGCCCATAAATGACTTCGTAAGAGTAGTGACTCGTTCCATATTCAGAAGCACACCTGTCTGGTGAATTTCCAAAACAGCAGGGGTCGCCACCTGAGATTCCCAAAAAGCTTCCCGGCAGGAATTGCCGTCATAGTCCTCGTCCAAAAGAACGTCAAACTGATAGAAAAGACGCAAGGTAACATCTGCATCGTAAATCCCATAAGGCAACAACACCTCATCAGGGCATTCCCCGTACCCCTCCAGATCTTTCGAAGAGATCCCCATGTCCTTGCAATACTGAATCCTCCACTCCGAGAGGGCCGAGTCATAACGAGGAGCCAACGTGTACCGCATGGCAAGAGTCTCCAGCTTGTACAGAGCTGTCTCCTCAATAGCGTGCACCATCAAGCCGGTATCTGCACCTCCCTCAAACTTCGACCTATACCAAGCAGGTACGGTGTCCCCCGCCAAAAACCCTTTTTGGATATATGGAGAATTCTCGTCTTCCAACTCCAGATCATACAGCGGCGTTGAAAACGGTTTGCGAAGATCAAGACCATAGTGAATGAGCCACTCAAGGTC
>Ga0114906_1001523_pt1 | contig 12044 bp, 14 predicted proteins | sample MalvirDeepMed_M9_FD_89687 | JGI IMG/M metagenome (GOLD analysis project Ga0114906, IMG submission 89687) | Marine viral communities from the Global Malaspina Expedition - Malaspina viral metaG DeepMed_M9 | ecosystem: Environmental > Aquatic > Marine > Oceanic | place: Mediterranean Sea... | reverse complement strand
GGTATATCTCTTCTAATAAAGTCTTCTAAGGGATCTCTGGTATCAAAGAATTGAGCCATTATATAAAAATCAAATTATACAGTTTCCATTAGACCATGTACCACCAGCTGCTACACAGCAATCCTCTCTAACATATGGTGACGGACAATCAGTTCCAGCAGAGCCTTTGTCTGCACTTGAATCTAATTTAGGTTCACCCCAATAATCAGAAGTGCCACTTTCATCCCCATCTCCCTCAGTAGAATTTCCAAGACAATCAAATCCGGGATCAGGATATTCGCAATCCCCGTCAGCTCCTGTATTACAAGCATTTTCATCTGTGCATGTAGTTCCACCACTTGTAACATCGTCATCTCCCACACACATACAGTTTTCAGTATTTAAAATCTTGTCTATGCTTGCACAATCATCTGCTGTAAGAGGACAATCTCCTGCGGTTTCTTGATCATACCAGTCTGGAAGTTCTCCTTCAAAATCTCCTGCCTCTACACAATCTCCACCATCTCCAGCATTAGGATCCCATATTTTTCCTTCTTGACAGAACTGTGCTCCGTATGCACTTGATAAATCTTCTACCTGCTGTTCAAAAGCTTCTGTCCAGTCTTGCATCTCCTGAAAAGCTCCAGATTCAAAAGTCTGCTGAGATTCAGATCTAGAAACATCTCTTTCTTTGAAAAGATTGCCCATAGCTTCCATTAAAGTTTTTCCAACACCACCAAAGCCAACATCTGGTCCATACTTTCCAAATAGTTTATCTGCCTCTCTTTTTGCTGTTCCAACACCCTTACCTACCTTGGATGAAGCCTCACTAATACCCTGCTTCATTGCATCAAACAACATATTCTGTTTAGATGGATCATAATCTGCAAACATATCTGTATAATCTCCGGGATTCTGTAAACCGAATGTATACTGCAACATATCAGCTAATGTATCATCATCCATATCTAGCCAATCTTGAAAAATATCAAAATTATCAGGAGTCATAAAATCATCACCAAGTCCAGCATATCCACCATGCTCAAACTTTCTTGCTTCTATTAAAGGATTACCTAATTTCATGACTTATGTAAACATTGGATCATTAGGTTCACCGGGTTTAGGGCTAAACATATCTAAAATATCCTGAAGCCAATCGTCACCCTCCAACTCACCGAAGAAAGCCATATCTGAAAAAGCTCCAAGAATATTTTCCAGATCCTGACTACGTTTAGATTTGTCTATGTTGCTACTAAACAGATCTTCATCTGACAAAGCACCAGACTTAAGACGAGATCTTGAACCCTTGTGAAAACGGCTATCACCCAACTCTCTGTCTTTAGCAAAATCAGCCCAAGATAATTTTGCAACATCAGGAGCCAGTGCTGTTCCAAGCCAAGACCCTAACCCAGAACCCAGAGCAGTAGTTCCAGCCTTTAAAAGAGGATTTTCTATACCATATCTTTTACTAGCTGCTTGACCAAAAAATCCACCGCCCTTACCACCAATAGCACCATATCTACCCCTAGTAATAAGATCTTTTTCAGCTTGAGTACGCCTTTCCTCCTGATAGCTCCTCCAAGCATCTTCAATAGATTTAAGTCTATTCATTTCAGTATTAGCTTCTAAGGTAGCCATAAGATTCATTATATTTTGTCCAGACAGACCACCTTTTTGAAATTTCTTTATACCATATCCCATCGTTTACTCCATTTTACAGAATACTTATTTTACTGAATATTGTACTATACAAACAACTTTTGATATATAGGAATTAATGCTTTATTAGATTTATAATACTTACAATCCTTAGAAGGAGTAACATATAAGCTACTTTCAGAATACTTTATATCAAATCTATCCCTCAAAAGTTTCCTTCCAGATTCAGGCTTATTTAAAAATATACAAGCTCTTCCACCATCTTTCATAAGATAATCAAATGCTTTATGTAAAAATATCTCTCCTCTACCTGAATCAGCAACCTTCTGTATAAGTGTATAATCATCATTCTCTGTTATAAGAGGATAATCATCAAAGAATATACAATCATACTTCCCAAGAGAATCCACAACATTCTGCCATACATCTCTTATTATGCAAACTTTATCCATATATTTCTCAGACCACATCTCAGCTTGAGCTATTACAGTTGGATGACATTCTACTATTGTATGTGAATCTATATCATACTTATGAAATCTTTCAGCAGAGTATCCCATACCATACCCTATCTCTAAAACATCACCAGAAGGCTCTAAAGCATCCACACACGCCTCCATCCAAGGCTTCTCCCACTCCATCATCACTTGATGCTTTTTATCCCTTATAAGAGCATTCTTAGTGTATTCCATACCACATTGTGTTGCATTCTCTATCATACTCTCTCTATAGTTATATATCCACCATGTATTTGAGCAGCATTTGCATTAGGATAAAAGACAATAGCAAGATAGTTAGTCGTTGATGCAACCACATCAGTCATATTTACTTCTGTATCACAGTTAGTTGCAGAAGATTTTGCTGTAGTTACACTATTTGCTATGTTGCCTTCGTAGATTCTATATTGGTCAGATGTATCATTAGAATAGACATTTGCATGAGTAGCTCTAAAACCGCTTGGAATAATAACACAAGCTACAGCATCTGTAGTCTGCTCTTGATCATAAGAATATCCACCAGTAGCGTGCATTGTAGTTACATCTGCATAATCTGTCTGCCTTGCAACACTATGATTTAACTGATACCCAACACTTTTGAAATCACTTGGAAGTATCTTAATTCTTGTAGAGGTAGCTAAAGCAGGTTGTTGACTCCAAACTACCTTAGAATTTGTATCATCCCATGTTAATACTTCATCATCAGCAGGCGTATCTTGACCAATAGCGGTTACTTCTCCAGCTGAGGAAACTGCAATAGCTGTTCCACCACCCCCACCTGTTCCTATATTCCCTCCACCAGATAGAAGTAAGTCTGACAATAAAGTTAAATTATTTACATCTGTTATATTTGCATTCTCATCTATAGTAAATATATCTGTTCCGGTACTATTTTTTTGAATCTTATATGTAGCAGAGGCACCACCGGTATCATTATCATCTATCCTTACTGCAAAATTCTCATCACACTTGATTAACATAGTATTTTCAGCACAAGTTATATTCTGAACTTTTATACTCTTAGAGCTATTCATAGAAAGCCCATCAGGACTAATATCAAATATCTTAGTACCAGCATTGGCAAATTCTACAGTATTTGAGAAATTAAAATCAGCATCTTCACTTATTGCAAGGCTATTAGTATATCCACCACCACCATCAGCTTTCTGTATATAAATATAGTTTGTACTATTTCCATTATAATCCGGTCTTATAGCTATATTTGTCTCTGCTTGGATAATCAAAGAACTTGCTGTATCTGAGTTCTGGAATATACTTGCTTCTACAGTAGCATCAGCAACACCATAAGTACCATCAGCTTGAGGTTTTTCAAGCTTTAGCTTTGCTCCTGTGCCATCCCCAGTTTGAGTTATCTTTAGATCTCCAATATATACAGTTCCCTTGTTAAAATAACCATCTCCTGCATATATACTTTTAAACTTTCTGAACTTAGACCCAAGATTTACAAACCCATCTTTCCCCGGAATAATATGACCCTTCTCATATATCTTTATCCCGTCTTGATAAGTAGCTCCTCCATCATTAGTATATTGGAATCTAACCATATCCTTAGAGTTTCCATTATAGTCTGGTCTAAAAGCTATACTTGCTTGAGACCTTACTACAACCGAACCTGCTGAGCCATCTGAAGTATCTGTATTTTGGAAGAAATCAGCCTCAATTACAGTATTCCCAGTAGTATAAGAAGAGGCATCATTAACAGCTTTATTTGTTATCTTTAGCTTGGCATTGTTCCCCTCGCCTGCTGCTTCAAGTTTTAAATCTCCAAGAAAAATACTTCCTTTGTCAAAATGTCCATCTTTAGCCCAAATCTGCTTAAATTTCTTACTTTTTGAACCAAGACTACAGCCATACATATTTCCCGGCTGCACATTACCCTTTTCATCTATAGTAAGAGCATCTCTATAAGTAGTACCGCCATCTGTAGTTCTCTGGAATAAGACTTTAGCAAGACTATTACCATTGTAGTCAGGTCGTATAGTTATGTTAGTAGCTGCTTCAAGGCGTAAAGCACCAGCACTTTGTATTACTTGAGGTGTAATAGTCATATTATCAGCACTATAAGAAGATCCTCCTTCTGCCGTAGCAGCCTCAACTTCCAGCTTTGCTGCTGGACCTACACCAGTAACCGACATCTTTATATCGCCAATATAGATAGAGCCTGAATCAGCTCTTACTGCTTCGCAGTATAGTGTATGAAATTTACTAGAGGCTTTACCAAGATTAACACCCTCATCTGCATTTGGAATCAGATCTGTTGTTATATCCTGAAGACTTAGATTTACTCTTGTGCCTGCTGCCTGAGCAGACTCAAGCTTTAGTGGACTAAAGGAATTGTTTCTATAATAAAATTCACCTGAATCGCTGTCTACATATATAATACCAATACCATTTACAGCAGCTGGATCTGTAGCTACTCCTTTAAACCCTAAATGACCACCAGATGTATCATGAACTCCAAGGTATACAGAAGAAGTACTTTGGCTAGTAGTACCAACTATAGATAACCCTTTACCACCAGTAGCATATCCAAGCATTCTTATACCAAGATAATTTCCACTATTATAATTAGCAGGACTTAGACTACCATATATAATACCACCTTCGTTATCAAATCCAGAACCTAAAAATAGCTGACCCTGTTTATTTGATACTTCATCTTCACCAAAAGCAACAGAATGTTCTAAGCTAGTATCTGCATCCTCAGATGCACCCTTACCAACCACCTTTACCTCCACTCCAGCCTTATCTTTGAATAATAAGTCTGAACCATCAGCAGAAAGCTTTACACTTAAATCTTTTGTATCTCCAATATATAAAGCACCATTAGACAGATAGAGATTCTTCCATCTTCTTATATTAGACCCCAAGCTGTATATTCTGCTCTTATCTGGAATTAAATCTGTAGAAGAATGAAATATCTTCAACCATTTGCCCATACCTTTAAAAAAGATAAATATGCCATCTTTAAGTCTTGCAAGCACAAAATCTCCTTCAGCTCCCTCTCTATTTAAAGGCTGTCTTGATCTTCTACTGGGTTTATTTGCTTTACTCGATAGTAATGCTTTTATTTTATTTAACATTCTTCATTCTATATACTATAGATATATCACCAATCTCAAAACCAGCAGGGACATTTGTAGATCCGGGAGTAGCTGCCTCTAATTTCAACTGGAAAGAATAAATATTATTTGCTTGTGAAGATGTTGCAGGCTTTAAAACTGCTTTATAATAATCAGGCTCTTCTGTTGAAGATAGATCTGAAACTTCAATAAAATCTCCTGATACAGCTGATTGATTCTCTACATAAAAATAATGATCTACAGCTGTTGCGGTAAAAGAAAAGCTGTAAGCACCCTCCTGACCTACAACTTTAGAGAATATATTGTTTGTATCTGGGTTTGCAGTAGAAGTTGTAACGCTAAAAATAGCTTGAAAAGGCTTAACATTCTCCAATCTTGAAGTTCCACCAAATCCGGGTTTAAAATACAGTCTGATATTATAAGTTCTAGCTTCCAATGTTCCTAAATTATATCTTGCATATCCTTTAGCTGCTCCGCTATTTTTATATCTTATTGTATTATTAGAAGAAGTTTTAGTTAACCCTGTTCCACCACTACTATTATCACTACTTAAATCAAATACCCCCGATCCTGCATCTATATTTGTACTAAAATCTTCTGATGTTGTATTAAGTTCATTAGAAACAAAGTTATCTCCATCCTCAAATAACTTTGCAAATTCAGGGCTTCCATCTGTTGAATAGCTTGCTTTTACATTTGTATCCTGTTTATTGGTTTTAAAAGATATATATACTTTATAAACCTTCTTTTTTACATTTGGGAATCCAAATACTATATCTGGAGTAACCAGCCTAAATTCGTTATTCTCTGCAGGTAAATCTTTTATAGAATACAAATCAAGCTTTTCAGTTGCTGATGTAGGATCATATTGAACAAATCTTGGAACACCAGAAGAATCTACCATAAAGTTAGACCTGTTTCTACTAAAGGTTCCTATAGCCCCGGAAGCTAAAGTCCATCCTTCAGTCTTAAAATCATATACCCATGCATCATTAGCATTATCATCTCCATTCATACTATGAGACATCCATAGTTGCTTTTTAGAGAATAAATAAGTAATAGCAGGAGTATGACTTGGATCTACAGACCATCTCTGAGAAAGAGTTCCACCAGACCAATTTGCTGAAGGAAGCCAGACACCACCAGAATACACTTTCCCTTCAACAAGATTCACAACATCTGTCTCCCCGGCATATAAATAACATCCACTAGGATTTATCCAAGCTATACCCTTCTCAAATTTTACTACTTGAGAAGCATGATTTATACCAATATAAGGTAATTGTTTCTCTACAAACTCTGCTCCATCCTGAGATACATTGACAATATATACAGACTTCTTCTTAAAGACTAATAATCTATCAGCATATCCTTCAAGCTCTATAATATCATCACCATCATTTACAGCTATATCCATCTTATGTGTAGCTGGGAAAGTATCAAATTGAGGTCTGCCCTCAAAGTTTACTGGAGACCTTACAATTCTATCAGGATAAATAGGAGTAAAAGTATCATATGCATCTGTAACTTTTGCTACCTGTTGTATATTTCCTATATATGTTCTATTGTTAAATATTGTAGCACACTTATACTTAGCAGAAGTTACTTCTTCTGGTCCATATCCATTCAATATATCATATGTCAAGGCTTTAGGAGGATCTTCAAACTCGAAGCCCTTTGTAGTTGCAGTTATAGCAGTTCCATCTATACCAGCCGGACATTCAAATTCTCTATAAGGTACTGTATTGCCCCAAACAGTATAATCAAGTTCATCTGCCTTTTTACAGCCTTTTACAAGATCTATATCAAGGAATAAGTATTTTGTTCCGGATCCATCAGCTGGATCAGAATAATATAATCTACCGCCAGTTATTCTTGGGTTAATTCTCCATACATTATCAGGAACTTCTGCAGATTCTCCGTCAGCTCCAGATGCATACTGTACAGTCACTCCAACAAATACACTCTCTCCAGACGATCCCATAGTAAGAGTTCCCAGCTGAGTAACAGGAGATTCTTGAGAACCATCATATATAAAACTGAGATAAAAAGTATAAACTGCAGATAAATCCCATGTGCTACTTGCATTAGCTATTGAATCAACCCATATCTCCATACAGTCATCATCCGAAGGAGCATCAACATTTGCTCCAGTATTTTCAAAAGCTACGCTTCCAGCTACAGTAGACCCTCTCCCTGTTATCCATTGTTCATGATAGTTACTTGCAGAATCCAATTTCGGAGGTATAAGCTCTTGAGCCTCTGCATGCCACCTATTATGGTTTACCAGCTTATCTGCTGTATTACTTGCTGTAGCATCAACAAATAGAGACCTCTTTATATGACCAAACCATCTATTTTTAAACCCAACATCATTATTGGAGTTTGTATAATTGCCATCAGCAACTCTTAAAGCTCCATCTCCATAGTAAAATACAGGTTTAACTACAGCATTAGTACCAGCATCTGCTCCAAGATCAATAGAATAATTAGCTAAATTGAATGATGTAGAATTAGCATCCCATACAGGTATTCCTCCAGCCACACGATCTAAGAGAAAGAATAGTGGTCCATAAAAGTACACATAAAACTCAGTCTCTCTTTCAACTGCAACTGCAGCACTTGCTGGTCTGGTAAAATCGGAAGGAAATGTAAAGAAGCCTGTTCCGGGAATAAGCTTATAATCTGTATCTGTTAAGGTTCCTGTAGAATAGTCACCACTCTCTATTTCTGCTTTTGGTAAGAGCTTTACAATGCCTATAGTACCTACATCGCAAGCCTTGGCGGTTACTAGTCCACCAGCAGGTATATCTTTTGAATCATAAGCACTTAGAATGCCCTTTTCAAATCTATCTATCCTGAATATCTGCTTGGGCATCAGTCTTCATCTACAGCAGCCATCAGAGCTTCTTGCAGAGTCTCATACAAAGCATCTAAAAGCTCAGCCTCTGTTTCCTCTGATATCATAGGAAGGTTAATCTTTTTATTAAGCTGTTTAATCACTTTATCTTTATTAGCATCGTTTAAAAGCATTTCAACAGCCATCTTCTTTAAAGTCTTTACAAGTTTGTTCACAAAATCTCCTTAATTATAAACTACCTCTACATATATATCACTTGCAGAAGTATTATTATGTAGAAAAAAATCGTCTAGGTTATCACTATCTCCACCTAAACCATGAAAACAAATAGATTCTCCGGCTTCAAGTGTAAATCCCTTTCCCAAACCTGTACCGCCTGTATCAAAAGATTCTCCAAACCCTACTGCAAGTACATCTGTAGTAGCCGTAGTTTTACCAGACTCTCTATAGCCAGTATTCTTTATAAAAATAAATGATGCTATAGCTGCAGTACCAATAATAGCTTCAGAATCATCTTGAGTTTTGTGTGAAGTAGTATAATCTACAGAACTATCTGCTTCTATTTGAAAATTGCCTTCCCCGTTTAAATTCTGAGCTGTAGTATCATTTGTTTCCACATCCACTTCAGGCATATCACCAGATGTTAAAGTTCTATGAAATACTTCATAATCTGTAGTAACTCTCATTCTTGTATCAGCCATTATTTAGATCCCTTTAACTGTTTGCCTATCTTGGTAAGTTTTGCTGAGAAAGCCACTCCAATAAAGGATATCCAAAGAAGCATCAGAGAATCAAAAAGAATATCATCTATAAGACCCAACTTATAAAGCAGGATAGAGCCTGCAAAGCCACAGAATCCAATCTGCCTTTTCTTGCTATTCTCACCTACAAGAAGGTTTGACGCTTTTGATACCATCTTAGACCCTCCAACAGCTCCTTTGATTAAAGAAAGTATGTTCATCTAACTCCCGTTTTTGTTTATAAACTTTAATAAAGTGTGTAAAGACTTCTCAATGCCGTTTACATCTTCACCGATGATTCTCTGATTTTTAATCAACTGTTCGGTGATTCCGTACAGCTTGCTATTCTCATCCATCACTTCTGTTTTTATCTCAGCAATTTCTCTAAGAAGCTCTTCATACTTTGTATCAACTCGCTTGGTATAGCTATTAAGAAACCACCTGCCAACATAGCCAAAAGCCCCAAGCAGGATGAGTACAAGAGTAACAGCAAGACCATTCTCAGATAAGAGTCCATTAATGTCCATGTTCTACTTTAACACTATCATATTTAGCAGATCCACCTACTTCTAAAGTCTGGAACAGTTCAAGAAAGTCTGAAGTGACTGCCCTTGCATTCTCTATAATTGTATCAGACTTCAAACCTTTTTTAGCATACTCCTCTACAATTACAGAATATAAATCTTTAGCTCTATCCCAGTTATCAAACTCATGATGAAATAAGTCTTGTCCATTCATTGCTTCATCTCCACATATTCTACACCCAGCTTATCAGCTATCTTACCTAGAATTGCACTCTGATATTCCAGATGATGCTGTAATTCCTTATACACCCATGCAAGTTCTTGGATCTCCTCCTCTAAAAGCAGAAGTCTAGCCTCTTGCTTCTGTACATTAACCTCTAGGTAGTTAACATCAGCTTTAAGAGATGTATAAAACATAGCTACACCAAATATAATACTTACTGATGTTATCAGATTACCAAAAGTTATTTTATTGTCAAACTTCACAAGACCTCTTAAACCAACCTACCCAATACTTTTCAAGAGTAGGTCTCTTCATAATTAGAGTAGCATAATACATAACCCTAAAGCTTCTTACTCTCCAATCTTCTATATTGCTCAAAGCTCCTATAGTCATTGGTCCTAATGCACCATCTTCTTCAATCTTACTAGAGTTTTTATTATTAGCTGCCTGTTGAAGTATTTTAACAGCTCTACCACCACCCATGTTAACGCACATATCGAAATAAATATACCTGAGACGATCAGAGACAGACCCAACTTTAAATCTCTTCCAGTAATGTCTTTTATATAGCTCTTTAGCTTCATCCCTAGTTAGAGCCTTTATATCTATGTCAGGAAAAGCTTTCTTGCTTATTCCAAAATTTGTCTCCCCTCCGGGATCATCTTTATCAAAACTGTATCCACCTTCATGTGCTAAAACCTTATCAATAATTTCATCAAATGTAGACATATGTTACCACTTCAGGCTTATAATACCTTATTGGAGGCGGAAAAGTTGAATAATACCTAACTGGTTGAATCAGTAGAATCATCTTCACGCTTAACCATCTTCTCCATAACTTCAATAGCACCTAAACATCTTGTAGCCAGATTAGCAAACTGGTCACGTTTCTGTACTGCATCATTGTATTGATTTACAATAGCATCTAATTCTGTTTGCTTAGAAGACTTTTCTTCTATTTCACCATTATCAGATACTTCTGTCTTTGTTAATTCTTTTGTTTTAGTTGCCATTATGCTCCTTCTGTGAATTTATCTGTTGCCATTAAAACTTTAGCCTCTTTATTTGTTAATATAGAACAATATGGATAATTCTTATCAGTACCTAAAGCCAAAAGTGCTGTCATCTCACCATTTCTATGACTCCATGAATCCCTGATTAGGCATATCTTGTATCTACTTGCTCCTCCTGTAAGCCAGTTCAAGCTCTTTCTATGAGGTAGCATCATAGTCACATCTCCCCAAGTAGGAGTAGTATATCCTGTTCTTTCGCCCTCATCATTATATACAGGCTGTTTGTACTTCTCAAGCATAACACCTGAAAGAGAAGTCCCTATTAAATCTTTAGTTAATGTAAAGTACATCTTTGAAAATGCATTATTGTCCATATCTAATCCTTATGTTTTGATGAGCCATGTCTATAGTTCTTTGTTATTTCTGCTGCTGTTAATACTCTATCATATATCCTTACATCATCTATTAGCCCATCTAAGTACTTCGTGCCATTTCCCAATGCTCCTATAGTAATAGGTTGAGATAGAGCTTCCATAGTAACATAAGTATTATTTGTTGCATCGCTATCATCTGCTACTGTAGCATTAAGATATATATCTATTCCACCAAGCACATCTGTTCCATCATGCATACATACTGCATGATACCAAGTATTAACTGACAGATTAGTGGCATCATAACGACCTATATAAGCACTTGCAGAATCATCATTTATAAGAAAATATAAGTCTGTAGTAGATACATAGACTATCCACTCACAATTATCGCTACCATCAGGACTTGACTGAGATTGTTTTGCAACTAAAACTTGGTCACCAGTTACTTTATTTAACTTAAACCAGCATTCAACAGAAAAAGCTCTGCTTGAGCCTAATATAGTTTCACCTGAAAAGTCAAATACAGGACTATCAGGAACATTTATATAAGTAGCCACTCCATCACAAGACAGATAGTTCTTATTAGGATGTGTTAAGAAGAATCCATTGATATCTCTACCAGATGTTGTACCTTCTGGGAAGATGACTGTAGAGCCACCTGATAAAGTACCATTATTACTATTAGTAGATAAATCATCCCAAAGACCAGCAGTTGTAAGTTTATTATTTCTCCAGTAGCCTGATAATGTAGGACTATCTGTTAAAGTATTTGATGTTAAATCTAAAGGAACTCCATCATTATATAGTTCTTGTACTTGGGTAGAAGATAAAGCAGTTCCACTAAATATAGATACTTCAGTTATAAATCCATTAAAATATGCAGACTTATTATCATTTCTTCCTATTTCAAACAAATCTCCACAACTTTGAGCAGTCAATGTTTGACTTGTAGCTACTGTAACAGCACTTCCATTAACATACCATGTTAAAGTCCCGCTACTATTAGAACATACTAAATGATACCATTCATCATTTTCAAATAAATCAAGATTGTCAGTCGTCGTTCTT
>Ga0114906_1001521_pt1 | contig 12061 bp, 21 predicted proteins | sample MalvirDeepMed_M9_FD_89687 | JGI IMG/M metagenome (GOLD analysis project Ga0114906, IMG submission 89687) | Marine viral communities from the Global Malaspina Expedition - Malaspina viral metaG DeepMed_M9 | ecosystem: Environmental > Aquatic > Marine > Oceanic | place: Mediterranean Sea... | reverse complement strand
TAAAAGCCCAGCACTCTTTTTAACTTCTTACCTATGAGGTATGCTATGACTGATCTTACTACTCTACAGATGAATGACCTTTTCAGATGGTGTGATGACATTGGTATGTTTGCTGATGACCGTCCTATTAACGATACAGAGAACCATGACGGGTCTTGTATCCATCGCACTGACTACTGTGATAAGACTTGCTACAACGTCAAGTTGTACAAGCTATATCCCAACATGGCAAAGCGTGATGACAGGTGCGAGGCAATCTGGCAGACCATCAATCGTTTCAATGCTCACAACATCAAGGCGTGGCTTGAACGCAAGCGCAAACTGATCAAGCGTGTTCGTCACATGACGCGAGGTGAGGCCATCAAGGATTCGTCTGACATATACCGTGTGCGTGACATTGCCCTTGCCAATCCAGATACCATCTGGTGGATGCCTACACGGGCATGGCGTAGTCCTATGCTCAAGTTGATGATTGAGCAAGACTTGATGACACTGCCCAACATGGCTGTCAATGCGTCACTTGATCCGTCCAACAACAAAGATGAGTGGGATATGCTCAAGCGGGATGGTTGGAACATTATGTTCTATGGTGATGATACCGTGACGCATGATCCTGATGGTGACAAGTTGTTTGACTGCCCCAAGACAGGCAAGGGCTTGAAGGGTCATTGTGGTATATGCAAGGGTGGTTGTTTCTCGCAGCCTGTTATTGGCAAGCGTAAGACTATTCTTTTGCACCAACACTAAACGTCCCAAGTTGGGACACATAGGAGAATGTAAGATGGAAAACAAGGTTGTACGTAGGGCAGGAAAAGTTCGCGTCTATTGGAATCTGCACAAGAAGTGTTTTTCTGTGCAATCATGCAGGACAGGACGTGTGGTTGGTCATGCTAACAACGTAAACATTGCAGATGCTAAGTTTGTGGTGCGTAAGGCAGGACAGGCCAAGGTGAGGCAAGAAGGCAAGAAGAATGTACACGCTTTCGTTGTTGGTTATGTGAGTGACAAGAATGGCTGGGCTGAATATCCAGAGGCACAGCGTGTCACCTACAATCCTTATGCGAATGACACATTTGTATTTGCTAACACACAGGAGCCTGTGCTAGAGTCTAGCGTAGCTACCTTGGGTATATGGCAAGGCAAGCCTAGTATGTGGGCATGAGGAGTGAGACATGAGAAAGAGAGTAGACCCTGTTGCCAGAACAATGGCATTTAATCGTAGACAAACCTCAACACGTGTGGTACAAGACAAGCGTAAGAGTGATAAAGACAAGCAAGCAAAAGAGGAGATTAGAGATGCACGGCACGGCAAATATGATAAAGACCAAGGCTAGGCGACAGCCTAAAGATAAGCGGCAGAAGGTGCGTGTGCATCGTTATGTCCGTAAGGCCCAGCGTAATGTAAAGAAGTATTTACAAACAGTAGGAGTGAAGTAGTGTCTAACTTATACAACCTAATAATGGACAGTCGGTACAATCCACTGTGCCATATACCTGACAACAACACACGGCATCTAGTTATGCAGATGTTGGCGTGGATGTGGTGTATTATCTTTAGCATGTGGATGGGTAGCATCGTGGTGTTTGGCATCAGTGCCATAGCCCATGCCCTGCTGATAGCTGGCGTGTTTATCACGGCAGGTGTATTTGAAACAGCCAAGCGTAAGCCACAGTATTTCGGTGGTTTAGGTAGAGGTAATGGAGGTGAGCATGAGTAATATATTGAGCATGAATGAAAAACTACCATTTGACCATGAGCCTAGCTTTGACCATTGGGCAAAATGTATTGCCGATGAATGGATGGAAACAGGTGAGTGTACTTATTGGGATTATGCCTATGAACAGGCGTGGCATTTACTGGAAGCTGAATACAATATAGAATACACCACTCAGCATATTACGACTATGCATATCAATAGAGGTGAGTAGGATGAATTGCTGGCACTGTAACACAAAGCTAATATGGGGTGGCGATCACGATTTAGAGGAAGAGGAATACGCTATGGTTACGAATCTACACTGCCCACACTGTAATTCTGTAGTCTATGTATATTATCCAAATCAAGTATTGGAGAGTGATGATGACTAAATACTGGAACAAAGCAAAGCACTATTACCTCACGCATGACGGAATTGAGATGTTTTTGTTCGCATGTATATGGGCCAGCATAGGCTGGATGTTGTATCACTTTATAATCGGATTGATTGGGAGGTTTATGTAATGAACACACTAAAACAAAGACGCAGTAATGCTAAACACGTTATTGCTTTGATGGATGAGATAGCTTATCTTGATAGCATCATAGAGCCACAAGACTGTGGACATCTAATCACGGCACGTAATGTGCTATATGACAACGCAACTAAACTGGTAGAGGAGATAGACAATGGAAGTAACAAGTGAGCAACGTCTTGAATTACTCAAGGCACACAATGACTTGAAGGATATCCTGTCTACAATCCACGACTGTCAAGATATATGGATGTCTGATGTAGGCAAGCTGGAACGTATCCAATGCTATCTGCACCGCATCTTCAAGTTTGTACCTAAAGAGGATGAGGACGGACACCGTATGCACTATGCAGATTGGATATTAGATGAGGATGACACTTGACCGATGCTACGTTATATGATATAACTGCATCTTCACAACCAAAAGGAGAATAGATATGCCATTAGAATATATCCCTGAGAACCTTGACTTCAAGGTAGACTTTGAACCAACAAGAGTTAGTGACAAGAAGTATGTCATCAATCGTAGCACTGGCGAACCCATTGCTATTGTTGGTAAAGACTTCACCTGTGCATCACATGGTGACTTCTTTCGCAGCGTTATGGACGCAGTGACAGAGAACCTTTCCTCACACGAGGTAGACGATGCTAACATTGCATGGCGTGATGCCCATCACAATGGCTGGGCCATGATGGACATGACCTTGCCTAATGTAAAAGCTAAGATCACTACTCCAAAGCATGAGACTGAAATAGCACAGCGCATCATTGCATTGCATGGTGTGGATGGTACGTGTTCAAACACGGTACTGTTCGGTGCTATCGACTTCTTCTGCACCAATGGGCAGATACGTGGTGAGCATGACAAGGTACGCCGTAAGAATACCAGCGGGTTCAACCTTGACACATTCATTGATCAGCTAAACCGTAGCAAGCAGGACTTCTATACACAGTCAGAACGCTTGCAAGGCTGGGCTAACAAGCCTCTGTATGCAGACAATGTGAAGTCTATGCTTGAGTCTCTCGACAAAGGCAAGTCCAAGCGTATGTTTGAACTGTACAATCAAGAGGCTGGTGTGCGTGGCAACAATGCCTTTGCTCTGTACTCTGCCTTTACCAACTACGCTACCTATGCTGATGAGCGTAACGGATTCAAGCTGCGTAACACTGGCAAGGATACCGATGCTGTCTCAATGTGGGAGCGTGAAGAGAAGGTATCTCGCTGGGTAGACAGCAAGCAGTTCAAAGAGTTGCTTGCAGCATGAAGACTGTCGATGACCTGATACAGAAGTACCTAGTCTCTAACGATTTCAATATGTTAAGAGACAAGTCTAAGGCAGACTATAGGTACTTTCTGTCTGTCATGTCAGATAAGTTTGGTGGTACACCCTATGACAAAGTGACAAGCAAGCAAGCCAAACACGCTTATGAAGAGTGGGTTGTGCGTGGTATCACGCTTGCGAATCACGTGAGGAACTCATCGTCTAGGTTGTATCACTACGCTATCGACATGGAGTATGCTACCTTCAATCCATTTGGCAATATCAAGCGTAAAACACCTGACCAACGCAAGGTGGTATGGTCGGAGGATGATGTGCGTCATTTTCTTGACACTGCATATAGTTCGTTTGAGTGGCGTAGTATCGGATTGATAGTACAGATGGCATACGAATGGTGTCAGCGACTAGGAGATATGCGCTTGCTCACATGGGATAACTTAGATTTGCCTGACAGGAAACTCTACCTTGAGCAATCAAAGAAGAGAGCAGAGGTTACGTTACCCATCGAAGATGACTTACACTCTATGCTGGTGCAACAACAGGAGGACTTTGGTTTTCAACAGTATGTTGCTCCACGTGTGCGGCCTGTACGCACTGCTTACCAACCATACAGCTTGGAAAGGCTGTCTAAAGCGGGACGTGTAGTCATGCGTGAAGCTGGCCTGTCTGATGAACTACGGTTAATGGACCTGCGGCGTACTGGCACGACAGAGATGGTAGAAGCTGGTGTATCTATGGGCCAGATCATGTCGGTTACAGGACATACTAACCCACAGTCTGTCAAACCGTACATGAAAAATACATTTGCCAGTGCTAATAATGCATTGACAATGCGTAAATCTCGTGATAAAAGCACTTAACTGCCGACAAGAAAGGTGTATATACATGGATAATATATATAACATTGTAAGTGATTTACACGTAGGTGTAGGTGAAACTCAACGAATGAACTGTCCTATGTGTAAAGGGCATAAAACTTTCACTGTGACAAATAGCATGGGCAGTCTTGTTTGGAACTGTTACAAAGCGTCATGCAATGTAAGTGGTGGCACAAGAGTACACATGGCTGCTGAAGATGTACGCCGTGCATTACATGGTGTAGAGCATTTTGCAGAGGATAAGTTTATCCTACCCACCTACGTCACGCATAACACAGATAGCCTGTACATCAAACGCTTCTGTGCTACGTGGGATATAGACAAGGATAGGCTTGGCCTTATGTGGGATGTAAAAGAAGATCGCCTCGTGTTCCCCGTTAAACACGATGGTGTTATCGTAGATGCCACAGGTAGGTCATTGAATAAGCGACTACCTAAATGGAAACGATATGGAAAAAGTGGCTTGCCATACACGTCAGGGTGTGGTAAAGTCGCCGTAGTTGTTGAGGACTGTGTGAGTGCCGCAGTTGTAGGCGAGGATGTAAGGCTTGTCGGGGTAGCCATGTTGGGTACATCCATGCTTGAATCACACAAGAGGTATCTCTCGCAGTTCTCAACAGCAATCATAGCACTAGACCCCGATGCCCTGAAGAAAACGCTATTGATTGCCAAAGAACTTAGAGGACACGTAGCCAACGTGCGTGTACTCAAACTGACGGACGATCTGAAGTACCGTCACCCCGATGACCTAGCTGCACTGGCAGCGATAACCAACGAAGGAGACTAACATGGAACTATCACTCATCAGAAGCCTGATGGACAAAGACTTCTACGATGACCATCGTGGTTCTAAATGTCCATCAGAGTTATTCAATTCTGACAACAGAAAGATTAAGCAAGCTATAGACACAGCTATGGACAGGTACAATCGCACGGTTACACCAGATGAGATTGAGGCACTGTTCATATCAGGCAACCCGACTATGACCACAGCACAGAAGCAGGGATACGCCAGCTTGTTCGCACAGATCAAGAAGGAGACACCTCTAGGCAGTGATGTAGCACAGGAGGTTCTATCCAAGCTGTTCCAGCGTGTGGTAGGAGAGAAGGTAGCTGAACTAGGCTTTGATATGGTCAATGGTGACAACCGTTCTCTTGAAGCCCTGCGTGGGCTGATGGAGAAGTATAATGATGACTTCATCCCTAACATGAATATCGAATGGGAGGACATCAGCATAGAAAGCATCATGGCTGCAGTCGGAGAAGAGGCACGTTGGAAGTTCAACATCCCCTCTGTAATGCGTAAGCTAGACGGCATCAGCGGCGGTCACTTGATTGAGGTAGGTGCTAGACCTAACGTGGGCAAGACCTCGTTCCACGCCTCTCTAATCGCTGGTCCTAACGGGTTTGCACACCAAGGTGCTAACTGTATCATCCTGTGCAACGAAGAGGCTGGCAAGCGTGTAGCAGAACGCTACCTCAATGCTGCGTCTGGCATGTCACGATATGAGATTGGCGTGGACTTTCAGAGGGCATCTGCTGCCTACTATCCTGTGTCCAAGAACATCAAGATCAAAGAGTGTCAGGGCCGTGATATGGCATGGGTAGAGTCCGTAGCCAAGTCCTACAAGCCTGACGTTCTTGTGCTTGACATGGGTGATAAGTTCAGTGCTGGCGGTACATATGCCAGACCTGATGAGGCACTCAAGGCTTGTGCTATCTATGCAAGGCAGATCGCCAAGACATACGACTGTGCTGTATTCTATATGTCACAGCTATCAGCAGAGGCAGAGGGCCGCACTACACTGAACCAATCCATGATGGAGGGGTCACGTACAGGTAAGGCAGCAGAGGCTGACCTAATGCTACTGATAGGCAAAGCACCACACGTAGAAGGCGAGGAACAGGAAAGCCCACTACGCCACATTAACGTAGTCAAGAACAAGTTGAACGGCTGGCATGGCATGGTCAACTGTGACTTGGATTACCTGACAGCGAGGTACGGAGTATGAGGACAAAGCCATTTAACAAAGCATCTTTTGAGAAGTATGACAGGGCTGCACGTATCCGTACAGGACAGCATTTAACTCTCAAGGGATACAAAGTAAAGGATCACCCAGACAAGTACGCCCAAGACCTTATCGCTACACGAGATAACAATAGCATATGTGTAGAGTGTGAGGTGAAGGTGGTGTGGTCTGGTCCTGACTTCCCATATGAAACGGTGCAGTTGCCACAGCGCAAGCAGAAGTTCTTCAATGAGCCTACGCTGTTTTACATATGGAATAAACAACTAGATAACGCAGTTACATTCCTGTCGGAAGAGATAAAGGACTTGACGCCAGTGGAAGTACCGAATAAGTATATAAGCAAAGGCGAGTACTTCTATCAGATACCGATGGACTTAGTAACTAAAGTAAAAGTGAGGATTAAAGATGAAGCTAACACTTGATGTAGAGAACACCGTCACCAAGCGTGGTGGCAAGATGCACATGGACCCCTTTGAACCAGACAATACTCTGGTCATGGTGGGTGTATTAACTGACCAAGGCATGGAGCAACACTTTCCATTTGACCATGCTGATGTACCTAACCAGCAAGATTACTACGAGCGTGTGCAGTGGTATCTTGATGAAGCTACGGTGCTTATATGCCATAATGCAGCGCACGACTTGTTGTGGCTGTGGGAGTCTGGTATTAAGTATGATGGCCCCGTGTTCGACACGATGCTGGCAGAGTACGTGCTACAGCGTGGTATGAAAGAGCCATTGTCTCTTGAGGCTTGTGCAGAACGCTATGAGTTGGACACTAAGAAGCAGGACACACTCAAGGAGTATTTCAAGAAGGGTTATTCTACCCGTGACATACCCTACAATGAGTTGTGTGAATACCTATCTGCTGACCTACACGCCACACAGCAACTATCAGACAAGCTGATATACCGCCTTAACACAGAGGCAGATGCAGGGCTGCGTGGTACAGTTGATCTGACTAACGAGGTGGCTGTATGTCTGTCACGTGTTTATCAGCGTGGCTTTACCGTAGACATGGACAAGCTGGATGAGGTGCGTCAAGAGTTTGAACAGGAGAAGCGTCAACTTATTGACGATCTAAATACTCATGTTCGTAGGCTGATGGGTGACACCCCTATCAACCTTAACAGTCCAGAGCAACTCTCTTGGGTTATCTACAGCCGCAAGGTATTGGACAAGCCCTATTGGGGCAACGCCATTGACCCTTACATGGATGAGCAAGACTTCCGTAGTCTAGTCACAGCGGGTACAGAGCGTGTATACAAAACCAAGGCTAGTCAATGCAAGGAGTGCTATGGTCGTGGTCAAGTTAGAAAGGTAAAGAAAGATGGAACACCTTTTGCAAGAACCAATGCTTGTAAAGCATGTGGTGGTAATGGTTATAGTTTGGTCAATCTATCTGCTGTTGGGGGATTAAAGTTCAAGCCACCATCAGCCAAGTGGGCTAGTGCCAATGGCTTTAGTACAAGCAAGGCTAATCTTGAACTGCTAGAGAATACAGCCAAGTCTAAGGGCATGACAGATGCGGTTGACTTCCTATACAAAGTACGCAGACTATCCGCTGTGGATACCTACCTGTCGTCCTTTGTAGAGGGGATCAGCCTACACACAAAGCCTGACAATAGGCTGCACGTGCGTTTACTACAGCACCGCACAGCTACTGGCAGGTTTAGTGGTGCAGACCCTAACATGCAGAACATGCCACGTGGTGGTACGTTCCCTGTTAAGAAAGTGTTTGTGTCACGATTTGACAATGGTAAGATAATGGAAGCAGACTTTGCACAGCTAGAGTTTCGCACCGCTGCTTACCTATCACAAGATCGAGTTGCAATTGAAGAAGTTTCTACTGGATTTGATGTACACTCGTACACCGCTAAAGTTATTACCGATGCTGGTCAGCCTACGAGTAGACAGGATGCGAAAGCGCATACATTTGCGCCCCTCTACGGGGCCACTGGGTTCGGAAGGACGCAAGCAGAAGCATCTTACTACCAACACTTCACAAAGAAGTACACGGGAGTTGCCGCTTGGCACTCCAAGTTGGCTAAAGAAGCTATCGCAACGCAGAAGATAGCTACACCATCTGGCAGGGAGTTTGCATTTCCTGATGTAGTGCGTAAGCATACAGGTAGAGTGTCACACTTTACACAGATCAAGAACTATCCCGTGCAGTCATTCGCTACGGCAGACATTGTGCCACTAGCTTTGTTGCACATAGAAAAATTACTTGACGGTATGCAATCATGTGTGGTAAATACTGTACACGATTCAATCGTCATTGACGTTCATCCAGATGAGGAGAGGAGATGTATTGATGTAATACAAGAGACTAACAGAGTATTGCCTGACTTGATTACCATACGTTGGGGGTTGGTATTCAATGTTCCGCTAGAACTAGAGGCAAAAATCGGCCCCAACTGGCTTGACACTAAGGACGTGTCGTGATATAACTATGCATTCAAACTCAAAAGAAGGAGTATAAAATATGGAACTTACAACTATCAATACCGCTAACTATGCGGAAATGGCTAAAGCTATGGGCATTGCCCATGAAGGAATTGGTGAACGTAAACAGGCAAGCACTCTTGCACGTCTGCGTATTAATCACTCGCCTATTATCGGTACGGAAAAGGTACTGGTTAAAGGTGGAACCTATAAGCTGGAGATACCAGACGGTCCTACCTACTACGCCGAATCTGTAAAGATTCGCCCGTATGTACAACGCTTCATGTATAAGCGTTTTATTCGTGGTGATGCAGGTTCATCTAACCGCTACGTTAAGACTGTCATGGCTGATAATCTTAACATCGACTTGAAAGATAACGATGGTGGATTCAACTGTGGTAAACCTGCTGGTTTTATCAAGGATTGGAACTCTGTTCCCGATAAGATGAAGGAACTCATTAAGTCTATCAAGCGTGTACGTGTAGTGCTTGGCATGGTTGAACTTGTTAACGCAACAGATGAGCATGGGGAGTCTGTCGATGTAGACGACACAGCATTCATCTGGGAAGTTGAGAACCGTGATGCATTCAAGATTGTTGGTGAGGTCTTTACTCGCTTGGCAAAGATGAAGCGTCTGCCTGTGCAGCATATCATCACAGCTACATCAGAGGAGCGTAAGATTCCTACAGGTGCTGTGTTCTACCTGCCAACGGTAAGCCTAGATACTACCGTTAGCCTTGATCTCACTGAGAAAGAGCAGACTATGTTTGCTGACTTCATGCAGTGGGTACAGAACTACAACGAGTATATCATCAATGCGTATGCAGAGAAGGCTAACCATATCGAAGATGATATGGAAGTTGATCTGGATTCCATTATGGATATCGAAGTAGAAGAGGTAGCGTAATGAACCATCCTGCTGAACTGGCGTTGCACCAGTACATGACTAATGCGGCTAATGGTAAGTCCTCTATATCAGAGGACACTATCAAACAAGTTGCTGATGACATTGCTGCTGCTCTTAAACGCCAGTTTGGTGGGGGCAATAAGCGTGATGAGTTTAGGCTACGCATGTCCAATGTGGGTAGGCCAACTTGTCAACTCTGGTTCCAAAAGAATCAGCCAGAGAAAGCGTTGCCCTTACCGACTACATTCGTAATGAACATGATGCTAGGTGATATCGTAGAGGCTGTGTTCAAAGGACTATTGAAAGAAGCTGGAGTGGATTATGAAGATAATAAAGAAGTTACTCTTGAAGTTGATGATGATACATCCATTAACGGCACATATGATATTGTTATTGATGGTGCTGTTGATGATATCAAGTCAGCTTCTAGCTGGTCCTATCGAAACAAGTTCGACAGCTATGACACATTAGCTAGTCACGATAGCTTTGGGTATGTGGGTCAGCTTGCTGGCTACGCCAAGGCATCAGGCAAACGTGCTGGTGGATGGTGGGTAGTAAACAAAGCCAATGGTGAGTTTAAATATGTACCAGCCACAAACCTTGACTTGGATAAAGAGATAACCAAGATTAAGGATACAGCACAGACTGTAAAAGATAACACGTTCAAGCGTTGCTTTGATGCAGTGCCTGAAAAGTTTAGAGGTAAGGAGACAGGTAATACAGTGCTTAATGAGAACTGTATATTCTGTTCCTATCGCTTTGCTTGTTGGCCTACACTAGAAGAAAGACCAGCCGTGAAGTCACAAGCTAAAGAACCTAAGATTGTTCCTTACGTAACGCTATCGAAGGAGTATAAAGACTTAGAGTTCTGGCGTGGAAGAGCATCCTAGTGCCTAACGCAAAACAATTTAGAGCAGCACGGAAGTACGGCTATCGTAGTGGGCTTGAGTTAAAACTAGCAGAGTATCTAAAGGAACTCTCTGTCAAGTACGACTATGAGTGTGTAAAGATAGAATGGGAAGACCTAGCCTATCGTACATACACGCCAGATTTCGTGCTGTTCAACGGCATCATTATAGAAACAAAAGGTATGTTTACTGCAGCAGATAGACGTAAGCATCTTGCAATTAAGAAACAACACCCTAAGTTAGACATACGCTTTGTGTTTGAGAATAGTAGACGTAAGCTACGCAAAGGTGCTAAGTCTTCTTATGCAGAGTGGTGTATAAGATACGGGTTTCTTTACTATGACAGGATCATACCAGAGGATTGGCTAAAAGAGAAGGGTAAGAATAGGCACAGAAAGTTTATCAAATTCACAGGAAGTAAAGTAAAAAGGAGATGAGTATGCACAATGATGAGGAGTACTACAACGATGAAGACTACGTGATAAGAATACGCCCCGGCTGTGACATGCAAGCAAATGCAAACGGGCGTAAGGAAGCTGTGTGGACGGGGGAGATTGATATATCTATTATAACAGGTCCAGATAATCCATTAGACGATGAGTCTTACTCGCAGGTTATGCACTTTGTACGTATGATGTGTGCTACCGTTCCTTTAATGGAGAGCAACAAAGAACTACGTAATTTAGTGCATGAGTTTGTAATGGAAGAACTTGACTTAGAAGATGAAGAAGAATATGATGAGCCTTCTGTCGTTGTTAAACAAGAAGATGGCAACGTAGTACGGTTACAGTTTTCGTCAAAGACTAAAGGGAGTGCATAATATGAGACATGAAGAGTATATGAGACAGGCAATGAGGCAAAGTGATGTTGACAACATAGAAGATTATCCACCTTCTGCTGACAAAGACATGGTGAATAGTCCATCACATTATAATCAGTCAGGCATTGAGTGCATTGCTGCCATCCAAGCTGCACTTGGTCCTAACTTTAAATACTATTTGCAAGGCAACATTATGAAATACTTATGGCGGTTTGACTACAAAGGCAGACCACTTGAGGATTTGGAGAAAGCTAAATGGTATTTAAATGCACTACTAGAAGATGTGGCGGCTAGTGATGAGAGTTAAAGTTTACATTACTAATGATATAGACCCAGAAGAATATCCTGTGCCTGTTGATGAAGATGTTGGTGCAGAGATTGAAGACGGCATATGTGAGTATTTCTATGATATAGAAGGTGCCGATATTAAACATATTAAAACACTGACGGAGTGATAAATGAACAATTACCTACCAACAGACTATCAAAACTTTATCGCGCTATCACGGTATGCCCGATGGAAAGAAGATGAACAACGGCGTGAGACATGGGTAGAG
>Ga0114906_1001520_pt1 | contig 12072 bp, 17 predicted proteins | sample MalvirDeepMed_M9_FD_89687 | JGI IMG/M metagenome (GOLD analysis project Ga0114906, IMG submission 89687) | Marine viral communities from the Global Malaspina Expedition - Malaspina viral metaG DeepMed_M9 | ecosystem: Environmental > Aquatic > Marine > Oceanic | place: Mediterranean Sea... | reverse complement strand
GTATGTGCCATTTTTGTATTTCACTAGCGTCTATTGCACCATCTTCATATAAAAGTTTAAAGTTAGTTGTAGCATTTGTATGTGAAATTATTAATGCTTCAGTTCTATTTAACATACGCTGAGGTGTTTTAGCGTGCCTTACGTCTCCACTGGGAAAAGGATTTCCAGCATGCTCATTACAAGCCACTGCAATTGGATATTCAGATATAGGAAGTATTTCATCATATAAAACAGTATCCCCAACAACAAAAACCTCTCTAATTTTTGTTTGATAGGCTATTTGCTCTGTAATAATTCCTTTTTTTATAAAATCTTCATATTTATCATCTTGGATAAGTTCTTTATATTCATCTTTTGTGTAAAGTTGACTTTTACCTGTGTTTGTATCAAGTATTAACGCATGCGGTATGTTTACTTTTATAAAGTAACAATATTTTCTAACCCGACTTTGATGGTCTAGGTCATTAGTACCTCTAGTTTCAATATGGTCTCTTGAATACTTTCCACTTTCCATTTCGTTGCGTTGATGATTTTCTTCAGCATCTTCTATTTGTTTAGCATACTTAGGAAATAATATTTTTAAATGTTCTTTTGTGTGTAAATCTGAGTATATAATTGCGCTAGCATCTGAAAAATCTGGCATTGAGCTATTGGGGTCAACAAAAACAGACTCTGGTGGCATTCTTTTTACTTTAATAGTTCCAAGACCACTGTCTCCCTTCCAGTCTGGGTATATATACATATAAGCAAGTCCTTTTACAATAAAATCTTTACAGGCTTGTCTAAAATGTACATCTGCGTCTGATTCGTACCAGATTTTATCAAGTAACTGGTCAAAGACGAACGCCGCATCGTTATCGGTCTTGCCCACAGCGTGAACATCCCATTCAGGAGCAGATGCGGCGATATTCGCTAATACCTGCTCGACGGCGGGGCGTATTTTGTTATTAGCTTCTGGGGGCTGTCCCACACTGAGCAAGTAATTTTTTTGAGTCTTAGTTAATTGAGAACCGAGATAAAACTCATGGTCTTCCGCCATTTGATAGCGATACTCGCTAGAGGAGCTTTCAAAGAGCAGATAGTCTGCTCTTACCTCCTCTGCTGAAATTTCTTTAGTTTCAAGCTGACGTAAGTTTAACATATGTTACATAATAATGTTACAAAAAAGGACTCCAATAATCAAAATTTTTTATTTAACAATATTAAAGTAGTAATTGGAACTAGAATCAAATCAGATGTATTATCATCTCCGCCCTTTACCATGTGCGCTAAGTCGTTTAAATACATATACTTAACAGCTTTTCTTAGTTTATCAACCCTAAACATAAGCATAAACTTTACATCGCTATCTATTGTAAATACCTGTATCCACCATTTTGCATCTGTTGTTGAAATACCGCTTGGTTTACCTCTAGACCTGATTTCTATTGCGACATTTCCAGTGTCAGCCCAAATATCTCGCTCAGTCTTAACTTCAATTGAGCCTTCCCCTTCAAATAGCTTTCTTACTTTTTCTTCATATATTTGACCAAAATCAAGGTCAATATCAAAATTCCCCACTATGCTTCTACAAAGTCTACTGCACTAAACATTTGTCCTGTTTCCCAATCAACTTCTGTGATTGGTGGGGGTGGTAGCCATTCACCTTTTTCATTTTGTTCAACATCTGGCGCCCATATATCATCTATTGCCCAGCGAAGCGCATCTAATGTATCTTTTTTAAATGTTCCATGTTCTTTAAAATTTAAAAGCTCTGTTTCTAATTCTTCGTGAGATTCTTTTAAAAAAACAGAGTGTGACGCAAAATGTGGTTGCATTTGTTTAATACGGTAATACTTAGCCTTAATTGCTTTTCTAGTGTTGATATTGTAGAATCTTCCTGTTTCCTTAGAATGTCTTCGTACATAGTCTGCTAGCATAACATGACCAGTTTCTTCAATTTTTATATCTCTTGGGTGGTACATGTCTGCTAGCTCAAATAATTTATCAGCACCGTCCATTGGTGCAACCTGCCCCCTAAAATAATCAAGCACATAAATATTATACTCTTTATCTACAGCAATTACCATTATTACAGTATAATCTGCTTTTACATTCTCACTTGATGCAGGGTCAACTCCCAAAAAAATATTAACAGGCAATTTTACTCTTCTGCCCTCATCGGTTCTCATGATAAAGCTTTGCTCATCCTCATACATGTACCTACCTTCCCAATATCGCATATCTGTTGATTTGAATATACGAAAACTATCATCTACTGGAATATTTTGATACTCTTGATAAAAATATGCTATATCACCTTCTGATTTTAACCTTTCTTTCTCTCCCATCAACCATGAATATGGCCTTCTATCTTCCCAAAGAACTTTAACATTGCCGTGTTTATCAAGAAATTCATTTCCTGAAGTGCAAAATTTGCCATTTGGTAAATCTTGTGGAACTGCTTGGAAAAACAACGACTTCCAACCCTTGACCTTATAATTTCCTTCTTTATCGTAGGCAAGTGGGCCTGCAATTCTATTAAGATACGCGTCTGTATCTACGATTGTACCTATAAATACAAGTTTTGCGTCTCCAGAGCCGGGGATTACAGCGGCATTAAGCCATCTTCTAAATTTATCTCTTGCTGTAGGGGTAGTGCTATTTGATTCGCCTTCTCCATCGTCAATTATTGTTAGAGTTGGGCGATAAGCTCCATATTTTAGGCCACGAACTTTTTGACCCGTACCACGAATAAGGCATTTACACATAACATTTGGTTTCCCATACTCATCAAATGCCCCAATAACTTCTTTTTCTTCTTTTCCCCATACAGAACCTTTTCTGTCGCCAAAAAAATATCTTATTTTAGGATTGAACTCTATTTCGTTGCCAATTGCCTCTAGATTATACTTAGACTGCATTTCAGATTCTGAAATAAGCAATAAAAAACGTTCCTCACCAAATAAAATTCTATGTAACGGGTAAATAAGATTGATAAAGGTTGATTTTGCATGGTCTCTTGGCGCAACAACTGCTAATTTATTGCCACTATCCATATCAATAAGTGTTTTTGCTATTTCTCTGTGAAAATCTGGAGATTTAGACCTACAATGATAATGCATTGAGTTATCTGGGTCGCCAAACAATACGTCAGCAAATGTAAATATATCAAGATACATTGCCTCAAGCATTTTTTGTTTTTTATCAACTTTTTCCATATTTACCAGTATATAGTTCTAAGGCATCTAGTTGTTGTTTGTATGAATTAACTTCATCTACAAGTTCTATAATGAACTTAGCTACTACACCATCAACAAAAAAAGGTTCGTTATCTATATGTATAACGCCCGGTTGCGAGGTATCAACATCCTCACTCTTTGACTGTTGTTGATGTGTAAAATTCTTTGTTTGTATCGTTTTTCGCGCCATATGTTGTTTCTGCAATAGTTTTTCTTACAGATGATAATTTTTTTATATCTCCATCAGACAATGCAAACACACCTTCAATCTGTTCTTCTTTCTTTTCTTTGGTTAAATGACCAAGCATATCGCTTACCCTATTTAGAGCGTTAAGTTTAGTTGCTGGTGGAGTTTCAATATTTTCTATCATGTTTTTGTATTGATTTGCGACGTAATCATCATCAATTCCCATCGCGCTTAATTTATCTCGCATATTCATGGCAATATATTCCCTAATATGTTTTCTTTTAAGTATCCCCATGCCTCGCCTAAGCGCTTGTTCTGGGTTATTGTCTTTGTATATTGATTGGTAAGCAAGTATTATAGACTCAGAATCCCACATACCTAACTTATCCGACTTGCCATGTAGGAATAAAGAATCTACAAACGTTCTTTGCTTTGCGGTAGGTCTTACGTTCTTTACTAAATCTTTTCCAAAATAGTATTTATCACGATAATAATTTGGTTGTTCTTGAGCATAAACGTGTTTCTTATGAACACCGCATTCCCCGTAACCAGTACGGATGAAGATATAAGGTTTTTTAATATTAGCGTGGTTTTCCTCGCGTCGGCCAGTGACCTGAATAACTTTTCCATCTTGAGTTTCAATCCAGTCACCCACTTTAGCGGTTCTCCAGTTTTTTACCGGGGTAATATTTTGCTTTTCTGCTTCTTCCTTTGTGTATACATCAAATTTTTTACCCCTACACTCAACCTTCATTTTGTTTTTTTTCTTCTAGCCCTTAACCTTTTTGGTTTTTTAGCGGTTTTAGCAGAGTCAACAAAATTTTGCTTTGATGGCGCACCTTCAGAGCCGACCTTTCTCATTTTTTCACCGCTACCAGCTTTGATTCTTTTTCGCTTAGCGTGTATATTGGCGTATAAACCGGGTTTAGCCATTACTTTTTCTTCTTTTTTACAGTTCTAGTTTTTTTCATTGGAGGTCTTCCAACTTTCTTACCATATGTACCTTTACCTCTTGGCATAATATACTCCTTATGACTTTTTGTTTTTGTTAGCAAAATTTCTAGCGGCTTCAACAGAACCAAAACCCCATTTTTTTAATGCTAGCGCTTTTCGTGTTGGCCTACCCTTGGAATCCTTCATCGGCCCTTTCATACCTGCAAATCTAGCAGCAAATGATACTCGCCTTGGATTAGTTCCTTTTGGCACAGGTGGTTTTAATGTTCCGCCTGTTTCCGCTTTGTAGCTAGCCCTGCCTTTAGCATTTAAACCGCCTTCAGGATTCTTACCTTCTTTGCGTTTCCAAGCTGCGGTCTTTCTTTTTCTTAGTCTTTTAGCCATTAAAATTGTTTATTTTTATCTTCTACCTTAAATGAGATATAGCTTGTACCAGATTGACCAACCTTTTTCCACCCTGCTATTTTTACCTCTCTACCGCCAATTTTACCTTGGCCTGTATAGTCAGGTTGTTTTTCATTGGTTTTTTCGTTATCAAATATTGAAAATGTGTCATCTTTTTGTTCGTACGGCATTGTTACTCCTGAATTTGTTTAAAAAATTATTTCAAGCCCCGCATTGAATATAATCATTTTTTTAGGCTAATTAAAAGTAAAAAGGTTGAGTTTGCAACCTAAGGTTTACTTAACCTAAGGTTTATTATTTATTAATATATTATAGTATATACTTCTACTTCTACTTCTATATGCATGGCAAGGCCATTTATAAAAAATGGCAAGGCTATAGCTTGGCTATTTAAGTTCAACAATAGTTAAGGTTAGGGAAAATTACTATATTCTTAATATGCGGAATAAACACCTTAAAGTAAAAAAATGTGCAAAAAATGGATGGGACGTACTCTACGTATGCACACCCCCATACATACGCGTTCGGCCTGACCGATTTTCGTTGAGTACGCGTTTCGCGTAGAAGGTCTCCCTACGCGTCCACAAACCTTATTTCTTTCCCTCGTTTTGTCTCCTATTGCCGTCGGTAATACCGATTTGTCTAGGTTTGACGTTATTTCGTAGCGAAATTTGACTTCTGCCGACGGCGCTAGGTCGAAGGCTGTGAATGCATACGCATAGCACGCGTATATAAACACGCGAAGGACACCCTTCGCGAAGGAGAGAAACCATGAGTTTATCAATCATAACACCCAACGACGTAGTCGTTGACAAAGGTAGCGTAAACACCCTAGTCGGAGACAGGGAACGCGTAGACATACCCACGCTCGAAGAAGAACGCGCACTACTCACGTTCGACGAAGACTTTCGCCAACCTGAGCTAGCTAGTCACGTTCGCGTAGCAAGGGCCAAGCAACAGGCTAGGAACGCGCAAGACCGTGCGATGAATAGCGCGCTGTCTCAAGGCTTCACCATCGACGAATCTTCCGACGGTCAGGAACGCTGGGCGCACTTGAGCGCGTAGACTGTAGCCGACGAGATACACAACGAAAACCCTAGACGGTCTACCCCTTTGGGGTAGCTAGGTTCGAGTCCTAGCTAGGGTTCAATACGTCCTATTCCCTTGGGAATAGACCATCCTAGACATACCTCTAGGTACGCGTAGAATAGAACACCCTAGGGAGTAAAACACCCTAGAACACCCAAAAGTGCTAGAACACCCTATAGTGACGGCATAGGATACCCTAGCATAGTAAACACCCAAGCCGTCGAAATGGAGTAAACACCCAAGTGAATGCAATAGACACCATAACAAAAAGCATTATCGACACTAATGGAGCCACCGTACAGGGGTGGGAATTGTTCCAAGGGAACACTGGATTTGTAGTGGGATGTGGTAATATTGAGACGATTACTGTCAATGGTAAGAAGGAAATATGGCATATAGTGGAAAAACACTATATTGAAAACGTAGGTTTTTGGATGGACGAAGGGAAGTTGTATGTCGACAGAATACAGATTGTAGATAATGTGAGAAGAGCCATTAGCATGGCTAATGACAATAATGAACTTGCTATATGGGATATAGCAAACCAACAAGAAATACGAACTAATAATGCTAGCATTGAACTGTAAGTGAAAATGCTAGTATTATTAAAAGCAAGAGAGGAACAAATGAACGAAATAGACCAAATGAAAAAACAAAAACCTTTCATCCAAATGGATGAAGAGTTTCCGTGTAAAATCTCATTGAGATTTGACGTATGTGAGGGATTTGATAGGGTTTTAACAACCTTTGCCGACGACGAAAGAACCAAGAAAAGACTTAAGAAAGACACTTTTTTCGGTGATGATGGTCGGTATCATATCAAAGACAGGACGGCTCTTTACAGCCTAGCAAATATCTTGCTAGAAAACCACTTGGATAGCCATGATGACAGAGGTAACTACGTTAATGATATGGAGACCAAAATAAACATAGATGGAAGTGATGTTTGGGGAATAAAAGCCGACGAGTTTTATCTTGATAACTCCGTCACATTTATAACAAGCCATTGGTGCTTAGTGAATGAACAAGGGCAAAGGATAGCACTACACCACAAAGTGGTGAATAGACCATCCGAAGGCTATGAGTTAGCTTGGTCGCATAATGGAAACATTCTCGACGAGAATGGATATTCTGACTATTTTTCAGATGTCTATGATGCGGAGTCTTTATATTGGAATCCCACTAAGACCATATACGGTCATTTTTTCAAGAATGACTATTTTGGTACAAAAAACATGCAACAATACCATTTCGGTAATGGTAACGATTATTAAACTAAAAAGGAGTAAATAATGATACGATTTATTGAACGCGTAGTGGATTTTATATCCTCGAACGAATTTGGGTTTTTTATCATCGCACTTGCGGTCTTAGGACTAATAGCGCAAATCATAAGAGCCGTCATATCTTAAAAGGAGAAATCAATATGCAAAAGTATTACGAACATTTAGGATATTTCTTTTGCGAAATATCATTTAGGATAAGTCGGGAAATCCCAAGCGCTGAAAGTGGCATACTTAATTTTATAGCTGATAAGCTATATCACATAGGAACCCACTACTACAACAAGGGAGCATAATATTATTTCTAGCATTTGAGCATTAGTGAAAATGCTAGAAATAATAAAACAATTAACCAACCGCCGAAATCGGCAAAAGGCAAACCATGTATAACAGGACAGAGTTAAATGCAATGGCTCATGGCAGAGTCAAAACACTAGCTATCGCTAAATGCAAACAGAATGGCATGAAGTCATCTTGGGTTCAATCAGTTGAAAAGGAAAAGTTGATAAACTTTATACTCGGTAAAACTCTACCCGACAAAGAGCCTGAGTCACCGAAAACACCTACTCCACCACTAGGTAAAACAGAGCCATCTGCTAGCACAGGACAAACTACCGTCGGTGGTTTAGAAGAAATTATTGTAAATGGAGTGCTTACCAAGGTGCAACCATTTATAGAGGACGGCATTGGCAATGCGGTCAAGGAGACCGAGGACACTCTTATCTCTACGTTTCACGAAGAGACCAACAAGCTAGCTAAGAAAGTAGATAAGAAAATCGAGGTTTTACAACGTCCCATAAAGGTCTACATCAACGACGTAGAAACACAAGAAGTGTCGGGTCTTAAACATAAACAGTTCCCATTTGTGCTAGAATGCCTAAAGCTATTCAAGCGAGTTTGGCTTTGTGGGCCTAGCGGTACTGGCAAATCCCACCTGATTGAGCAATGCGCTAAGGCATTAGGATTTTCCACCGACAAAGGGAATTATGAGTACATGAAGGGTTCAGCGGGTGTTACGGAGTCTCATATGACAGGTAGAATGACATTTGATGGTACATTCATAGACGGCTCGGTATCTAGGTCATTTCGACCAACTGGTAGCTTTTTATGCCTAGATGAGTTCGATGGGTTTGACTCCAATGCGGGACTGGTCTTCAACAGTGTCTTCGACAACCAAGGTATTCTAGCGACACCAAACGACAAAGATAATCCATTTGTGCAAAAGCATGAGGATTTTCATGTAGCGATTGCATCCAATACTTGGGGCGATGGAAATGACTTCGACTATGCGGGAAGGGGGCAACTAGACGGTGCAACCTTAGACAGAATGCAAGCGGTCAAGGTTTTTGTTGACTATGACAAGAACATTGAGAGAGCATTGGCGGGCAATTTTACAAACATGGCTGAATGCCTATGGAGCCTTCGAGACAGATGTAACAAGAACCATGTACGAAGGATTGTCAGTACACGACTTTTTATTGACGGCCAAAAATGGATGCTAGCAGGCAAAACTAATAAACAGTTACTCGACATAATAACCACTGGTTGGACAAAAGAAGAACTCGATAAAATCAATTACACCGAACTTAAAAGGGAGTATAAATAATGGACGAACTTTACAGAAAAATACTAAAACCCAAAATTATCAATGATGAATTTGAGGGTAAGCATGCGGTTATTCATATGCCTGATATGCGAACAATGCTCAAGTGCATATATTCCAATGAGATATTTTGGAATGACCAAGGTAGCGAGGGTTCTGATAGAGAGAGGTGGACATACGGAACTAGCATTGTGGGTCGCGAAAACCTACACAGAGCGCTTATAGTCGGCAAAACATCAGATAAGATGATAAAATTATACAGGAAATTGCGAACCGAGATGGAGATGGATGCTAGAATATCTAAATTTGTCGGAAGTGGACTTTCATGCAAACGTAAGCGCGTGGTCAGGGACGATGGCGATGACCTTAGTATGGCTAGGTTGATGGGCGGGCAAGACCAATACTGGTCTACTACCGAGAGAAAGTCTCAACGCTCAAACATCAGGATAGGCATGAACCTTGGCATAGCGCATACTCACAGAGAGGGGGATTTTGCTAGGCTTGGAGCCACGCTAGCACTGATTAGTGACGTCCTTACTAAAATGGGTTATGCCGTAGAAGTTATGGCATATAATTTTGTCAGGTATAGTGGAGAAAATAATTGGAAATACTTTGGAATGTCAATACCAATTAAAATGCCTAACGAGCCATTGGATATACATAGGCTTATGAGTGCGGGGTTACAAGGGTTATTCAGGGATTATTGTTTCGGATTAATGGATAGAGAGTACGAGTTTTATGGTGGCATGGGTACACAGTGCGAAACTACTGATGCATACAAAAAAGAACTGAACTTACTACATGTCGTAGAGCAAAGGTTTTGCAAAACGACAGAGCAAGCCGTAGACGGACTAGCACAAACACTTCAAAAACTAGCAGATAAACCAAATTGGTTTAAGGGGTAATAACATGACAGTAATTAGAACTGAAAACTTTGTAGTGTGCGACTTTTGTAACGAAGGCGCAGATTCATACGGTGGTGTACTCGTAGGGAGTACCGCTATATGCGGAAATTGTAGCGAAAAAAACGGTTTCACTAGCGAGGGCATACCTAACCAAGCCTATGAATTTAAAGATGAAATATCAAAGTATTTTGATAATGACAAAACCTTTCAAGAAAACGTCGAAGAATACAGGCTTGAGCAATACGGAACCAAAGATGCCGTAACCATAATTTATTAGTTATTACTGAAACTTTAGTGAAAGTAATAACTAATAAAAAAGGAGTCAAAATTCGCCAAAATAATGTTCGATGAAGAAGTAATAAGAAACTTGGAAAAAATGATACCGCTTATTAAAAGCATGAAAACCGCATTCGACCATGTTCGTGGGGATGTTGAAGCGCGAGAAATCATGGTAGAAACCTTAAATCGAGCAATCGAAATAATAAACACAAAGGAAAATAAATGAATATATTTGCTTTAGACGTGTCTCCTGTTACCTCTGCTGAAATTCAGCACGACAAACACGTTGTAAAAATGATTCTAGAATCCGCACAAATGCTATGTTCTGTATTTGACAACGAAAAATATGATGACATACCATATAAACGTACTCACTACAACCACCCCTGTACTGTATGGACTCGTACTGGCATACACAATTTTAACTGGCTTGTAGTGCATGGTACAGCGCTTTGCCATGAATACACTCACAGATTCAAAAAAGTTCATAAATCTCAGGATGTTATTCGTTGGTGCATTGATAACAAAGATAGGCTTGATATTCCAAACATCAGAACTCCATTTGCCCAAGCCATGCCTGACGAGTACAAGCATCCTAATAATCACGCTAAAGCATACATGGATTATTACATAGCAACTAAGCTAGCTAGTAATCCAAAATGGACAAACAGAGACGTTCCAGTGCAATTTAGAAACCATATTAATTAATTATTGTTTGTTTTTTTTGTGAAAACAATAATTAATTAAATAAAGGGAGAAAGCCATGATGGACATAAAAAAACTTATCGACCTGTCACAAATTGATGACAAAAAAACTAAAGACCTGATTCATGAGGCAATGTCGGTGGTGTCGAACACCATACTAAGTTCAATTGTGAGCATTATCCGCAAAAAATCACTCAGGAAAATTGACAGGGATACACGACTAGAGATTGCAAGCAAGGTTACGGCAGATATTAACGATATTATTATACCACTGCATAAGATGATTGACGGTATGCCGTTAGAAGAAGACGAATTTAGGTTTGATGGTACAGAATTTGCGAGGGCAATGAAAGCAATATCTGAAGACCTAAGCATGATTGTAACAACGACAGAAAAGGATGGTCGGCAACATATTCAGGCATCAGTGGGTAAGCAACTTGAGATAGACAAGTCAAAACTAGACGACGAGACCCTAGAAAAACTAGAAGAAATGGCGCTAGCAACAGAAGTTGCTAAAGCTTAACAAAAAAACAGGAGCAAACACAGTGGGATACACACATTATTGGAAAAATAAACCATCATTCAGCAAAAACAACGCGTCTTGGAAGAATTTTATACAGGATGCAGAGGATATACTCTTAATAACGGAGTCTCTTCAGCTAGTTCGCGCCGAATATGACCAATTTGAAATGATACCTGAGGTTGGAGAAAACCGAATCAAATTCAACGGAATAGGAGAGGATGGTCACGAAACCTTTATAATAAATAGGAAAAATGACGATGATTTTGAATTTTGCAAAACGGCGGGAAAGCCATACGACAAGATAGTAACCGCTATACTTGCCCTAGGTAAACATCATTCGGTCATACCTGATATTTCATCAGATGGAAATGCTGACGATTGGAATGAAGGTGTTGATTATGCTAGCAAGGTTCTTGGCAAGAAAATTGCCCACCCATTTAACCCACAACATAAACACAAAAAAACAACAGGAGAAAACATGGTACTACATGAAATACCTTTAAGCGAAACAACAAAAATCCTTGTAACCAAGGACACGATTAACGAAAAGACATTTGGTCAGGTTCGTGTATGGACAAAACCAAAAAATAACGATGATTATGTTCCCACTAAAAAAGGCATAGCCTTTGACCTCTCTAAAACGGGAGAGATTGTTAAAGGTCTACTTACCCTTGAAGACCAAGAAGGTGGCGAGGCTTAAAAGCTAAGTCACAACTACAAGCAAGGGGGTGGTTTCATGGTTATCCGCCCCCTCGCTAATCAAAAAAGGAATAAAAATGTTTAAAAAATTAATTCTGATTTTAATTGTATTACTAATCGGTGGATGCTCAATTAGCGCACAGTTTACGTGCGGTCAAGATTATCTTTATGACTATGATACTGTTAGCGTGGTTAATACATACGCTACCGAAGTTGAGT
>Ga0114906_1001517_pt1 | contig 12084 bp, 8 predicted proteins | sample MalvirDeepMed_M9_FD_89687 | JGI IMG/M metagenome (GOLD analysis project Ga0114906, IMG submission 89687) | Marine viral communities from the Global Malaspina Expedition - Malaspina viral metaG DeepMed_M9 | ecosystem: Environmental > Aquatic > Marine > Oceanic | place: Mediterranean Sea... | reverse complement strand
TAGCGAGACGACTAAATATCTCACTCGCTATCCTTTTTGAATCTTCATTAGCAGACCATAAGTTATACCATTCATTATGATCGCGGTATGCACCACCATCAATTTGAAAGGTAACTTTCTGAGTCCAATTACCGCTATTAGATTTATATTTCTCAGCAGCAATAATCTTTGCCTCATACTCACCAGTTGGAGCAACTTCGGGACCTCGAGATTCCATTTGCTCCGCATTCTCGAAAAAATCAACATCATTAAAATCTGACATTACGCACTCTCCTTATTTTCGATATTAATAGAAAACCCTAACTTTTCAATTAGGGCAGTTAGATTGGGTTCCTCAAAGGCTTCTAGCTTGCCGCTACGATCTTTGGCCGTGTAGCCTTGACCTATCCTCGTTTGTAACCACCTTTCCGCTACGGCATTACCGTCATCATCTTGACCGTCAATAATACGTAGGGCTAAAACCTCGTCAAAGAAATACGTGATTGCATCTCCTAGAGGTTTACTTGCCATTTTAGGTCCAAAGAAAAACACGCCATCATTATTATCTTTACCTTCTTTGCAAAGAAATAAAACGTGAGTATCTAGATCCCTAAATGATCTCATTAGACTTGTAACGGCTTCACTTACGTTCTGGTAAGCCATTCTTCCGTCTTTGTTTCTGCTTTTCTCATGTACCAGTAAGATCTCTGAAATCTCTGAAACTGAGTCTAAACACACGCTATCATAGGATAATTCACCAGATGCTAGAGCGGCATATACCTCTCTTAAATCATCATAACTCTTTACCTCGATAGCTGACACATTAGGTGCGTCTTTAATAGAAAGCAATCCAGCTTCTGCACTTATGACTAATACGTTGCCTGGCATACTTTGTGTTGCGTATGTTTTTCCGGCTCCGGCTTGACCATAAATTAAAAGCTTGGCTCCCTGTTGATCCACCATTTTATCTGGTGTCTTTATTTTATCTTTTAACTCGCTCATAACTACCCTCCTTTTGTATGTGTAAAAATGAACTTGATAATTATAACCTAAGAAACTACAATATGTAAATCATATTATTTAGGAGATGTATATGAAAAAACAAATTGATAAAACTTGGTTAGCAAATTACTATTTCAGGACCAAGACTATTGCAACAAAAAAATTAAAGGAGCTTAATACTATGGGCGTACAACCTAACCATAAAGAAAGAAAAATAGATCACTACACATTACCTGTTTACATTAAATTTTTAGGATACAAAAAAGCCGCAGAGGATTTTAAATGCTCAGAAGCTACTTGTAAGTCTTGGAGATATGGATATAGGCAACCGTCTATAGCGCAAGCTAAACAAATTATAAAGGCAACAGAAGGAAGATTGGATTTTGAATCTATTTACGGTTTAGTATCTGATATTTTAGAAGAACAGGAATAGCATGTTCCAGCTCAATATTACCGAGGATGACTCGTCCTTGGATATTGCTCTGGCTTATTATGATGATGGATATAATGTAGTACCTTTACAAAGATCGAATAAGAAACCACCACCATTTTTAAAAGGCTGGGAACAATATAAGGAAACAAGACCTGAAAGGGAGCTTGTAGAGTCTTGGTTTAAAGATAGGGACAATCTAGTAGTAGCATTAGTTTGCGGCAAATTTGTTGTAGTTGACGCAGATTCTCCAGAAGCTATGGATTGGGTAGAAAAGAACTTACCTGCATGTCCGTACAAAGTGATTACGGGTAAAGGTATGCATTACTACTATAACAACCCAGAAAATTACACTACGTTTGCTACAAGGCGAACCAACACAACCCCTATAGAAAGATTAATAGATATTAGAGGTGTAGGTGGTCTTATTATTGCACCATACAACCGTCATGCTAATGGTCAGGTATATAGGCCTGTCATGATCCCAGATTGGAAACTTCACGACTATAAAGATTTACCGGATTTTACAGAGAAAGAATACTTACAGATAACAGGCGTACCTAAGATTGAAAGCAGCAGACAAACGGCTCCTTTTTCTTTAGATGGAGTATTGGAAGGATCTAGAAATGATGGAGCAGCAAGAATAACAGGATATTTAATATCTAAAAACGTAAATTTAGAATTTGTAAGAGTGTTCTTACAGAACTGGAACAAAAATAACAACCCACCATTACCGCAACAAGAAATTGATTCTGTTGTAGATAATGTAAAAAAGACACATGACCGCAAGAATCAGATAGCTCCATTATTTACACAATCAACTGAAAACATTAAACGTCCTGAAGATCTATTTTCACCACCTGGTTTACTACAGAATATGTTTGATTTTTGTGAGGATATAGCACAAGTGCCACAACCAGAACTATCTCTTGTTGGCGCTTTGGCTTTAGCAAGTGTTACCTGCGGTCGTTTATACAGAACTAACATGAATAACTTCTCAAGCATGTACTTTATGGGCGTTGCTAAATCAGGACAAGGGAAGGAAAACATAAAGACATTTATTGAATCTGTATTAAATGCCTCAGATCAAGAAAAACTTGTAGTTGGTGATGGATATACATCTAGCGGAGCAGTACATTCCGTATTAAAGATAAGACCTACTCAAATAACTATTATGGACGAGTTTGGGAAACGATTAGAGGCAATTAGTAACGCGGGTAACACTAACAAAGAAGATGGCATACAGACGCTTATGGAGGCTTGGGGAAGGTGTCATGGGACTCTACGACCAGATAACTACTCTTTAATGGCCGTACAGGAAGAATATAAAGAGAAAATGATGAATAGAGTCACATACAAGCCAGCTATTACATTAGTTGGATTGTCTGTACCTAAGAACTTTTATGGGGCTTTAAATAGCGGAAGGATAGCAGATGGATTTCTTAACCGTTTCGTTGTGGTGGAATCTAATGAACCAAGAAGAGTTGGAGCATTAAAAAGATATACAGAACCACCTATAAATATAGTTAATTGGGTTAATTATGTGCGTAGATTAAAAGGTACTTTATCTGATGCATCCAGGGAAAATGCAGAGTTAGATATAAATCAAACCGTTTTAGATTTTGATAGGCAATCAGAAGAGTTATTACAAGACTTTGCTAGAGAGATTATTAAACGACAAGACATACTTGAAAAAGATAATTTAGAACCATTACTTAGTAGATCTAAAGAGAAGGCTATGAGATTAGCTTTGCTTTGCACGTTAGCTTCTAGTGCTGATTCAAAGAAGATAACCGCAGATGTGACCAAATGGGCTATAGATTACATTAGATACTACGATCTTATGTTTATAGAAGCTTGTAGGGACAAGGTAGCTAGTTCTGCAACAGAGTCTAAGATCAAGCAAGTATTGTCATACATTAGATCTAGGAATGGAGAAGGTATATCTAAGAGAGAAGTTGATAGACACGAATTGTTTAGAAGCATGAAGTCTTATGAAGTAAAAGAGATTATAGAACGGTTAAAAAACGCTGGAGAAATCCAGGAAATTGAAATTAAAGTTGGGGGCAAGGGCAGACCAACCAAAAGGTTTGTTGCGGTAGATCCTAACTTCTTTGAGGAGTAAATATGAAAACACCATCATTTGAAACTAGAGACGATCAGAAAAGAGAAGAAAGAGTAGCGGGATTTTTAGAAGGACTTTGGAGCGTAACTTGCCATAAATTACCAGTAAGTTACTCATTAGATTATTGGATAGAATCAAACGAAAAAAATTATTGGTGTGAGGTTAAATGTCGCACTTTTACTTTTGACAAGTACGATACTTTAATTATATCTACCAATAAACTACGCAGAGGATCTTCGTTTGCTTTAGCTACCGGAATACCATTTATTATTGTGTATGCTATGACTGACGGTATTTACATGCATGAATGGGACAAAGACGCTACGTATGATGTAAGAATGAACGTAAGTGATAACCCTACGTATGATGAAGATAACGAACCTTACATACACATACCGCAAGAAGATTGGGTATGCTTGTCAGATAAGCCTTTGGGTATGGACCGTAGCGAAATAGGGTTTAGCCAAGTCTAGAAGGCCTGCCAAACAACTGTTCATCTAAAGCCAACCTATCTTGAGATAATGGATCTACGGTTGGCATTTGAGTTGTTGCAACATTTGGTAAAGGAATATTAACAGTTGGTGCTTGTGTTGTTCTTAAAGATTGTTGTACGTCTTGTTGTAAATCTTCTACATCAGATACGGTATCTTTTATTAAATCTTTAACAGGGCTTAATAATTCTTCTATCCCTGCCGCATCATAAGCGCCGTCCATAATGCCACTTGCAGCCTCGCCAGCTTCTTCAGCTCCCATTCCTAATTGTCTTACTAAGACTTGCCTTAATGATTGCTCAGTCATGTCTATGGCCGTCATGACAGATCCCTTGTCTGTTTTTGCTATTGCTGCAACAAACCTTGGTGATGCAAACACTCTTCTAGCTACCGCCAATCCTAATACTGAAGGCAATACAGCTATTGGATTTAAAGCTAAACTTGCACCAATACCGGCAGCAACTAGGCCACCAGCAGCTCCGCCTCTTCCTGCTTCTTGTTTAGTTAAAATATCTATTTGCCTTTGGAAATTTCTTAAACCTTGTGAAAGTTCCTTACCAAACATAGCTTCTAAAGTTTCATCACCATAAGAATCTAAAGCTGTTTTAAGATTGCCTGCTTTAAATAGATCTGTAATTCTTCCCTTGCCATTTAGATCTATAGATTTAGCTAAAAGTTTTTGCATACTGGCCTGTTGTATGCTGGTAAATACTTCAGGACTAACGGTATCTTTTAATATTTGTATGTTGGCATTTGCATTTGGTCTAAATATTACATTAACCGTTTCATCTATACCTTTTAAAGGTAAATCTGATATAGCTCTGTTAGCTTCAAGTTTTAATTTTTCATCAGATGCTTTGGCTAATTGTTTAAGGCCCTGAACAAATGCTAAACCTTGGTCACTTGCACTTAAACCTTTTATGTTGGTTGTAAAATCATTAACTAAATTTCTAATATCTTGTGGTTTTATTCTTGGACCAATCTTATTAACTTGTTCTATTGTATCTCTAACAAGTTTAGCCGTATTTTTACCTGTAGCAGAATCAGTAAATAAAGAATCCAACTTGCCTGGATAATCTCTTTCAAATCTTTTAATTTCTTTAGCAAACGTAGTAAAGTTGATTGATTCATCTACAACATCTGTAGAAGCTCTAAACGCATCAGCAAACAATCTTTTTTTAATTTGTGATTTTAAAGTTCTTTCTGCGGTTGCAGGTTTACCTGCTTGCACCATATAGTTGTCATAATCTCTAAGAGCTTTAAAAATATCATCTAAATCTCCTTTTTCTCCGTTTAGAATAACTTTTTTATAAACCTCATCAGCATCAAATGCACCCTTTTGTGAATTGGATATAATTTTTTTAATTTGCAATCTATCAAAAGGTGCCATCCTTTCTGCTGCAATTTTATTAGCCTCTCTTAATTGTTTGATTGCATTATTTATTTCCCTTACTGCTTCATCTTGTAATTCAATCTCATCTCCAAAAGCACCAGGATTAAGCTCTTTGTTTCTTTTTAAATTTTTTGCTAATTGTACGTTGAATTGTTCTACGCCTTCTATTTCTAACTGGGTAAGGATACTATCTGGTTGACCAGGTATAAATATCTCACCATTTTGATTTACTCTAGAGTCATCAAGCTTACGCATGATTTCTATAATGACTTTTCTTTCTGGACTTGCTTCAAGCGTGTCTCTGGAAATAGTATTTAATTTAGAATAGGCATTTCTAATATGCGAAAGATTTACAGGAATGGATTCATCTGAAACATCTTCTAAAAGTTTTCCTAAAGCTTGTTGTATTTTACTAACAATACCACCATCTAATTCATCTTTATTATTAACACCCCAAAAGTAATCAGCTTCTTTATATTGTTCTATTTTTTTTAAAGAGTCATCTACATTTTTCTTTATGGTGTTTCTTACAATCCTATCAAATGTTTGAGCTTTTAATAACTCTACCCCTGATTTTCCTTCAGTTGAAGTAAGTTGTTTGAACATACCGTCAACTGCTCTGTATTTTGTACCTAAATCAATCATAACTTCTCGTCTAGCTCTACCTAGATTGTCTTGAAGTATTTGACCTAAAGCTCCTCTACCAGGTGCATCTGCGTAATTACCAACCTCTATAGCATCATCCACTACATCATCTAAGAGCTTACGTAGTTGTTGTGTAACCGTTTGCTCTTTTAATCTAAGGGCCTGCAAGCTGGCTTGTACTTGTTCGTCTAGACTACCTTTGGTTGCATCAGATATAGATTTTTGCAGTAACGCATTCTCGCCACCAATCCCTTCAAGTAAATTATCTATTTCAGCTCTAAGATATGCAGCGGTTTCTTTATCTCTTGTATTGCCTAATACCTGTTCAGAAATGTCTTGCAACCTACCAGGTAATTTAGCTCCTAGAGTTGCTTGTGATGCTATACCTTTAAAATCAAACTTTGCTACTCTGCCGTCTCTTACAGCTTTTGCTATTTGTCTTTCTGTTGCCTCTTTGCCCAGTTTTGCATCTAGTTTAAGTATGTCTGAAGCAGATCTACCTTTAGCCATTTGTCTGTTTAGTCTTAAATCAGAAGTTGGTGCGTTTCTTCCTAAAAATAATTTATAACCTAAACCAAAAAGTTCTCCTATACCTTGACCAACAGATCCAAATAAAAACTCACCACCAAATAAATCTTTGAGTTCATCTCTTTCTTGTAATTGAAAACCCTCTTGATAATCTAAAGCTTCTTCTCCTGCTTTACCTACGGAAGAACCAACTCCAGCTGCAAACATTCTAGCTATACGATCTCTACCGCCAAATAAAGATGTAAGACCTTTGATTACTCTAGCCTGTGGCAACATAAAAGTTATAGCTCCAGCTATAGGACCAGCCATACCAGCAAAGTCTGATAAGTCTCCTGTCCTTAAACCAAAATCATTTTCATCAATAATAGTATTTAAAGGTATTACTGAACCGTCACTAAGAGTTCTGGTTTGTATTGGTAAACCTAATTCTTCTAAACCTACTGGAGTTAAAGCAACTTGTCCTTTTGTGTTTCTAGTAAAACCTGAAGATCCTACAAAGTTTTCTAAAACTGCATCTTGCTCTTTCATGCCAATAATTCCAGAAGTTTCTGCTCTAGCTAATTGCGCTCTAAGATTTCTTAATGCGCCTTCACGCTCTGTACCTTTATCAACTAACCGTTCAAACTTACCTTTAACTCCGGTATCGTAATCAAAATAAAGTTTGTCATAAAAAGGTGAAATAGCACCTGTAGCTATACTGGCTTTTACTTTTTTCTTGGCTTCATCTTCGGTATCTGCATCTACAAACTCAAATACACCATCAGAAATATTTACTTTGTATCTAGGCATTATAAGGTTGTTTCTATATACCCAGTAGCGTTGCTACCTAGGCTATAGTTTTCAATATCATCAAAATTAAATTTAAGTATTCTTTTAATTAATGATTGATTTACATTTAATATTGGAGAAGTATAACCGACTTTATTTAAAGCCGTAGCTCTAGATATGATTATATTTTGACTAGACCTTAAACCTTCTATAATACTAGCTCTACTATTACCTAAGATTTTTTTCAATTCAGCAGGTGAAGTGAATATAGTTACCTGACCAAATATTTGTGCAACTATTTGTCTGTCTAAATTTGAAATAGTTTTACCTGATTCTCCTAAAATACTTCTAACAGATCTTTGCGCTGTAATATCAAGGATTGCTTTGGTTCTTACTTCAGCAGGTAAATTTTCCCATTCTGTTTCACCATAACCAGCAGCATTTCTAAGTTTATCTTTCCATTGTCCAAAAAGACCTTGCGCACCAAAAGCCCCTGGTGCATTAACGTCTTCATTAAGAACTTGGTTAATATCAGATAATATTCTTTCATCTTCATCAAAGTTCTTTAACGCAGTTCCAATTTCATCTTCAAATTCTACATATTTTACTACATCAGAACCCTTTAATTCAGTACCCGCTAATGCTGCTTCAGCTTTAGCAAGTCTCAATTTAGATTGATAGTCTCTTTCTTCTTGTTCAGCCATCAACTCTCTAGCGGCCCTTTCTTCAGCAGCTTTGGATGCACCAAGAGATAAACCTGCGCCCATTTGACCAGTTCTAGTTAATTCGCCGCCAACATTTCTAATAAAGTCTAAGAACCTATCAGATCCAAAAAATCCTGGTTCTTCTAGTTTTCTGGTTACTGGATCAGGCAATTTTGGGAGAGGGGGTGGCACATCTTCATCCTGTTCCTTTTTTTCTTCTGATATAGATAAGATAGGATCTATAGGTTTTATAGGGTCTAAAAGTTCTTTTATTTCGCTTTCAGGTAAACCGTCAAATTTTTCTTCTACTTCAGAAGCGCTTTCTTCTTCGGTTTTATCTACGTCAACTTTTAATTCAATAGGTTTAATTTCGTCTAAGAGATCTTGTATTTCAGGATCTTGTAATAATTTAGTTTCTGGTATTGGATTACCCTCTTCGTCTCTACCCACTATTTCCATTTCTTGTTTTGCTAAAGCTATATTTGATGCTTCATAATCTTCAGGGCTTATGTTTCTTATTTCCACTATACCAGTAGGTAATTTTTGTGGATCTTGTTCTGTTACCTCTTCAACAGATGCGGTATCTACTACGTCAAATTCTTTTAAATCGTCTGCTATGTTAGATCCAAATTGATTGTAGGGATAACCAAGATCAAAAAAATCAGCAACTTTTCTACCAGCATCTTCTAAAAATGGTCTAGCCTGCGTTCTTACATTATTTCCTTGTGCTTTTAAAACATCAGCCGCTTTTAAAATATCAATCTGCGCTCTTGCTCTGTCTGCATCTGTAGGTACGTAACTTTCATAAGATGGTTTGTATAGATCTGTAAATGGGACTAGCCCGGGTGATAAACTAAATGTGGGATCAAATTCTTGTGTACCACCAAAATCTTTTAATGTTTGAGCTCCAGTAATTTCACCCAAAACTCTTGATGTACCTCTAACCATAGGTTCAGTAAATCTAGCAATACCTAATCCTAAATCTGCAATATTTGTACCTACATCCTCATCTGCTTGAAAAGGACCCATTTGAGGTGCATCTTTTTTTTGAAAATTTTGCAGAATAGCTAAAACGGCAGGACCTTTTTCTAAAGTATCGTCATAAAGTATTTTATAAGGGCTGAATCCAGGTGTATTTATAAAATCAGGTCTTTGACTTAAATCAATAAGTATTTCACCCGTAATTTTGTCCCTTATTTGATAATCACCAATAGGTCTTGCAGGACCCATAACTCCACCACCATTAGCAAACATTTTTCTTTGAAGGTAACTCATTAAGTTGCTCTTGGTGGTTGTAGTGCGGCATAAGCTGAGAAAGCAGCACCAAGACCTTGTGCGCTTGGATCAGGAGCCATACCGTATTGAGTATCAATTCGACTACCTGCTTGTTGGTATCCAGGCAGCATAGAGCCAATAGTCTGCATAGTTTGCAACGGCCTCATTTGTTGTCCTATCTGTTGAGTAAACTGTCTTCCGTAACCTGTATCTTGTATACCTCTTGCGGTAGCTCCCATACCCATAAGTTCAGATCTTTGACCTCTACCTAATCCTTCTAGGTTTGTACCAATACCAGCTAATTGACCGCCATATCCTGCTAATTGCGCACCTAGAGCAGATGCCCCTGCCCCTCGTTGTCCGCCTATACCTAATAAACCACCAGCTAATCCTGCTCTTGCAGCAGCTTCGCTTTGACCAAATTGTTGTAAGTTTCCAGCTAATCCTTGATCAGCTCCTAATCTTGATCCAGCAAATCCACCTAACCCTTGAGCCGCAGCTCTTTCTGCTGCTCTTTGTCTAGCAAACTCACCCATACCTGTTTGTTGTGCTTGTGAAAAACCTCTAGATCTAATATTTGACAAAGCATCTCCAAGACCTCTGCCAATCGCTTCTCTTCTTTCTTCTGCGCCAAGTCTTGCTCTAGATCCAAAAGCTGATTCACCACCAGCAGAAATAGCTTGCGCTCTTGCAGCTATATCCTGTTGATCACCAGCTTTCATTATGTCATCTATAGTTTGTTGAACTACTCTATCTTCGTAAGGATTGTAGTACTGTTCTGTCATCATAGGATCGTAAGCGCCTAAAGTGCCTCTTAGAAGATCTTCTGACTCAACTAAACGGTTGCCGTATTGATCTACGGCCCCTGTTGCAATACCTCTAGCTTGATCAATACCAGAAAGAGCGCTTCCTAAACCAAGACCGTATTGTTCTTCTGCTCTACCAAAATAAGGATCTTGTAATTGTTCTGCCCTTCTTGATTGTGCTATTGCCTGATTAACTAAATCTTGTTGTTGGTCAAAAAATGGTTGAAACTGACCAAGGCCTGCTTGCGCTCTTTGTCTTGCTATATTTTCTAACGAATCTAATCCAGCGGTTTGCTGTAAAGGAACACCAGTTCCAATTAAATTAGCACCTGCTTGTTGTAATTGGTTGTAAAAACCAGGAGTGCCTTCAGTTCCAAAATACAAAGCCCGTATTAACGGGTCTGCCATAGTTTCAGAGCTTACCTGACTCTGAAGTACAGGATCAATTGTTTGAGCCATTATGACATACTCCCTGAAACATTATATTTTTCAAATGTGTCCATTAATTGATTCATAACATTAACACCTTTTTTTCTATTAGGTTTACTAGCAGCTATCAACTCAATACCTTTTTTTGTTTTGTTGAATTTAAATCCACCCGCTCCGTTGTTAGCAGCAGCGGTCATTACAAACTCACCATCACTAAGCATAGCAGGTATGTCATCTGAAGTTCCTGTACCAGGGCCTGATGACTCACCACCTTGACGCATATCAAGTTCTTGTACGACTGCCAAACCACCTTCATTAAAATGTTGTCTACCAAAACCTATTGGTCCACCAAAAGCAGCAGCTTGTCTAGGCCTTACGCCTAAATCAAATCCTGCGAATACAGGTGCTGGGTTAAGATCTGGTCTTTTTGATTGTCTTATGTCGGTCAAACCACCTTCAGTCTTCTTAGCTGCATCTTTTACTACCTTACCGTATAACAAAGCAAGACCAGCCATCTTAGGATCTATACCGCCAAAGCCTCCAGTTCCGGTACCGGAGCCCGTTCCTCCATAAAAATCACTTAATCCACTAGCTCCTCCTAACCCTACTGCATCACCAACATTTTTAATAAAACTTGGTGTTTTCCCATCACCTATACCGGTTAACTTACTTAAAAAAGTCTGACTTTCAACATTTCTTTGATTAACCATTTGTTCTACAACAGATGGATCATTAGTTTCTAAAAGAACTTCTATCTCTGCATCAGTATAAGGTTTTACTTTACTTGCAAAAGGATTGAAACCAGCAGTAACTCCTTCTTTAAATGGTATAAACTTTCCTGTGTTAACATCAAATTTCCCTGTATTTCCGCCGAATGCCCCCAAGTACCCTTGTTGTTGATCGCTAGCCATACCAGCGGCAACATTTTTACCATACTGAAAAGGACTAAATGTAGTTTTGCCTGCTGCATCTGTAACGCTACCTATGTTTCTAAATGCATCTCCAAAACCTCCTCCTATTGTTTTAAAATCACCAGATTTAATAGCTTCAAATGCTCCACCTTTGCCTGTAAGAGCTTGATTACCTCCAGCCATTAAAGTCATGATGTCTCCAAGACCACCTTCACCTTTAGCTATCTTTAATGCAGCACTACCTTTTTGATATACAGCAGCAAACGGTTGCCAAGGACCAGGAATAACAGCTGCAACAGGTGCAATCTTTTTAACTACTTTCTTAACGCTTTTAGCTAATTTTTTAAGAAAACCAAACTCTGCTTGTCCTGTAATGGGGTTAATAGACATGCCCTGACCCACTTCATATTGATCTGGATCTAAGCCTACAGCGGCCATTTCTTTTCTTATAATTTCTCTTGTATTGTTTGATATGACTGGTGGGACCACCATTTCGCCTGGTGCAACGTGTGCCATAAAACGATCTTCGTCACGTCCTAGAGCTGCTAAACCTTTTCCTGAGTTGTCTATTATGTTCATTTCTAAATTCTACCCTATT
>Ga0114906_1001515_pt1 | contig 12090 bp, 17 predicted proteins | sample MalvirDeepMed_M9_FD_89687 | JGI IMG/M metagenome (GOLD analysis project Ga0114906, IMG submission 89687) | Marine viral communities from the Global Malaspina Expedition - Malaspina viral metaG DeepMed_M9 | ecosystem: Environmental > Aquatic > Marine > Oceanic | place: Mediterranean Sea... | reverse complement strand
CTGGCATCAACGTCGGAAGCGGAACTCGTGTCATCCAGAACCAACTGGCTACCACTGGTCCTGGTGGCGACCGAGTAGTCCGTGCCGCTGATCTCGATCATCCCGCTCGCCGCCCACGTCGGCCATGTCCCGGCACTGAGCGTGACCACACCGTTCGTGGCGGCTATCGTCCCCGTGGTGTACGGGGCATTGATCGAGAGCGTGGTGACCGGCATCAGGAATGACCAGTCGTGAATCCGGCCACCTACCGGGGGCGGCTTGTAGAATTGACGCAGCCCGGAATAGACAAGCCGGTCAACAAGTCCCTTGCGGTTGGCATCGGATTCACCGGAATGGTCACCGTCGCCACCGTAGGTGTACTCGTAGACCGCGTCCCGCAAGTCCTCGAAGGACAGGCTCAGAGTGGATTCAGCCATCAATCAACTCGCATTCCTTGCTGAAGACTTCCGGGTTCAACAGAAGCTCTTCTTCGTCGATGACAACCTTGTAAAAACCCCGTGGGCCACGACCGACAAACGTGCCGACTGAACCGTTTCTACGGAACTCCCGACCCGCATCCTCCTTGGTCAAGGACCGAGACCCGGAGGGTGGACCCGGTCGTGGCTCCACCGGAGCCTGGACACGGGGCATAGCCAAGATCAAAGCCGACAACATTGTTGACAACTCTGATGGACCGTGGACTCTCTCGCACATGGTCACAACTTGGTCGTAGAGGCTCACGGCAGCGGGGGGAAGTGGCCCGCCGTTCATGATCTCCATGCGTTCTCGCGTCCGTTCATCCATCTATTTCTCCGTGGCGTCAACCGGGGGGGAGCCGTGAGGATTACTCCCCCCCGGTTTCAACCCGCGAGGACTTCCTAGAAGTCAATGAATTCCTGGCCGTAGGCGAACCACTCGACCAGCAAATTGGACCCGGTCGCCTTGCCTTCTACGCCAAGGAAGAAGTACATGTCCGTGTCGGTTGTACTGGGGAATTGGCTACCCCCTTCACCGACTTCGTGGAGCAGGAAGGTCTTGTCATCGCCTGCGTCGTCAGTGGACTTGTTTCCAGTGACGTACAACTTGATACGCAGACCGTCGTACACCGCACCGATGTTGTAGAAGTCCACATTCTTCAGAAGGAACTTCTCGGCAGTCGTGACATTCTGATTGGCAATGCCAGCCGAGCCACTCGCATCGGAGACGACTCCTCGAAGATCGTCTCCATCGGCCTCGTCGATGAAGAAACCAACAGCGGAAACGTCAGCGATGTCGTGAGAAGAGAGAGTCGAGTTCGCCGCGAGCGTAGCCGATGTCAGACCAACGTACAGACTGCTGATCGTATCCGCTATGGAGGACGGTTTCACACGAGCCTCAAAGGCCCAACGTCCTGCACCCTTGGCAATGTTGATCACAGGCAACTCGGTCTGGAAACTACAATCGTCTCCATCCGTTCCATCGGTGAGCAACTTGAGGCAGGCGGCGTTGTGGGACTTCGTCACGTCCGAAGCGACGGTGACCGTAGACCCCGATGTCTGGATGGTTTTGAATCCAAGATTCGCGGTGTCATCGGCCCATGCAGCACCGCTGTCCTGCATTGCCAGTCCGTTTCCATCGAGCATTCGGAATTGACCGCCCAGTCTCATTGCCCAATTCTTGATGGGCAAGTTGCCCCAGATTGCGCCGGAGAGACCGGCAGTTACCGCACCCTTGTGTTGCATTGAAGAGGTCATGTCTCAATCTTTCTTGTTGGCGTTGCCAGTCCCGGTAATGACCCCCCTGCCCCGCATGGCAACGATGGCAGGGCAGGGGGTGAACATTCTCAATCAACCGACTACTGACTCAGAACGAAGTTTCTCCGGCGATCCACGCAGAAGAAGTTGTAAGTGCAGTCGGTATACTGCGTTATGGTCCGGTGATGGAGAGGATGCGGAGCAACCTTGGTCTCCTTCATGTATTCACCGGAGAGGAAGCAAGGCTTGAACACCGACCAGTTGATCCCGTAGACGGGACTGGTTGTGTCAACCGTGCCACTGTTGTTGTCGAAGTACGGAACCCAGACAACCGGAGTGCGGCGGAAGACGGTATTACCATCTTTGCTCGCCACGTCGTTGCCCAGATTGTCGTTCTGGCTCTCAAGCAATTCTTCCAGAGTGCCCAACACCGAGTAGTCGGTGTAGAAGCCGTAGCTGGATTGCATGTTTGAGAAGGGGCCATCGACGGGAGGACGGAATTCCGTCTTCGTCGCAGCCTCACGCCATTTGCGCACCAAATCTGCCTTCGAGATGTTGGTGTAGTTCGCGGACCAATTCTTCCATCTGGGGTAGGTGGTCGAACTAATGCCGCCAACGTCGGAGAACCCGGAGGGGTGACCGCCGTTGAAGCCGGTCGAAGCGTTGTAGACGATCCAGTAGGGAACGCCATAAGGCTTCAGCGAGTCGGACGAACTTCCAGGTGCGCCCCAGAAGTTGCTCTCCATCAACTCCGCAAGGTCAGTCATCGCATCGACGCGACTGCTCTGGAGAAGATTGACGAGACGAGAGGGTGAACGGTTCATCGAAATGATCCGCTCTTCCAAGGCCCAGTGGGTCTCGGTGTGACGCCACGGAATGTTGCCCGTGGTCTGCGTGTCAGCAGTTGTCGGGTTGTCCACTTCGTTCAACTTCACGTTCCTGGCAGCGTTGTTGCTCAGGACACGGACGTTGAATTGATGGCCGTAACCGCTGCCGAACTCAACCTTCTTCTTCTTGAGGATCTGCGGCATGGCGATATGCTGCTGGTTATCAACAACAATATCGGCCCATGTCGTCGTTTCAAGATGACGCAGAGTGGTGGTTACTAGATCAGCGTAATCGTCGCCTTGGTAAGGCATGGATTACTCCTTCCTTATTGTTACCCGAACGCATCGTGGGCATTTGTTCCATGCTCCCGATGCCATTCGGCTGCGGCACGAATTGCGGCTTCCGTCCCCGAACCGGGGGATTCCTCCTGCTGCGTGGGTCGGGCCGAAGCCTGACTGGCAACATCTCGGGTTTGTTCGGAAGCCTCCTTCAATGCCTTGTCTTTGAAATTGTCAGCAAACAAAGCGTTCGCAGCATGCTGGGCTAACTCCGGAATACTTGGAGCTTCCAACCCTTGCTGCATGTAACCGGCCCCCGCGCGAGCAAATTCATTCGCCACGGCAATCCGGTTCTTGGCCTGATCTCCTGAAAGTCCATTCAGGGGACCACGACCGAAAAGATCTTCGTCCATTCCATCCAATGTGGATTCCAATGAACGGCCAATCGCTTCTGCCTGGAGGCGTTCGTTCTGCTGTTGCATTACACCGTTCTGCTGGTGCATTGCACCCATCATCGCTTCCATCTGCATCATGCGATAATTCATGTGATTGTTCATCCCGACGATGGCTTCATCGAAATCATCGGGGTTCTCGAATTGGAAATTGCCAACAGGCCCAGGCTGCTGCTGTTGCTGGTATTGCTGCTGCTGTTGCTGTTGCTGTTGGTATTGCTGCTGTTGTGCGTTGTGCTGCATCGCGCCCAGCATCCGGTCGAAGTTCTCGGGAGTACCGAAAGCATCCACCTGTTCCGGGCTGAATCCCAATTGGGAGCCTGTTGTGTACTGGTCAGTGCGAAATCCTGTCTGCTGCTCCACTTCCGGTTCCGATTCCGGTTCCGGAGGAGACGTATCAATTACCGGCTCTTCCTCGAGGATCTCGGGGAGAGTCTCCTTGACGACTTCCTTGACGACTTCCTGCTGGACTTCCTCTTCAACAGCCGCTTGTTCTTCTGGCATTACTTCCCCTTTTTCTTTTTGCTTACCCTGTTGCCCATCTTCTTGGCGTACTTCTTGGCAGCAGCCTTCCCTTTAGCCGTGTATGCGAACTTCTTCTTCCCAACCCTTGGCATTACGAATTCGAGTCCTTGTTATGAAGGCCAATTGTTTTCAAATAAGCCTTCTGTTGCCGGTGGCTGGTGAAGTTTGGTCGACCTTGGCTGTCGAAATCAATAGCAAATCCATGCTTGCGTGCGTGTTCATTAGCAGCATGACGGTCTTTTGGGTGAACAGCAGCCGCTTCTGAGACGATCACCCGGCTCGTGGAATACGGTTGCCTGATGTTACCGGCTCCCCTGGAATCCTTTACGAATTCTTTTCGGGTGACTTCCGAACCATTTATTTTGTAAACGACTGTCATCGTCGTCGATACGGCCCTCCTACTCGGGGATGCGCAGTACCGGGAGGAAGCGGGTATCTTCCTGGCGGAAGCGGTTGTTGGTAGGGTTGCGGCGGTGGCGTGAAGGGATATTGGTTAGGAGGAGATCCCGGCATACCCGGACTCGGGTTACCCCCGCTAATTGGAAGACTGGGATCGTAGGGCAAGGGGCCACCGCCGGGCATAGTCGGATATCCGCCCGGATTCTGCGGCCACAGATGTGGAAGCAGTGCCGAACCAAGCGGTCCAGCAGCATTTACAGCCCAAATACCAGCATTTTGCATCGCCCTGACCAATTCCTTGTAGGCAACTACATCCATACCAAATTTCTTGGCTTGAGCCGCTGGCAACAGATCTGGTACTGTTCCTACGCCAGCCTTTTGCATCCCCGCTTCCACAAGCCAACTCGGCGTCATGCCCCCGACTGTGGAGGCTGGCAACCCTGGATGTGCGCCGGAGTGAGTGCCCGGACCACCCAGAGGAAGATCACTGTAAGCGTCCTGATAGACCGCTTTCCCCGCATCGGTTCTGGGGTCAGGACGTGTCTTAATTCCCGGCGGCGGCTTTAGAGGCCATGGATATCCTAATGCTCCCCCCACTTCCTGAAGTGGAGTCAATGGGGGAGTTCCGGGGAAAGGAATCCCAGGCCAAGTCATGGGACCAGCAGGAGGAAGCGGATTGCGGTCGCCGGTAAAGCCAGGACCGGGAAGAAGGCCCGGATCAGGGGGGATGGGCGGGGGAGGTGGAAATGCGTAATCAGGCATTCTTCTTGTTCCTAGTATTGCTGACCGTATTTCTGCGCGGGTCCGTACTGCGGCGGATAGACTGACCCGCTACCGGGAGGAGCGGTATTCGTACCCGGCGCACCCGGAGAGATATTCGTCGGACCAAGCGGTAAGTACGGGTTGACTCCTGCTGGTGGAGGCATCTGCCCCGGTCCAGGCGCGGGCTGATCTGGTGGAATTAAACCGCTGTTAATGGCTGCTTGCTTCACAATTTGCTGGTACTGCGGACTGTTTATCATGTCATCGCGAAGCGCACCGCCGACATTCGCCATTGTGTTGGAGAGCGACGAATGGATGTTGCCTTTGTAGTAATCCGCTATCTGTTTAGTCTTTTTCATTGGTTTCCCGGTGGTGGGGTCGATCAAGTTGGGGTCATAGATACCGGCCTGAACTCCAGCACTATAAAGGGGAGGTTTCAATCCTTGTCGACCAGGATAGTTTCCCTGGCCAATACCCATGCCAGCCTGCTGCATCGCCTGCTGCATTCCCAGCAATGCGTCAAGCAGCCTGGAGCCTCCACCTGGACCGGGATGGGTAGAACCGGGAGGAACATATCCGCCGCCTCCGAAGCCACCACCGGAAAGCGGGGTCATTGGCATGTTGGGAAATCGCGGCGGAATGGGCTGCATCGACTGGTGGAGTTGGTCCCGGTATTCACGCATCAACCTCCTGCGCGTCGGTCCACTGGGAGCCAATGACGGACCACCTCTCGAGGGTGGTGCGGGTGGAATCGGGGGGACTGGTGGCATTGTTCATTTCCCGTGTTGCGTAAGCCTAGAAAAGACCCTGGATCATGCTCATGATCCTGTCCCGGCCCATCTGCTGTGGAAGTTGTTGCTGGTATCTATCGAACATTCCGGCGTAACTCGGAGGAACTCGCGGCTCGTCGTATGTCGGGCCACCACCAGAAGAATCCATCGGTCCCGGCTGATACTGATACTGCTGCGGCTGCTGCTGCCAGCCGGTCAGTGCGTCCATTCCTGACGACAACGCGCCCCCCTGCTGCGTCTGCTGCCGGGCCTGCTGAATCTGCTGCTCCATCAACTGATTCTGATACCGCTGCTGTTCGATGCCCTGCTGCCTCTGCTGCTCCATCTGCTGCTGCATCTGCTCCGCTTGTTGCTGCTGCATCTGCTGCGGCTGCTGCATGCTTTCAGATGACGGTGCTTCATACCGGGAGTAACTGGGAGAAAACCAACTGCCCAGGCCCGGATGCTGACCAGAATCTCCCCACAATGACCCCAACCCGAAATTGCTGAAGTTATTCCAAGACGGCTGCGGCTGCTGAGATGGAATTTGACCCTGATACGTCGTCGGCTGCGTCGGCATCTGCTGCTGCTGGGTCGCCATGTTCCCGTACAGGCTCGAGAAGTCCATGCCGCCAAACATGTCACCAAAGTAGTTGGCAAAATTAGGCATATCAGGCTCCTGTCATCTGTGGTTCGGACCCGGACATCATCTGCTGGATCATTTCCTGCTCGTTGCGACCCGGTGTCGCCTCACCAGCCCGGCTGATTCGCTCGTTCTGCCGTGACGTGACCGGACTCTGCCTCGGGTCATCAGGCGGGGGAGCCTGCTCTGCGGCGGTCACCACGATGTCATTCAACTCGGGAAGGTTGCTGTACTTGGCATAGATGTTCAGCAAAGCCTCCATGTCGATCCCCATCCCCTGCTGCTGCATCAGCGGGAGACTCGGAAGGATCACGCTCTGGACGATCTGGTTGATGCTCTGCAACCGCTGACCCGGAGAGAGGTACTGCATCGAGAACGGCTCGATCTCCAACTCATGCTCGTAGAACGAGTGGGTCTGACGCTCGGCGGGAGTCAACTCGCTCTGAACCGTGGGCACGTCCGGAAAATCCAACTCCATGTTGTAGGTCTGCATGGGGTCGGTCCACAGCCAGTAGCCGTAGTCACTGATGATGTCGCGAGTAAAACGCATCACCTGATCCTGCATCCCGGCAATACGCTGGTTGGCACTCGCCTGCATCATCTTGTCCTGGCCGACCGTCTCGCTGCTCGCTCCCAATCCGCCAAGACTCTCAAGGTTCCCCGCCAACCAGGAGAACAACTGCTTGCTCTGCAACATGAACGCGAAGTTACGCTGGTCAATCCCCCCGAATTGCTTTTCAACAACCGAATCAGGGTTATCGACCGCCACCACCTCGCCGTCACTCGCCTTGCGAATCCGCTCGGCATCCCCGGTGTCCATGCCACGGGTCAGACCGACCACCTTGGCCCGCTGTGACTGACGCTCCAACTTCCGGTACAGCCCGTTGACGATGTTGTGCAATCCGCTCCAGAGCATCGCCGGAGCCAGAGGCATCGAGTTGCCCGGAACCTCGGAGAACCACAACAGGTGGAACGGGCCGAGATGCCTGTCCGGTCCATTCCACTCAACCACCCGCAGTGGCAAATCGCCCTCGTTGGGTCCGAGAGTGACCAGCAACTTCTCCCTCGGGAGCCAGATCTCCCACAACTCCACCTTCTCGTCATACTCCGTGTCGTAGCCGCCGAAGCCGCTGGCGAGGGTATGCACCCGCTGGTCGCCACTCTCGTTGTAGTTCAAGTCTTGGGCGGGCTGGAGCTTGTCGCGAACACTCTTCTTGAAGCCGGGGAACTTCTTCGCATCCTCCAGGCTCATCCGGTAGCGGTGTCCGCAGTAGGTGATTTCCTCCTGCGAACGTGCCGTCATGTCATGCACCCAGTCATCCACCAGGATGTCGGTGCAGTAGGGCTTGGTGACCGAGAAGTCGTAACCGCCCTGCGCGACAGTGCCCTTGTCCTCGATGCCCACCTTGCAGATGCCCATCGAAAACAACCCGCTCTTCACGCACCGCTGCAAGACCCGGTGGACGTTGTAGTCCTTCAGCGAATCGTTGATCACCTGCTCGAACTCAAGGCCATACGGCTTGACTTGCTCGTTGCGAGTCAGCACCAGTACCTGGGGAGGGCGAGCAACGAGTTGACGCTCGTAGATGTTCGCCGCCAATTCCATGAGGTTGACATGGACCGGCTTGGTCGAGCCGTCATCGGAGTAGTACGAGCCGACGTACTGCTCAAGGGCCTGACGATGACGGGTGCGGAACGGCTCCAACTTCTTTCGGGAAGCATGCATTGCCTCCCGAAGCCGGGACACATCCGTGTGTTTTTTTGGGTTCAGAGCCACTCGTCGGAAATCTCGAGTTCCCGTTGTTGCCGACGCCACGCAAGAGACATTACCGGAGTTACTATTTCCGGTTCCTTTGTCTCCTCCTTACGTTCGCGAAGTACCTTCGCACAGAGTGCATCTGCAATGACACGGTCACCGTGTCCAGTGCCCCTGTTGGTCGGATCGGGTGATCTGGTTGAACCCCCATGCTCGATTTTTCCACTGGGAAGATAAACGTATTCTCCAGCCTCTTCAAGAGCCTTTCTGCTGGGATTGATAAAAGCCCTGCTGAATAACGATTCCCGGTAAGTCGCCAATAAGTCCTTTTTCCCGTCACTTGTCGAATACCAGCCCGGCCTGTCACTCACCTTTCTCGATAATCTTTGCTCCTGGGTCTGGTAATAAATATTCCCATAATGCAATTCCTCGACCACCGTCTTCCCGAAAGTCCTGCCCGGACCCGTTGCCTCCCAGATCAAATACGCAGCCCTGCCGCCGGGACCACGGAACATCCTGCAAAGAGCCACGGCTATCTCGGCAAGCTTCACCGTGCTGGTCTCGTTGTCGGCCCACTCGGCCACCTTCTCACCACTGAGCCGGTCACCGACAGTCAACACAGAATCACTCGCCCTGGTCCCCTGCGAAATATCACAGCCGATGACGTAGTCCCTGTCGGATGGTGGCAGTCCCTCCTCGTCGAGGTTGCACCAGACCTTCAGGAAACCCTCCCCGTCATCCTCGAAGCGTCCCTCGTTACCCGGTTCAACATGCAGAGTGCCCTGGTAAAGCGGCGGGCAACAGAACTCCCGCATCAGTGAGCGGAGCGTATCCGGGTCGAAGTAGGGGTAATCGCTTCCCTGGTAATCGATATCCAACTGAGTGGCGATCTCCACGGCGTGTGCCCGGCGGGTACACTCCCGGTCGTACCACGGACTCCGCTGCTTCCCCTCCTCGTTCTCGTAGATGCCAGCCGACTTCTCCGGGTGCTGGCTCCAGTGAAAACGCAGTCTCGGCGTGCCCGCCTGTCTTTGAGCATAGAACGCATTGCCAGTGCCAGCAGGCGTGGAATTGAAGATGCGGGTGTTGGTGTTATCCGCCGTGGCACTCAACACGTCCCAGCCACCCTGCTCAAACGCAGCGAACTCGTCGACCAGCATCGCCGTTCGCCTGCCGCCACGACCGATGTTGTCGGTGGTACTCTCGCCCTCCATCTTCGAGCCGTTCTCGAGATTGAGCAACTTCAACTTGTTCCGACGCAACGTGGGACGCATCCACTCGGGGAGTCCCTTGAGAATGAAATCCACATGCGAGAACAGCGAGTCGCTGGAGCCATCCACCAGTGCCTCCTTGCGAGACACCATCAGGTAACTCTCCATGGGTCGGAACAGCCAACGCCAAGTGAATAGCGTCAGGCAAATCCAACTTGCACCCATGTCCCGGCTCTTCTCGATCAGGACATCGGTGTGGCCGATAGACTCGTTGAGGGCCAGGAACGCCTCGTCCTGGTACTCCCATGTCACGAATGGGATCTTGGGAGTCATCCCATCGGAGATCTTGCGTGGGTCATACGTCCAGCCGAAGACGTTGATCCAGTAGAGAATGTCCCTACTGCATGCTATCCACAACTCACGCTGAAGGCCCCGGTCAGAACCCGCTCTCGTCAGCACCTCCTGCCGATACCGCAAGTTCTGCTTCAGATTCTTCGGAACCTTGCTGTACAACGGCAGACTGGATGGATTCGAGCATGTCTGCGATTTCAGTAGTGGCGCGACGGGCATCCTCTCGGAATCCTTCCATCACCAAATCTCTATCCTCGGACTTGGAGGCCATCTCCAGCCACCGGGAATAAAACGTCCGTGGATCATTCCTCGCAAACTCCAGCAGACCCCAGGCTCCGGAACTCGGAGCCTCCTCCGGCTTTACGTCGCCAACAGCCACATTCTCGTAAACCCACTGGAATTCTGCCCGAAGGCTAGCAGATTTTCCCTTGAATTGCTCCTTTTTCGGCTTCTCCTTCTTCTTCGGTGGGCCGGTTTCAACCGGCTTATCAGGCGGATCAGCCGCCGTACCACCGAAACCAAACTCCTTCGCTGCGGCATTCCATGCCCTTTTCTTGGACATACCCTCCGCTTCGCACTCGGCACGACGGTACTTGAAGTTCTCCATCAAGCCCTCGTTGCGAAGGTGAGTCCAGAACTCATCCTTGGTCATCATCAGACGGTCTCCTGTTCCATGCACCAACCGCTCTCGTCTGATCGGTGTACCACACGGTGTGACAACGGGTGCGACGGTCCAGGCACACCAACTGGTAATGCATCACTGGGCCACCACCATCCACCCTCTCAGACTCCTGCTCACGCATCTCCGGCTGCTTCCCACAAAACGGACACGGCAGCAATTCCCACTCACTCGTCATCATCAGCCTCCTCTTCACATCTGTCATCACACTGCGAACATACAAATCCGCTTCCGTGCCGGTCGACACAAGGACGCTCGTTATCAGCCATCATCACTCCCCTCCTCACGCTTCACGGGTCCACCACTCATCCATACGCCATCGGAAAAGACATTCGACGCCCTGTACGCTCGCATCTCACCCTGGTCCCACTGGAAATCCAGTGCATTTCGGAACTTGATGACAAACGAGTCCATGTCCTCGGGTTCGGTGAACATGGAGCGAACGACTGGGTAGAGAATGTACGCAAGAGCCTCGTGAAAAGTGTCTTCACCTTCCTCAAACAGAAGTTCCTCCGTGCGACTCCTTGCCCCTTCCTCGCATGTCATTTCAATCGAAACCTTTACGCGAGATCCCATCACTTAGCCTCCTCTCGCGCAAGGAACGCCTCCTTGATTCCGTCAACAATCGACATCTGGACGGATTCTCCGAAGCCAACTTGATTGAGAAATGCCTCCCTGCACCCCACCTCAATTGCCTTGATCACGAGGTCTCTGAAATCAGAGTCTTCCTGAAGTGCATTCGTCACACCACTCTGGATGGCCTCAATAACGCTAGTACCGTCTGTCATCACTTCCCCTCCTCCATGTCATCACAAGCTACTTCCCATGCCTCAATCGCCATCTGCGTCGTATCCCCCAGTGCCGTGATCAGACACTTGTCACACGTCACCGCACCAAGGAAATGACCCGTCTGAGGCTCATGGACACACTCCATGATCTGGGGCATTTTGCCGCACTGCGGACAATTCCTCGGCTTCCCTGCCATCATTCACTCCATAGGTCCATTCTTCATTTTTAGAGTCTCGCGTCTCTTGGGAAGTCCAACCGCTATGTTCCTTGCACCCTTGCACGAATTCGAGCAGAAAACAGGGAATTCACGACTAGCCCTGCGTTCCTGATACTCCGTGCCAAGAAACTCCAAACCGCAATGATTGCAAGACAGATCGAATCTGCGGCCACGGTAATACGCAGTCCGACAGTCATCGTTGCAATACAAGCGAACTCCGCTAAGAGGGTGATGCTTGAATTCCTTCTGGCACTGACGGCACAAAGAAGTGCTGGCAGTGGACTCATCGTGTTCAGCGACACGAAGAGCCTGAGCCTTTCTGGAATGCTCCTTTGCCTCAAGGCTTGGTGTCTTTCCCGAGTGACCATTGTTCTCAAAAAAAGCAGCAGGAACGCCATGCTTGGCAATTGTCTTCTTGGCACGCTCGGAGAACATCTTGAACAGGCGAGGAGTGACCATTCCGGTTGAATCATTGAATCCGACCATCTTCTTGAACTCACCAGCCGTGATCCCATGAGCAAAATTCACATGACTGCCAAGGTTCTCGCCAATCCAGTCGCAACCCTCAACAAGACAAGGCAATTCGTCTTTGGTGAGGAACTCGTCGTAGCACTGGGGCAAGGCAATCCCCTGCGGATCGGCAATCCAGCGATCAAACCGCTTCGCCATGTATGCTCGGTAGCACACCCGAGAGCAGTATTTCTTCGACTTGTACTGG
>Ga0114906_1001514_pt1 | contig 12094 bp, 16 predicted proteins | sample MalvirDeepMed_M9_FD_89687 | JGI IMG/M metagenome (GOLD analysis project Ga0114906, IMG submission 89687) | Marine viral communities from the Global Malaspina Expedition - Malaspina viral metaG DeepMed_M9 | ecosystem: Environmental > Aquatic > Marine > Oceanic | place: Mediterranean Sea... | reverse complement strand
ATTAACGACATCATGCTGAAATTAATAGGCAGTTATGTAAAAAAAGGGGTTAATGCGTGAAGTCAGCGTATGACCCAGTAGGGCTTGAAGATTACTATTTAAATTATATCAACAACAAAAATGAAGAGAACTATCAGAAACGATACGTTGGTAGAGAAAACTATTACCATGCTAGCGGAGCAGGGTTCTGTTCAAGGAAATTGTATTATCAATCAATTGAAAAAGCACTCCCAACCATTGAGACACCATCTGTTGGTAAGTTAAGAATGAGGTTTGGTTCAATATTTCATGATGACTTTCAGAGTGCACTTGTTAACAATATTAATATGTTAACAAATACTAATATATATAATAATACAAAGAATAAAGAAAAAAAACATTATAACAAAAAGAAAGTTAAATTTCATGTTGAGCAAGAAATAGTAATACCCGAACTGAACGTCAGAGGTTTTTACGATGTAGTAGCTGAGCAGCAAGAGGATGAGATGAGAGTTTATCTGTACGACTTAAAAACTATTGGAGCATTTGCTTGGTCAAAGTCGTTTGGCAGAGATATAACCAATGACCATGAGAACTATAAGTTACAGCTTGCAACATATGGAATAGCAGTTAAGGAACAATTTGGAAGACTTGATGGTATGTATCTGTATTTCTATAACAAAGATACATCTGCAATGAAGAATGTTTTCGTACCTAATAATTACATTGGCTTAGCCAAGAATTACTGGCGAAACATTAATAGGGAGCATGAAAAAGGGGTACCAGATTTCATACCTGGAATATCCCCCGTAGAAAAATGGGCATGTGGATACTGTGAGTTTAAAGACCATTGTAATCCACCTGACTACAAAAACAAAAAGAGGTAAATAATGGCACAGAGTAAAAGTAAAGAGCATTACTATAAGGTACTGAGGAAACATGATTTATCTGAATTGATAGCAAAGAAAGGTCAATTTAATTACTTAAGTTGGGCAGATGCGGTTGATATATTAAGAACGCTAAAACCTGAATCAACTTGGAGAGTAGTTAAAGATGAACAAAGTGGTTGGCCTTATACTATATCTGACGCTGGTTGTTTCGTTGAGGTCGAAGTAACGGTTGATGATATTGCTTTATCACAGATACATCCTATCCTTGATAATCGTAATCAAACAGTAAAAGAACCTAATGCATTTCAAGTAAATACAAGCATACAGAGATGTTTAGCTAAAGCTATTGCATTGCATGGCTTAGGCTTATATCTGTATCGTGGTGAAGACTTGCCTGATGCTGATGGTATAACCAAAGAACAAAGTGATGAGCTTACCAAGATACTATCTAAGATTGATGATAGTGAATTAGTAGGTGACATCAATAATAAAGTAGCAAGTGGTAAGATTAACAGTCGTAATTATGATGCTTGCAAGAACAAACTAACAACAATGATGGGAGCATAAAATGGCAAAAGCTGAAGATTTATTTGGTGATGATATAATATTCATTCCAGATAATGATAAGAAAAAACAACAAAATAGTGACTGGAAGAGACCTTTAACTAAAGGTGAGTACTTGGGTCACATAAAAGATGTTTCAACGAGGGAAGTGTCTTTTAATGGCTATAAGGCTACAGTATATAATTATTGGGTTGAAGTAGCTAAAGAAAATGACAAGATGTCTTACGAGTTTCAAGGTGAGGAATATACTGGTAAAGAATATGTTGGTAGAAACATAAAAGGGTTAGGTGTATTTAAATTTCTGTCACCAAAAGAAGGTGATGATTTTGAGGCTAATCCATCAGGTAATGATAAATACTTATTATTCTGTAAATCTATTGGAGCTGAAGTTAAAAGAGAAGAGCGAGATATAGGTGGAAAGAAAGTAACAGTAGAGATTATGCCTAACTTGTCTGAGGATGATATAAATGGTAGACCTATAACTGCGGTTGTGGATAGAGGTAAGCCATATAAAAATAAAGATGGTAAGGAGATTAAACCTTGGCAGGCTAAATTTGTCAAAGCTTGGGATGAAGGTGAAATCAGAAACTTTAAAGAGGAGATACCGTTCTAATGAAAATAGGTAGTTTTAAATCAAAATTTATAAGAGGTGCTAACAGTTACTTGCGTGTTAAACCAACTACATTGGCTAGATGGATGAAAGTATCATTAGCAACTGTTTATAGGCATATAGGTAAATAAATTGTTGTCCTTCTGTGTACACTTCAATGTCCGCAAGACACTATGGTTATAGCATCCAATAGTTGCACAGAGGGATACAATAATTGAGAGAGATGTAAGGCCAAGTATCGTTCAGGCATTCTCTCTTATAAATTAAATAAGGAGAAAGATAATGAGTACATTAACAAGAGAACAGATAGAATCTTTAATTGATGGCACTGAGGATAGATGGTTTGATATGCATGCTGCTGTTAAACATACAACTTTATCACACAGTACATTAAGAAGAGCTATAAAAAGTGGTGATTTAAATGCATCTAAAGTTACAGGAAAAATATTATTCAAAGAGTCAGATATTAATAGATGGCTTGAGGGAGCAATGTAATGGGAAGAGCCATTGATATGGAAAAAGATATTGACAAACTGAAGATTCAAGTTGATAGGATTGATGCAGCTTTAGCAAAGGTTATTGATGTTGTAGATTCCATGCAAGAAAAAGGTCAGAGAACGACTCATGTTGATTTAGTTGAGGATGTTCCAAGTGAGCCTGAAGAAGTCGAAGAAAAACCAAAAAGTAAAAAGTCAGATGAAAAAGCAAAACGACCCAAAAAAGACTAAGCACTATTCAGCTTATGATGAAAGTAAGCCAACACATATTAGGCATAAGGAATTGATTGATTCTATTCCTGAGCATTGTTGGTGGCTTAAGCAATATCTTAGAGGTGTTCTGTACACTAGAAGTGAAAAGTAATTCAATGGGAGTGGGTCTTTTTTGTTTACATCGTTACCCTTGTCACCTGCTCCCATTTGAATAAAGGAGAATAATGAAAGAGAAAATAATTAGTATTGTTGTAGTAATAGGTATGATTATTGTAGCTAACTATCCATTATACAGTAGCTTGAAATCAACAGCTGATGAAGTTAATGATATGGTAACTCATATGCGAGAAGAAATTGCTGTATGGAAGGATGATGTTCAAAAACTTCAAGGAAAGTTTGAAGAAATTAGAACTGACTTATTAGATACAGTAAATAAAATTTCAAATATTAAAAATCAATCTAAAAAAGTCAACGACAGCATAGATAGTTTAAAAACAATTAAAGTTGAACCTGTTGATGTAATAAAAGATTTGTTCAAAATCAAATAGGAGAGTAAATGGCAAAAAAGAAACCTACAAAACAAGAGATGGAAACGGTTATATCAGCATTAATAAGACACGTTCATACATTGGACGAAAAAGTTGGTGCAATCGACAGTCTGTTTGGGTTATATTTAGATTGGAAAAAAGACAAAGATACGTTCAATAAGTTTGTGGAAACTAAAATTAAGAAATACAATGAGAAAGAAGACGAACCAGGAGAAACAAAGTGAAAATAACAGAAGTTATAGGAAGTATTCTCAGAAATAGGGGTTGGTCATTATATGACAAACAAGACCCTATTACGAAGCTTCCAATGAGCGGAGAAGCTCCATTGTTTAAAGTGAACGAAGTTGAACTGAAATATCTATTGGAAGCAATAGAGAAAGCTATGGAAGAGGACCAATGGAAGAACTCGAACTCAAATGGAGACCAAGAGAAGACATCGATGAATGGCTGATATCATTTTATAGAGGAAGAATGTTATACTTTATGAATAATATTGGGGGTATAACAGAATATAATACAGTAATAACCCCAAGACTATTGATGATAACTATGAAAAGATATGGACAGCTGGTAGAGGAGCAACATGATATTGATAGGAGACTGTCTTGGTAAGTTAAAAGAAGTCCCTAACGAATCTGTTCAAACATGCGTAACTTCCCCTCCGTATTGGGGATTAAGAGATTATGAAGATAGTGGTCAACTTGGACAAGAGGACCACCCAGAACAGTTCGTCTCAAAACTTACCGAGATATTTGAAGAAGTCAGAAGAGTTTTAAAGGAGGATGGTACATTATGGTTGAATATCGGAGACACCTATTTTGGAGCAAAAGGTGGTCACTGGGATGGAGGAAATTCGATAACCAATGATGATACAGGAGAAAAATACAGGGAGCACAGGAAAGCTCCACCAAAGCATGAGTATCTTAAGACCAAAGACCTCGTAGGTGTTCCCTGGTTACTTGCCTTTGCAATGCAGAAAAAGGGCTGGTATTTAAGGCAGGATATTATATGGGCAAAACCAAACCCAATGCCAGAAGCGGTTAATGATAGGTGTGCTAAGTCTCATGAGCACATCTTTTTATTTTCTAAGAAGAAAAAGTATTATTTTGATGCTGATGTATTAAGACATAAGCATACAGATGCTCGTATGAGAGATGTATGGACAATTAATACGGCATCATTTCCTGGAGCACACTTTGCGGTATTCCCTGAAGCTATACCTGAAAGATGTATTAAGGCAGGGAGTAGAGAAGGAGACACAGTTCTTGACCCATTCATGGGAAGTGGAACAACTGCTTATGTTGCTCAAAGATTAAGTAGGAAATGGATTGGTGTTGAGCTTAATCCAGAGTATGCTAATATAATTGAACAGAAAACATCTCAGACGGAGTTATTTTAATGGACGTAGAATATGGTAATGGTCATGCTAATATGACCGAAAAAGATTTAGAAAGACTTAAAAATGTAAATCATCCAAAGCATTATACTAATGGTAAGATTGAGCCTATTGACTTTATTAACGGCAATAATATGGACTATTTAGAAGGTAATATTATCAAATATATATCAAGGTATAAATTAAAAAATGGTATAGAAGATTTAGAAAAAGCAAGATTTTATTTAAATATGCTGATTGAGAGAGAGGCAAAATAAAGGAGCAATAATGGAGTCAAAAGAAATCGACCATCAGTTGGAAGATGCTTTGCTTGGCTCTATTATACATAATCCTGACGAATACGAGAATGCTTCAAAGTACATTCATACGGATGAAATATTTCATCAAGGACGAGCAAGAAGACTTTGGAGAATCTTAACAGGATTACATAGTAATAAGAAAACAATTGATTTAATATCGTTAACCGACAGTTTAACACCAGAGGATAATAAAAAAGGTGTTGACTCGGTATATGTAGTCGATTGTAGTGCAATAGGTAATGGTAAGTGTCTTGGTCATTTAGATACTTATTCAAAGCGATTGTATGAAAAATATTTACTAAGACGTATAGTAGGACAAACAAGGGATATAGAGAAAAAAGCAATAGAGAATAATGAAAGTGTGTATGATACCATTGTATCAGCACATGCAAATCTTGGAGAACTTATAGCATTAAGGCCTGGAGAGAAGTTTGATATAGACAAGGAACTTATTGATGCTATTAATTCAATAACAAATAAAGAAACCAAGCTGATGAAAACGGGATACGGAAGTATTGATAAGTTTTCAGGTGGCTTAACACGTGGTGAAATTACGATTATTGGAGGTCGACCTGGACATGGTAAAACAACATTCCTAATCAATCTTCTAAGCCAAATGATTCATAGTGGGTTAAAGGTTATTTTTTTTAATAGAGAACTTCCTAATAGTGAAATGATTAAGAAATTAATTACATTAGAATCAGGTAAACTTTCATATAGCATGGTAAGACAAGGTGTTTATGAAGAGGCTGAGATAGATGAATTAAAGAAAGTCAAGAAAAAAATTGCAGAACTATATAGTGAAGATAAGTTTTTAATGTTTGATAATATAAGAGACTTTTCAAGGTCTGCTACAGAGATAAGTAAGTTTAAACCTGACGTTGTTATGGATGATTATATTCAATTAGTACAACCAAGTGGCTATTTTGATTCAAGAAGATTACAAATAGAACAGTTAGTAAATGATTATAAGTGGTTAGCTAAAGAACATGAATGTGCTGTTGTATTAGCATCGCAACTTAATCGTAGTGTAGAGTATAGAGATGATGGTGAGCCACGGCTATCAGACTTAGCGGAGAGTGGTGCAATTGAGCAAGTAGCAGAGAATGTATTCTTTGTTTATTATGAACATAAAGTTAATCCTAAAAAAGATAAGAATATAATAAGATTAAAAGCATCAAAGGTTAGGTACGGTGAATCAGGTTCATCTAACTTGGGTTATGATGGAGATAAAGTTAAAATATACAATTCATTTGAAGAGTATGAAAGTCCAGAGGTAAAAGTTTATGAGCAAAACGAATTACCATTCTAAAGTAATAGGTATAGACCCAGGGAAAAGTGGTGGAATATCTGTTGTAGAGGATGGAAAAATAAAGGCATATAAATGTCCTAAAACAGTTGAAGATATGGCAATGTTATTTGCATTGATATGTGGAGATACTCCAAAGGATAAGATATATGCAATGATGGAACGAGTTTGGGCAAGACCAAATAATGCAAGCAGTAGGGCATTTGCGTATGGGGTAAATTATGGTTCCTGGCTTGGTGTAATGGCTAGTCATGAAGTTGATTGCAAACCAGTATTACCTATAACATGGATGCAGCATTTTGGCTGCCCAAAAGCATTGGAAAAACAACACAGAAAACGATGGCTCAAGGATAAAGCGAAGGAGTTATGTCCTTATATAAAAAGAGTGACACTAATAACAGCTGATTCAATATTAATAGCTCAATATGCAGAAGACATTCTTAAAGAAAATAATTAAAATACTTGGACCATGTGAAATTGAAGAAAGGGGTAGATGGATGCCAATCAGTAATGACTACGTAAATAACAATTTTGACCTTGATTTAGACTTTGGTAAGGTAGGCGAAAAATACATCGAACAAGTCTTTGAAGGTGATGGGCGGATAGAAGTTAAGACAGAACGTGATATATGGGCTACAACGGGCAATATTGCAATCGAGGTGAGGTGTCGTGGGAAACTCTCAGGCATATCCACAACTGATGCAAGAACTTGGATACAATTATTGTCATTAAAGGATACCATAAAAGGTGGATTTATAATGCCAGTTAAACAATTAAAAGCACGTATAAAAGAGCTACATGAAAGCGGTGAAGCTAGGCTTGTTATGGGTGGAGATGATGATGCAAGTCAGATGGTATTACTACCAATTAATAAACTATTTCCAATCAAATTTTGACATAAATGGTTTTAAATTATATTGAGCCAATAATTCTGGTTTTATTTTGCCATCTCTATTAAAAAACTGACGATATTTATGAAAAAATTCCTTTTCAAGTTTAAAGACTTCATCCCTTTCTTCAGGCTTTAAAAATTCTGTTAAATATAGCGTGCTTGTTTTTAATGTTGATTCCTCTTTTGTATCAAATTTATAAAAGCTACCTTTATTTGGATTCATATTCAATATGTACTTGTTAACTCTCTTTTCTGCTGTTTGAAAAGCATATTCTATCCCTTGGGCAGATTTGCCATTTATATCCATACCTTTTCTAAGTTCATCATTTGCAAGTCTTACAATCGCATTGATATAAACTCTCATAAATTCATTATCTTTGCCCTGATACCAAACTGTTTGTAAATCTTTAAATATAGGAGTCTGCACACTTCTTTTATAATCATTATATGCGTTATTTACATTAGGATTATACTCAGCCATAAATTCATTATACTTCATTTTATATTTTGAAAATCCCCTGAAATTTGGATTCATTTTCTTTTCAGTAATCTTTATATATGCATTGTAAGGACTTGATGTTTTTCTTAACATTTCTTTTAAGCTTTCTTTACCAGTTATTTTGCCACCCTTTAAATCCAACATGGTAACGGTCATATCCTTGGCATGATTCCATACGGCTGGCGTTATAGAATGCTCAAACTTTGATTCATTTGCTGGATTCCAAAACTCTGAAAGTACACCTCCAAATTCTGCCCTATATATTGCCATCATAAATTTATCCCACCAGCCACTATTTTGATTTGGCTTGTCTTGACCAAGGAGTGTATCATATACCCCTAATAACATTTCTCCTGTGCCATACGCTGCCAATGAGCCTACAGCAATCTTCATTATATCTCCTTGAGTAAACGCAGCTTTAATATTATTAAATGTATTTACGGAACCCGCATAAGCCATTCTTTTATATAGAGTTAAAGGCTTAAATCCTTTTGAGCCCGCCCAATAAGGCATGAACAAATCAACTGTAGCTCCTTGAGTGTATACATGAGCAGAAGCATCCATCTTATTATAAACTTGATTTAGTTTTCGTAAAAGCATCTTCCTATCTATAGCATCCATCTTTATTCCATCAGTTCCAGCTAGCCCATATTTCTTGAGTAGCTTGATATCTGCGTCAGTTAATCTATAAAAATCTTTGAGTCTCCTCATAGCTTTATCATATTTTCTACCTGATTTTAAGCTTCGAATAACATCGACTAATCCTACTTGGTCTGCTCTCCCTGCTAAAACTGCTATATATCTATTAATATTTTCAGTAGGTTTCATTAAACCAAGCCTAAATCCTTTTTCAAGCGCTCCTTTAAAGTATCCTTGATAATTATCAATATGCTTGATACCAATTTCAGTAGCTCCTAGTGCTCTAATTTGTGCTCTCTTTTCTTTATTCAAGGCACCCGTAACAGCCGTTACCATGTGTCTTAAGCTAAATGCATACAGGTTTTGATATTGACCAACACCAAAGTTTTTTAAACCAGCCGTTGGAAAAGCTAATTGAGTTTTGGCTAAAAATTGAGAATATGTATTTAGATTCCTGAATGATTCTTCAAATACATTTGAATGTTTACCTATACCAAGTTGTCGAGAAAGAATTTCTTCCGTATAATCTGCCCATTTTGTGCTATGCGACCTTAATTTTTCCATCTTCGTCTTAACACCAGCACTTGTTAATCCTTTTAAATTGACATGTTCTGGAAAAAATTCAACATTAGCCATATACTTGGACATACCAAGAGCATATTTTTTAAATGTCGCATCATAAGACTTTTCATATACCTGTATATATTTACCTTTTTCTTCGGAATACCATCTTGCAGGTAGTTTTTCATGCCTTTGTTTTAATCCTCCAAACATTGGAACTTTTCCATTCGAAAATGTATATAGGTCATGCATCTGAGAGCGAACCATTTCTTTAGATTCAATTAATATTTTATCAGCCTCTATTGATAATTCTTGAGTAGTAGCTCCTGGATTTCTTTCTTTAGCCATTTTCCGAGCCAACTTCAGTCCTCTTTTTTGAATAATATTTTCTAATGCTTGTGAATCAGGCCTATAAATCTCATAAAACTCTTTAGTTAAGCTTCTATGAACATATACCCCGTCTTCAATCCATTCGATGTTACCGTCTTTTTTCCATTGCTCAAACTCTGCAGGATTCATATTTCTTTCGGCAGATGTTTCCATTTGCTCTCTAAAATATTTATTAAATGAATTAATTTCTGATTGAATTATTTCGGCAATTGAGCCTTTTATAACATCACCTTTTCCATTATTTTGAAATGCTTGAGATACAAACTTCTTCTCTTTTGATGATAGTAAGTCTAGTTCAATATGTTCAAGTCTCTGCTCTTTATCAAAAAGCCATAACATGTCTTGTATTTTCTTAAATTTAGTTTGTCCTCTTGTAAGTCCGAAGACTCCAATTTTAGACTCAGCTGATTTAGTTATACTTAAATCTTTCCCAAATTCGCTTCTTATTTTGCCACCAGTCTGAATGGCAACTCCTATATTATTTTCCATTGTAGTAGCTCTTGCAGTATGTTCCCATTCTTGAATACCATGTTCATACAATCTATCAGCTAGCTTCCCAAGCCCAATCCTTTTAAGAACACTTTGAACAGGCAAAATAAGTGCCTTTTTTTCGCTAAGCTTCATAAACTCTTTTGCTTCCTTTGTTCCAATAAGATTATAATCAATAGCTTCTTGAATCCAGTCTTTTTCTCCTGCTACTTTAGTTAACTCAGACCTATCCATGAATGATATATATTCTTTTAATTGACGAACACTTGCGTCCTTAACTAAACCACTCTTAATTCCTATGTGTTGTAATATTTTTCCTTGTTCTTTAAGATTAACATTATAAGATAGTCTTGCCTTCTCAGCTGTCCCCTTTATTTTTAGCCAATCAACAATATCTTTTTTCTGTGAATATTGTAGTAAATTTGCGGATGACATTTCATTAAAAAATGATTGTAAATCTGCAATAGTTTTAGCATCCCCTGTGCCAGTCTTTATTTTGAAATTGGCATGGTTATCAATGCCTGCTTGTTTTGCAATAAAGGATATAAGCTCATACTTCTTGCCCTTTAAAACGTTTGAATCCATTTTATCTGAATCTTTAATAATAGTTTCAGCAAGCTCATTAAACCTATCCCTTATATGTTTTGCAAATTTAGGAACATCATTAATTTGGAATTTAGGTTTTTCTCCAAGCATGATAGTGTTCTCTTTGCCAAAACCTTTATATACTTTCTCACCAAGAAGTCTCTTTATATCTCTTTTATTTAAATTGTCCTTACCAAAGAAGAATTTCTTTATCTTTGTCATCATTAACTTAGACCAGCTAACTATCTTATTACGGACACCTTTTGACATACCTGTGCCATAATCAGTCGTTCTATCTGTGAAGTATTCGTTTAATTGTTTTTTAGTAAGTTCTTTTGGTTTTACACCAAAATGCTTGGCTGCATCCTTTACATACATTTTTTCACCACGTTCCCACAGTTTTATCATTTCCTTATCGCCAGTACCTCTTATAAATGCTTCAAATCCATGGCCAACCTCATGAAAAAATGTTTGTAAATTTGCCTTCCCCTCAGTTAGATATATAACATTCTTTAAAAATTTACCTGCATATGCTTTGTCTTTTTCAAAAACAACTTTAAACGAGGGGTATCTTTTTATAAGAACATCCTTAATATATGTTTTAACAGAAGCATCCATTGTTGCTTCGCCAATAGGTTCATATTGAAGTTTTCCTAAAAGTACATCTTTAATAGCAATATCATGACCTTTGATACCCATCTGCTCTCTTATCTCTTTTTGGAAAGAAATGATTTTTTTAATATTTCTACTTCCATATATTTTTTCAATAGCCGTCTTACCATGACCTTGATAATACATGTATTGTCTATATAGAGGCCCTGATAAAATTTCATCCGCTAAAGTATGCCCTCTTCTTCTAAGCTCAGCAGATGGTCGATTCCCAGCTTTTTTGCCTTCTTGTGTTGCTATTTCGCCTGACCTAGAGTGTTTAGCGATAGCTCTATTAAAGACTGTAGTTTGAAGTTTATTCCCTTGTTCAAGATGGGCTTTTAATGCTTGTGCAAAAGAAGGTTCAAGGTATACAACTCTATCAAAAGTGCTTCTCTTCCTAATTGTTCTATCCATATCAATATAATAGTCTTTACCTTCTTGCTTTATATGTTTAGCTCTTAATTTTCCCACCTCTTCACTTCTTAACATATAATCTACAACAAGCAGACCAGAATAAGCATCAGAAATTTTTCCTTCATTTACAAGATTTACAATTTCTTTTAATGAATTTTCTCTCAATCTTGCTTTTGCAACTGGGGCATCATATCTCATCTCATTTACAATAGATTTATATGAAGCATATACTGCTTGCAATTCAGAAAAACTTGAACCACTAATATAGTCTTTTGAAGAAAGATGATGAATGAAATTCATGACTCCTTGCTGTGGGCCTGTTTTTGGACTTTTACCAGAAACAACACCATATTGTTCATGCCAATTTTGAAAGTCTAAAATAGATATAGTGTCAAGACCTATCTTATTATCATTTAAAAATTTTACAAAATTAATTGCTCCATCTCCATAAGAAGTCGCAGTTTTTTTTGTATTTTTAGAATATGTTTCATTTAGAAAGTTTTTTAATGCCACTTCTTGAGCTTCTGACATATTCTTAAGGTTATCAGAATTATTCTTAATTTTATTTAAAACATTTTGATTATTGATATTCTCAGATTTTCTTTTTTCTCCTTGAAATTTACTCGGATGCATAACTGTCTCTTCTTGAATACGTCCTCTTTCTTCGAT
>Ga0114906_1001509_pt1 | contig 12125 bp, 13 predicted proteins | sample MalvirDeepMed_M9_FD_89687 | JGI IMG/M metagenome (GOLD analysis project Ga0114906, IMG submission 89687) | Marine viral communities from the Global Malaspina Expedition - Malaspina viral metaG DeepMed_M9 | ecosystem: Environmental > Aquatic > Marine > Oceanic | place: Mediterranean Sea... | reverse complement strand
CTGCTGATCCCGCTTGCGTGGTATCGACATCACTACTGTTTCCAGCAATAGTCCAATTGTTTACACAACCTACGACATTACATTTCACATTGACGTTGTTAGATGTTCCATCAATATCAAAATCTTGATTACCGGTGGTAGCCGTTGCTGCATCCCCTTGCGTGAACACTAAAACATTACTTGCACCCGCCGCGTCGTAATCAAAATCCGATCCAGCTACATCACCCGTACCACCCACTGCAAAGGTCGCAGTATTCGAGTCACCGGTAGCTTTGTAAGTCCAACTACTACTTCCCGCTTGTAAAATACTTGCTGCAATAATGTTGCTGTCCCCAATCTGATCCAAGTCAATCGTCATACTTGCACCGCTTACAATGGCCCGTGCTTGTGACGTACCAATCGTGTTGGTAGCTCCGATCTGATCTATCGTAAGTGTTAGCCCCGTACCCGTTTGTGTGAGATAGATGTCATTATTGCCCGCCAATGAAATCATGGGGAAACATAGTACAAATACACTAAGAAGCTTCTTCATCCTCGCTGTCCTCCAATGTTGAGTAATCAAAGTCCCATACCTGTTGTTCGAGTCCTTTGATAACCAGCCCATACACCGCAGCTTCTATGGCTGCTCGTACTGCGTGATTGACCGCTTCGTTTTCCGTACTGCCGCTTTCTGCTTCTACTAGTTGTGTCCCTAGCTCATAGAACCGAAAAAAATCTGTACCACCCCCGGTACTCAGAATTGTTTTGGTCGCCGTCGCGTTCAGCAATACTTCCCCTGTTTGTACCAAAACTGCGCGTAAAACAACAGTAACTTTGTCTTCTCTGTACTGATGACGTGTTCCAATACCCAATGTTCTGGCTCCGGAACCCCCGGTTCTAAGGTTGGTGTCGTATCCGACAATACCGCCTTCAATAATAATGCCCGCGTACAGTAAAGGCTTGAGTCTGTTAGCTCCTTCCCCCTCGTACATATCTCTCGTGTTCTTTATGAGCTGACGTTCTCTGGTCAGCCCATCTAACCCAGAGCGTTCTACCACCGCAAACCAATTACCACGGCCTGCGTCCCGTAACGCTTCGATTAAGATATCGATTCCACCTTGCGTCACTGCCGTAGAGAAACTCGCGATATTGTCTAACGCCTTGCGTTGTCCCGTCTTATCTAAAAACTCATAAACGGCTACTACCGCTTTCGTCTTAGGAGGAGGTAAATTTAGTAACTGGTGGGCGGCACTAGGAACAATTTCTGGTCCCTGTCGTTCAAATTCCAGTGTCTTTTGTACGCCGGTAAATGCGGCGCATCCCCCCAAAAACAAAAGGCATACCAACACAATTTCACGGCGCATCGCACTCGGCCCAGCAACCACCAAAGTTGCCTACGGGAATGACAATTTCTGTTGTAGAAATCATGACACCATCAAACCATTCTTCGATAGTGAGTGTAATCGTTGTTCCATCATTCACCCATCTCAGGATATTCCCTTCTAAGTTAATCTCTCCTGTAATGGGATTCTCGGAGGTTGGAATACCGTCATAGTTAAACAAAGATTCACTTAGATCTTTCGCTAAGGTCGAGTAAATACGCGATTCCAAGTTTCGAATAAACTTGGATAGTACGGTGTTGTCTGCCTCTCGTTCTGCCTCATCGAGCTTCTCTTGAATTTCACTGGCCAGATCGTCAGCGCGTGTGCGTTCCTGTTCGTCGATGGTCAAGTAGTGTGCGGATTGGTTAATCCCATTAAAACTGGGGCTGTTGAAGCGGTAGACCAACTCACTGGAACACACGCTTTGACCTAAAACCAAAACGCCGCCCAACACCACATATTTAATCGCTTGTTTTGCCATCCCGTTGCTCCGCTTCACGTAGCTCGATCACGGTGTCTAACTTCTGCTGCAAACGAATAATATCGTTATCCAACATCCGAATCCTATCAATGAGTGCAATAAGAGTGACGTTCGCCTCAGACAGTTTTTGGCTAATATTGTTGGTTATGTATTGCCAGATGTAATAGATGGTATACAAAAGGCCCACGGTAGCGACAACCGGGAAACCGAAGTCTGATATCAGTTGCCCTATATCCATTAGTCTCTTCGCGCATCTTCTTTTCCATTCGCCCGTGCGATCCGGTCCAAATCAGGCCGTATGCCTAGAACGGAACACATCGTCGCATCCATGCGAATCATGTCGTGATTCATGGTTTTTACCCGATTATCGAGACTCATAATAATTCCGTGAATTCCCAGCACCTGACCGACGACACTGCCTAAAATATATTTAATGGTCGTAAACATAAAAAAACCGCCGATCAAAGCGGCGGCTATGGGAAACCCCAAGTCTTTAATTAGACCAAAAGCTTCATTCACCCGTTTCGCCTTTAAACGACTTCGATGCGTTACTGGTTCCTGCATACAAGCCAAACCAAGCCGCACCCGCTCCGACGACCACCGATACTAAACCACTTTGCTCCAAGGAAGGCTGACCCAATTCCATGTACCACACCACCACCTTGTACAACAAAACGATATAGGTGGTAATAAACACTCTAGGAAAAATACGCCAGGAATCAATAGCTCGTGCGAGGTGTATCCATTTTTGATAGGGGTTGACCCCACGCTCTACCGAAGTAGTACCAACCTCTACTTCCAGCTCAATTTTCTTTTTAGTAACCGCTTCGCTCATAGCAATTTCGCCAAAACAATAGTTCCCACCATAAACGGGTAGACACCCCACAAAAGCAATTCCAGCCTTTTAAATTTAGCCGAGCCTTCGTCCAGACGCTTTTCAATGTTTTCGTAACGAATCGTACACTCGCGTTGATGCGATTTGATTTCAACTAACGCTTCCAGCCCTTCTTCCATAAGGCATTAAGCGATTCGAAACTTACCGCCGCGCAACGCCGCGCCCATACCACGCGCCGTACCTGTAGTAACGGTGGCTTTATCGGCTTTAGGCGTTTTTATGGTTTTTGGATTCGGGTATGGAATACTGCCCTGATCCTTGAAAACCGCTTTAGCTACAGGTTTAGGCGGCTCCGCGCTAGGAGCACCGTATATTTTTACCTTTCCACTCATGTTTGGTTCCTCAGTCTCATTAATTCTCTTTCTCGTGCCGCTTGGGTCTTGGTCAGTTCCCGGTCTTCCGCCGCATCAATACGCGCTGCGGTTTGTCGTTCCTGACTTGCCAAACGCTGCTGAAATTCAGTAGCTTTCCGCGCTTCACGTTCCTGATCGAGTGCGAGTTCCTCCTGGTCTATAGCCAGATCGCCCTGCACCTTCTGTTGCTTGATCTGCAACTCTTGTCCTTTCAATGCCAGTAACGGATCAGGCTGCTGATCTTCTTCGCCTTCTCCTGACATGGCTCTACCCTGTTGCTGCAACTGTTGCATACCTTGCGCGATGAATTGAGCCTGCATTGCTTGTAGCTGTACGTTCTCTTCCGGATTGCCTATTTCCACACCCGGATTCTGCTGCTGGAACATAGCCTGCGCTTGCTCTTCCGCTTCTTTTCGTACGTGCTCCATTGTGTGCTTTTGCAGCTCTATCGATGCTTTTGGCAAAGACTGCATCAACGGGGACATTCCCGCCACCATATGCGCCATAATGTGTGCTTGATGGTTCTGCCCTAAAAACGCCGTTAACGGTAAGCCTTCCATAGCGTTGATATTTTCTTGAGCCGGATCAATAGGTAGAGGGCTATCCGGTTCCTGTGGCTGCAAAATCTTATCGATGTCCCGTACACCCAACGCTTCGTACATACGTCGAAATACTTCCGGTACGTTATGTATTTCCGGCGCTTGCATAGCTAATTGCATTTCTGTCTGCGCGACCGCTATCCGTTGTGATTGCGAAAACGCATTCGGGTTGGATACCGGCACAATGTCTACGCGGCCATCAAAATCTTTTGCCTTGATCGAACGATCTGCGTCCGCTACTTCATACGGGTATTCCGGCGGCAAGGATTCGCCCATAATCCGGGCAAGGAGCCGAAACTCGATACGCATCGCAAAGTGCATCCGTTTATGCACGGCGCTCATTACCCGCGTTCCTTGCTCCAACATCGCAATCGTCGTACCCACGGCTGCGCCTTGATTACCATCGCCTACTTTCAAATCGGTGATCGTAGCGAACCGCTGACCGGCTTCTACCACAAACCCTAATAACTGCATTAAAGTCGTGTCCGGTCCTTTGAACGGCAGAGGCATTAAGCTGTCTCGTATAGCACCGCGCGGTGCATCTACGTCTCTGAATTCTCCCGGCTGCAAAGGATTGTCAGCGTCCCTGATCCGCAGGCCACGGGCCTTGAATCCCGAAGGCAGATTGGACAACGTACCCGCATCGATCAACTGACGTAACGCCGCTGTCGCAGTACGAGATAATCCACCAATGGTATGGATCAAACCCAGACCATAAAACCCAAAACCCGGTAAAAACTTGTAATGCACGAAGTACTGTATTTTTTGTTTTAGTTCATCGTCTTCGCGGTAGTTCCGTCGAATCGACAGAACCTGACCATTATCCTCACTAATAGTGACAATGTAGGGCACCCGAATGCCCGTTTCTTCCCCACTTTCGTCTGTTTCTTCGTATCCCGGTAGATCTAAATCTACGTGACACTCCAAAACCGTACAGTCGTAATCGATATTGGATGGCTCCGTACCGTCAATACGGTCCATTTCACTGGATACACCATCCTCGTCCACTTGTGACGGCAGTACCGGAATGTCCCTATAAAATCCCGATACCTGTTTTTTTCGTAAATCGTTCAAAGACATACGCAATACTTGCGTAATGTTCGGACACGTCTCTAAGTCGTTCGCCTCATAAGGCACTACCAGATTCTGCGCCGGTACAAACTTGCTGACCGCTCGACCTAAACTCTCGTCGTAGTACACTTTTTTAAACGTCGAACCCGCTAACGGCAGATAAAACAACATCTGGTCGAATTCCGGGGTGTACTCTTCCATGACGTTCATCATGTAGTAATTCATAAACTCGCGAACGCGTTCCGATTGCTCTTCTTTGGCATTGGTCCGTGCGCCGAGAATCGTGGTCCGTACCGGGCCGCTCGGGGGCAGCATTTCATTGAACGCTTGCGCTTGAAACTGTACCGCCGCTTCAGCCAGCAAAGGATGCGTGACGCCTGTGGCTCCGCGAAACGGTTCCGTACGATCTTCGTACGTGAACCCCAATAATTCCAAGCCCTTGGAATAGGCTTCTTCCCAATCGTGCCGCGATGCTTTATTCGATTCGTATTCGCCCGACAATTCGCTGGCTATCGCACCTAACTCGCGGTCGTCCAGTTCTTCCGCCAGGTTCGCGTAAAAATCTCCAGAGGCTTCGGGACGCGGATCGAAGTCCAAAACCACCCCGCCGTCCTCTTCTTCAATAATCTCAATTCCCTCTACGGGCGGACGTTCGAAATCTAAACCGTTAGCTAACGCCTCGATTTCTATATCTTCTAAAATTTCTTCATTAGGGCCCAAATCAATGGCCGTATCCATTAAAGACCCTATGGGATTGTCATTTTCTGCCATAAATTCGCTCCCTTTATCCGTTTAACTATACGCTGGGCCTAAACGAAGCGATACCGTTTACCGGAACCCCCTGATCGACCGTCAGTGCGTTAATGCCGGGATGTACCATTCCGCCGTTTCGAAAGGTTCGCTCTTCTTCCGGCATTCCGGTTGCTTGTCTAGGCGGCAACGTAAACTCAACAGGGCTGCTTTTGTGTGTAGCAAAAATTCGCATGAATGCGTTACCAAGGGCTTCTGGTTTATGTAACATCGGCGGAATTTTTTTTAGTGTGTCTATAAAGTCCGAAAGGGATAGGTTCAACCCCCCTTCGGGATCATCCTTTTGACCCGTCCAATTATATCGGTCTTTAATAGTTACCGTACCGTCCTCATTTTTAAAGGCGTTAAACGAACCTAGCGTTGTACCTATGTTGTATGCGGGCGACGTGAAAGACTTTATCACCGTGTTTATAAAACCAGGCCCAGAGGCTGAATCATCCTCACCACCTTGTCTGTCGTAAAATCGCACAGAGGTTTTATTTCTAGTTTTATCAAAAGAATCTAACTGTCTTTTAGCCTTATCCAGCCTTATCTGAACATTCTTTGAAAAGGTTTCGTTATCGTATGGATTTTTCACCCCGTACGAAGTAACGGTTGGTTTGCCACGACCTCCTCTAACAATCTCCCCTATTACCTCCTTACCTTCTGGGTCGCTTTCTTCCGTCCTATACCAGCCAATACCCTCTTTATTTCTTAGAGCATTACCTTGAGGTGAGGAAGGTTTCGAGATCCCTTCTTCTAGTCTAGGTATTAAGCTGGATAGCTCCGGCCTAAGACGCTCCTCTACTTCAAGATTTTCTTTATCTTGCTCCGCTATAGCCTGATATATAAATTCAATCTCTTCTGGACTGAGGTCTTCCGGTGTAATAAGACTGCTAGTGTCGCCGCTATCCCGCGTAAGATTTTTAAAAAAAGCTCGTGCATTAAGCGGAGCTAAAGATGCTAGACCTTCAAAAGCTCGTGCATTAAGCGGAACTAAATTAAGCATTAACGGCGACCGAAAGGAATACGACCTTGTGACACTTTTTCGACCATCTGAGTGCCGTCCGGATAATCATACTGCCGTTGGCGAGACATTAAATTTCCAATGCCCGCATTGATAGGTCCGCCGTGCGCGGCGGATTGTTTGGGAGTAGCGGGCGTAGGCACATAAGTCGTATCCGTAGCCTTACACATCCACGTTCCTTCATTAGTAATATAGGGAGTAGACCCGTCCGCACATGTCCAATCCTCTGCCGTAGTGTCTGACCGTACTGCTACAGACGGTATAAAGACCCCCTGTTCGTTAAAGTATCCTGTATCTGTTTCGTATACTTCTCCTGTTTCTTCATCAGTCCACTGTTGACCGGGAGTTCCGTATCCAGACTGTATAAGATCGTCTTCCTCCTCCGAAGTACGCGGAGTTCCTGCACCGATAGGAGCACCTCCTCGTGCTTGGAATTCCCCGGTCGCCATCGGCTGAAATACCGGAATGGTGTAACCAGCTTCCCGTTCCGCGTCCGTGTATTCCTGCCAAGGATACAGCGTTTCCGGTATGTCGATGTCGCGCCGTGGGGCGTTGGCCCCGGCTTCTAAAAACGCCCGAAGGTCAAAATTCGGCTGGTTGAACGTCCGAAACCCCGGAGTCCCTTGTAACCAAGCGGCTGAATCCGCTAACGTTTCCGGTACAAAATCCGGTTCTAAAGATTCCGCGTCCCGTGCTTCTTGTTGGAGAGTGTCTTCTACCACTTCCCCAGCTCGAACGATATCCGCCGTTTCTTCGCTAACCGTGGCGTCGTCAGCAATATCTCGCGACTCGTCCAAAATGACATCCGCCGTTTCTTCGGCGACATCATCTCTGGTTTCCTGATCGCTCTGTATAGTGTCTTGATCTTCTAAACGTCGGTCTGCTGTATCTGTGGAACCTACCAAAATGACATCCGCCGTTTCAGCGTCTGCTGCATCCTGCTCCGCCTGCGCTATTTCATCCGGTGAAGCAAGAGGCTCCTCGCTTGTAGTAATTGTGGTATCCGTTTGAGTCGTATCCGTCGTTCCGGTATCCGTTTGAGTCGTATCCGTCGTTCCGGTATCCGTTTGAGTCGTATCCGTCGTTCCGGTATCCGTTTGAGTCGTATCCGTCGTCGTAGTGGTATCCGTCGTACCCGCGTCTGAATCCTCTTGCTGCTGCGCCACTTGTTCTCCAGGCAATACTTCGTCTTGCACAGGTGGTCGATAAAACGACGTTTCTTCAAAGGGCACCCTACGGGGTCGCGGAAACGCGTCCGGCTTGTATTCGCGAGACATTAAAAACCGCTCTAACCGTCCTCGATCAACATATCCGGCGTTCGCATAGGATTCTAAAAAAGTATCCGGTACATCCCGGCGACGCGCTTCAACAAGGATGTTGGGGGGAATGCCTGCCCCGGTTCCGCCCGCTGGTTCCTGTGAAGGCGCTCCATCTGCGACTGACGGTTCTTGGGCCACCGTAATAGGATCAGCCATCGTCGCCTGCGCTTCCTCGAACGGTACCCGTCCCGGTTGCGCGAACGCGTCCGGCCTGTACTCGCGGGACATTAAAAACCGCTCTAGCCCTTGTCTTTTGCGATAACCCGCGTCGGCGTACACGTCTAAAAAATTATCCGGTACATCCCGGCGACCGGCTTCAGAGCGAATCCGACCACTGATCGACGCATACGGGTCTTCCACTACGCTGGTGCCAAATCCCGCACCGCTGGAAACGTTTTGACTCCCTACTTGTGCTCCAGTACCTACTTGTGCTCCGGCGCCTACGTCCATGACCGATTGGTTTTCATCCAGCAACGGATCGACCGCTCCGCCCGCCTGGTACGACCGCGATAACGGCAAGCCCTGTTGTCTGGCCCGTGGGCCGCGAAAAACGGACGCACCCAAAATGCCTCTAGCCATAATACGCTCCTATGCGAACCGGTGTTTCTGACGAATCGTCTTCCCAATCGTCGGTAGGAATATTTACAAAATTACCTTGGCGATAACGCATCAGTGCCTGTGTGGTGCTATCCACCAAATCGTCGTACTGACCATTCGGAAATGCCGCACATTCCTCAATCACTTCCTCCGCCCAAGTTTCGTCCGGTGCCCAGACCATTCCAGCCTCAAAAAGAGGCGAAATAGAGTGTACCCGTGCCAGCTTATCATTTCCCTTACTAGGCGTGAAGTTTACTACCGGAATTCCCATCTGACGTAATTCGTGCGTGAGCGGTAAACCCGACGCCTTCGCTTCCACAATCACGGTTTCCGGCTCCCAAAAACGATACTGTTCGTACGCGACATCCTTTAATTCCGGAAAATCCCAACGTCCCTTCTTCGCATCCAGCAAAATTAAACTGGGGGGTCCCCCAATTTCCTCCGGATGAAACACACCCCACGTCGTAATCGCACTATAATCCGCCGTTTCGCGCTTCGAATACGCCGTATCGTAACTCTGAATAATATATTGAAGCTCCGGTACCTCATCTTTTTCCCACTTCTTCCACCATTCGCGCTTCAAAATAGACAGTTCTTCTGCCGTAGGGTCCTGCTGATACTGCGCGTTCCATTGGTACGCCGGAACCGACGCCTTTACCCGCTCTAACTCGTCCCGACTCCAATATTGCGGCCAGCACGGTTCGCCAGACGGTAAAATAGCAGGCAATTCAACCACTTCCCACTGGTCTGCCATCGGATCTTTAGCCATAGAACGGACTAATTGACCGGTCATATCCTTCTCGGACCAGCGCGTTTGTACCAAAACAATAGCGCCACCAGGCTGAAGACGTTGTCGGGGACCCGCCGTGTACCATTCCCACGCATTTTCGAAACCACTCGCAGACATAGCCGTCTGCTCCGAGTGCGGATCGTCAATAATAATTAAATCTCCACCACGGCCCGCGAGGTTTGAGCCGACACCCACGGCGTAGTACATTCCTCCACGCTTCGTGTCCCACCGTCCGGACGCCTTACTGTCTGCGGATAACTCGCAATTATCAAAAACACTTTGATATTCCTCCGTTTCCAGGAGGTTTTTGACTTTTCGACCGAAATTTACTGCAAGTTCCGTGGTGTGCGTAGCTTGAATAATTTTCATCGCCGGATTCCTGCCAATCATCCATGCAGGAAACAAGTAACTCGCGAATTCAGACTTGGTATGACGCGGGGGCATATTGATAATCAGGCGTTTGAGTTCGCCATTGGCTATCTTTTCAAGCTTCTCGGCTACAATTTCATGGTGCCTGCCAGAAATAAACTCCGGCCACATAGCATTTACAAAGGGTAAAAAGCCGTTTTGGGCCTGATCGACTTGATTAATCTGCGCTAACCGCAGTTCAAGGCGCAATTTCCGCGTTTCGAGGTCAGTGGAGGTGTCTACCATAGGGCAAATATAGCAAAAATATTTTTTAGTTAAACCCATTCGTTTTTATTGGTGATTGTTTGCGAAAAACTTGGACCTTGACGTGGTCGAGGGACCATCTCCAGGCTGCGCGAAATACGGGGGACCCGCCGAGATTTCAGCGCGAGAAAAATGCCCCGATAGCCACGGGCCCCGGAGAAAAATTAACCACAAAACACGGGCCGCGGATTTTGGAAGTTAAAAATTTTGACTTCCAACATCGGAGCACGGCACGCGGATATTTTTATTGATCGATCGGGCACTGGATCCTGGAGCTGATCCCGGAACTGATCCCGGAACTGATCCCGGAACTGATCGATCGGGAACTGATCCCGGAACTGATCGATCGGGAACTGATCCTGGAGCTCCTCGAGCTCCTCGAGCTCCTCGAGCTCCTCGAGCTCCTCGAGCTCCTCGAGCTCCTCGAGCTCGAGGATCGATCACGGTTCAAACCGAACCGACCACGAACCACGGTTAAGGGTTCAAAACGTTTCGATCACGGGGCGCGGGCCAGGGCCCGGCTTGTTTCACTAATTAAAAACAAACTCGAAACACTCGTTTTTGGGGGGTATCAAGGTAAGGGGTACTAATTATAAATGGCTTAGAAGGGCTTACAGAAAGCCGTTTTTTAACAAAAGACAAAAAAAAGCCCGCGATCAAGCGGGCTAAAGGGTTGGGCCAGGATCTATACGCTTAAAGAGGCATCGACGTCTACATCTACAGAGATATCTCCGTCGCGGATCATGTCGGTTACTTGATCCCGGATCATGCCGGATTTTAGAACGTCTCGGACGGCGTCATCTATGTGACTTTTAAAGTCTCCCGCCTTGAACATTTGATAAACGTTGTCGGAAACCTCATTACGCAATTCCCGGCCTATTTCATAGGTCAACTCGTCGCGCAATGTCTCCCGCAACTCGTCGCGCAAAGCTATGTGATGAGTATTGACCGCGTCAGCTATGAAATCGACTAACGCGGTGACAAGTGCCTGGCGTTTTTTTTCTTGATCGCTAAGGGGCTGGATCGATGTAACTGTTTCTTCCATTGTTTTTTCCGTGAATAAATAAGTGAGCAACAAGTATGCGCCTAATCGCATAGCCCTGGCAATAGGCAAAAAAAAGGCCGCCCAAAGGCGGCCCGGTTAGTTAGTCCTGGAGTCAGGGTTAGCCGTTCGGAAGTGTCGAAACGTAGTAGCAGTCGTCACTACTAAAACGCCCGCCCACTAATTGCCCGCTTTCCTCCCACCCCAAGTTAGTCGCTAGTTTTTTCGCGGCGGCGTCGTGGTTTTTCCGGTCGTCTAACTCATAGTCATAGCCAACGGTTACCGCTAGCCCCGAAGAACATACCGCCTTGATCCGCACGCCTCGATGAGTCGTAGCACCTAAATACTTAGTTTTTATGACCTCCCTTTGTGTGTTTTTGACTTCCAATTTCAAACCCTCGCTATAAGTGAAGTCTCAAGTATGCGCCTTATCCTATAGACCTGGCAATAGGCAAAAAAAGGGGGCCAATTGGCCCCCCGTTCGAGTTGACCAGGAGTCGAGTTAACTCACATCGTCGAGTAGCTCGTCATTCTCCGGGTCGCCGTATCCGCACCGATCGCAGGACTCGAAGTGCCAGACGTCATTTTCTTTTATCACGTAACTGTTCGAGGCGAAGCAGTCCGGGCAATCGACCCGGGCTAGAACTCGCTCCGGCCCGTTATCCACATGGTATCGAGTCGACATTAGCTGACCCCCCTATCGAGCAAGGATATCAGCGCGTCCACCCGTCTTTTGTTTCCAAAAATCCCAGACAACACGCGATTATTTTTCTTGAAAAAATCCTTTTCCCGTCGAGTAGTCGGGTTTTGTTTTTTGACTTCGCGAACCCCTAGCAACTCCAAGCTGGGCCGGTCTTTCGGAATGATCGTGTTTTGATAGCGAATCGAGCTACCTTCAACGAAAGCTTCTTTTTTCGCGGCGTAGCCACTGCCTTGTAGTATCCTAAGTAACCGTTCGTGGGCGGCGGAAATGCCTACGGTTTTTCCTTTGAACATAATTTTTTTCATATCGAACCTCGCAATTAAAGAGCAAACAGTATGCGCCCAATCGCATAGGCTGGCAACGGGCAAAAAAAAGCCCGCTCTAGGCGGGCTGTATAAAAAGGGTTAATAGAGCTAGTCGAACCGG
>Ga0114906_1001504_pt1 | contig 12169 bp, 8 predicted proteins | sample MalvirDeepMed_M9_FD_89687 | JGI IMG/M metagenome (GOLD analysis project Ga0114906, IMG submission 89687) | Marine viral communities from the Global Malaspina Expedition - Malaspina viral metaG DeepMed_M9 | ecosystem: Environmental > Aquatic > Marine > Oceanic | place: Mediterranean Sea... | reverse complement strand
TTCTCCGACCTGATCGGGAAGGACGCGGTTTCGCGCGCCCAGTTCGACGAGGCGCAGGCCAACCGCGAGGCTGCGGAGGCGCGGGTGCACGAGCAGGAAGCGATCGTGGCGAAGAAGACCGTCCGCGCACCGTTCGACGGGGTTCTCGGGCTTCGCCAGGTCGACCTGGGCCAGTTCATCCCGGTCGGCACGCCGATCGTCGAGATCAACCAGCTCGACCCGATCCAGGTCGACTTCACCCTCGGCGAACGCGACCTGCCGCTGGTCCGGGTCGGCGATCCGGTGGAAGTCCGCGTGGCGGCGTATGCCGACGAGGTGTTTGCCGGGGAGGTCCTCGCGATCGAATCGTCGGTCCGCGCGGCCACCCGGACCGTCGAGGTGCGGGCCCGCCTCGACAACCCCGATGGCCGGCTGCGCCCGGGCATGTTCGCCAACGTGACGACGTTCCGGCGCGATGTGCGCGACGTGGTCACCGTGCCGCGCACGGCGATTTCCTACAACACCTACGGCGATTTCGTGTTCGCGCTGCGCGAGCAGGACGGCTCGACCACGGTCGAGCGGGTCCAGGTCACCACCGGCGAGGTGCGCGACGGCCAGGTCGAGATCGTCGACGGCCTCGAGGCGGGCACGGAAGTGGTCGCTGCCGGCCTGCTTCGCCTGCGTGCCGGGCAGCCGGTCCAGGTGAGCGATGATGGCGAAGGCGGCTCCGGGCAGTCTTCCGGAACCCGTGCCACGGCGGGGTCGGGCTGATGCGATTCACCGACCTGTTCGTCCGGCGGCCGGTGCTGTCGACGGTCGTCAGCCTGCTGATCCTGCTGCTTGGAGCACGGGCCGCGCTGGAGCTCGAGGTGCGCCAGTATCCGGAACTCCAGAGCACCACGGTCACCGTGAGCACCGCCTATCCAGGCGCGGATTCCGAGCTGGTCAAGGGCTTCATCACCACGCCCCTGCAGCAGGCCATCGCCGAGGCCGAGGGCATCGACTTCCTTTCCTCGACCAGCGGCCAGGGCGTTTCGACCGTTCAGGCCCGGATGGTGCTGAACTACGACGCCAACGATGCGCTGGCCGAGATCCAGGCCAAGGTGGCCAGTCAGCGCAACGTGCTGCCCGAGGCGGCGCGCGACCCGGTGATCACATCGACCACCGGCGAATCGACTGCCTTGATGTACATCGCCTTCTTCAGCGAGTCCATGCCGGTTCCGGAGATCACCGACTACCTGATCCGGGAGGTCCAGCCGAGGCTCCAGGCGCTGCAGGGCGTCGGCAAGGCCGAGTTGATCGGGCGGACCTTCGCCCAGCGGATCTGGATCGATCCGCAGCGGCTGGCGGCGATCGACCTGACCGCTCGCGAGTTGATCGAGGTGCTGCTGGCCAACAACTACCAGGCCGGCATCGGCAATACGCGGGACGAACTGGTTCGCATCGATCTGTCGACCGACACGGACGTGTCCGACCCCGGGCAGTTCGGGCGGCTGGTCATCAAGGAAGACGACGGCGGCATCGTCCGGCTCGGCGACATCGCGCGAACCGAACTGGGTTCGCAGACCTACAGCTCCATCGCCAACTACAAGGGCCAGCCCTCGACCTACGTCGCGATCGAAATGGCCCCGGGCGCCAATCCGCTGCAGGTCGCCGAGCGCGTGCGCGACGAACTGCCCGGCATTCGCGACCAGCTGCCCGACGGGCTGGCGGTCGAATTGCCCTACGATGCCTCGGAGTTCATCGACCAGTCGATCGACGAGGTGATCAAGACGCTCATCGAGGCCGTCCTGATCGTGCTGGTGGTGGTGTTCCTGTCGCTGGGCTCGCTGCGCGCCGCGCTCGTGCCGTCGCTCGCCGTGCCGCTGTCGCTGATCGGCGGCGCATTGGTCATGCTGCTGTTCGGTTTCTCCCTGAACCTGCTGACCTTGCTGGCGCTGGTCCTGGCGATCGGTCTCGTGGTCGACGATGCGATCATCATCGTCGAGAACGTGCACCGGCATATCGAGAACGGCGAATCCCCCTTCGAGGCGGCGCTGAGCGGCGCACGGGAGATGGCGACCCCGGTGATCGCCATGACGATGACGCTGGTCGCGGTCTACGCGCCGATCGGCTTCATGGGCGGCCTTGTGGGAGCGCTGTTCACGGAATTCGCGTTCACCCTGGCCGGTGCGGTCCTGGTCTCGGGCGTGGTTGCGCTGACGTTCTCGCCGATGCTGTCCGGCAAGGTGCTGAAGGCGAAGGCCGACAAGGACGGCCGCTCACGCTTCGAGGGCGCGGTGGAACGCAACTTCGAGCGTCTGGCGGGCGGCTACCGCCGCGCGCTGGCCTGGACCCTGAAGTCGCCGGTCATCGTCGTCGTGCTCGCACTGGTGGTCCTGGTCTCGATCGTCGGCATGTTCCGGCTCAGTCAGAACGAGCTGGCGCCGACCGAGGATCAGGGCATCCTGCTGTACTCGGGCACCGCGCCGCAGACGTCCACGCTGGAATACCTGGAGAAGTACGGCCAGGAGCTGCAGGCCCGCTTCGAACGACTTCCGGGCTATGACGAGAGCTTCATGCTGCTCGGCGCCCTGTCTCCGAACACGGTGTTCGGGGGCTTCAAGCTGGCGCCATGGGACGAGCGCGACATCTCCCAGTTCGAGGTCGAGCCCATGCTGCAGCAGGCCGTCGGTGAAGTGACCGGCCTGCGGACCTCGGTGTTCACCCGTCCATCCATTCCCGGTGCGGGAGACGGTCTGCCCGTCCAGTTCGTCATCACCAGTGCCCAGTCCTACGACCGGATCGTGACGGTCGCCGATGAACTGCTCGGCCAGGCGATGCAGAGCGGAATGTTCATGTTCCTGCAGAAGTCGATCGATTTCGATCGACCGATGACCCGTGTGCACGTCGACCGCGACCGCGTCGCCGACCTGGGGCTGTCGATGGCCGACGTCGGTCGAGAGCTTTCCAGTCTGCTCGGCGGCGGATACATCAATCGCTTCAACATGCAGGGTCGGTCCTACGAGGTCATTCCGCAGGTCGAGCGGGTCTCCCGGGCGACCGCCGAGGATCTTTCGAACTACTACCTGCGGGCCGACTCGGGCCAGCTCGTGCCCCTGGGCACCGTGATCTCGTTCGAGTCGGTGGTCGAGCCCTCGCAGCGGACCCAGTTCAACCAGCTCAATTCACTGGCGCTGGAGGGCGTGCTCGCGCCCGGGGTAGCGATGGGCGATGCCGTGGCGTTCCTCGAGCGCGAGGCGGCCGAGCGCTTCCCGCAGGGTTTCGGATATGACTACAAGGGGGAGTCCAGGCAGTTCAAGCAGCAGGGCAGCGCACTGGTGATCACGTTCTTCCTGTCGCTGCTGGTGATCTACCTGGTCCTGGCGGCGCAGTTCGAGAGCTGGCGCGATCCGTTCATCATCCTGGTCTCGGTTCCGCTGTCGATCGCCGGCGCAATGGCGTTCATCATGCTCGGCTTCGCAAGCATGAACATCTACACGCAGGTCGGGTTGATCACGCTGATCGGGGTGGTGTCGAAGAACGGCATCCTGATCGTCGAGTTCGCCAACCAGCTGCAGATCGAAAAGGGCGTCGGCAAGCTCGAAGCGGTGCTCGACGCGGCCTCGATCCGGCTGCGCCCGATCCTGATGACCTCGGCGGCGCTGATCGTTGCCATGATCCCGCTGCTGATCGCCTCGGGTCCCGGTGCGGAAAGCCGCTTCGCGATCGGCCTGACCATCGCCACGGGCCTGGGCATCGGCACCGCGCTGACCGTGTTCGTCCTGCCGGCCTTCTACCTGCTGCTGGCCCGGGACCATTCGCAGCGGGCTGCGGCTTGATCGCAGCTTCCGGCAAATTCGGCGAATCGCCCCTAGCCTTCAGATGATGCTCGCGAAGGCGCGAAGGCGCCAAGTGAAAAGGCGGTGAACCTTCCTATGGCGAAGGCGAGATAGCGACCGTATGCCCGTGGCTGAATCGACGGTCATACAGTCCACCAGTGAAACAAACGGGTTGTCCCAGCGGATGGATGCGCCCGGCGTCATGCGCAACGAGAGAATTGAGCGTTCCTGCCTGAAGGCGGGTTCTTGCGGTTTTCTCTTTGCGCCTTCGCGCCTTCGCGCTCATCATCTGAAGGTTTCAAGCACCCGTTCGGAACCAGGCCGGCGCCATCGTTTGTGTGATATTTGCGCAGATGCGAGACACTGAAGCGAATCCTGAACTTGAAATGGAGGACTTGACCGAAATGAATATTCTGATGGTGTTGACTTCGCACGACGAACTGGGCGATACGGGCGAGAAGACGGGGTTCTGGCTCGAGGAATTCGCCGCGCCGTACTACGTGTTCCTCGATGCCGGCGCCGAGGTGACGCTGGCCTCGCCGAAGGGCGGACAGCCGCCGCTCGATCCGAAGAGCGACGACGAGGATGCGCAAACCGACGCCACCCGACGCTTCAAGGACGACGGCAAGGCGCAGGAGCAGCTGGCGCACACGCACGCGCTGGTCGAAATGAAGGCCGCCGACTTCGACGCGGTGTTCTATCCCGGTGGGCACGGTCCCATGTGGGACCTCGTCGATCATCCGGTTTCCCAGGCCCTGATCGCCTCGTTCATCGACACGGGAAAGCCGGTCGCTGCGGTCTGCCATGCGCCTGCCGCGCTGACCGGCGTGAAGACCGATGCCGGCTATCTCGTCGCCGGCAAGCGCGTCACCGGCTTCGCCAATGAGGAAGAAGAGGGCGTGGGCCTGACCGACGTGGTCCCCTTTCTGCTCGAGAACCGACTGAAGCAGCGCGGCGGGCAGTATCGCCGCGGCGAGGCGTGGGGCCCGCACATCGAAGTCGACGGCCTGCTCGTCACCGGACAGAACCCCGCGTCCTCCGCACCGGCGGCCGAAGCCCTGATCCAGCTCCTGCGCGGTTGATCCTTCGGCTTCGTTCGTGAAGGAGCGAGGTCCCTAAAGAGGATGGACGCAATGGCGGGAAGGAGCGAAGGAACGCGAAGTAACGCGAAGGAAAATTCTGATGGGTAACAACCGGGGCGCCCAGTATCAGGGCCCCCGGCACATGCGCCAATGAAAGCCTGGCAGAGCTAGACCGGTTTCAGGCGTCCTGAAAGTAGACAGGCCTACCGATTCGGGATTCAATCCATCAGGCCGAGTACCCTGTCGCCATCGGGATCTCCATAGCAGCTTTTCCTCTCTGGCCTTCTTGGCGTTCCTTCGCCCCTTCGCGCCATTGCGTCCATCCTCTAAAGGCCCAAGCGACGCAACGCCGAGCGAAGCCGAACCTGCCATTGGTCCCATTTACCCCCGGGCCGTGCCGTGGCAAGTTATCTCGATCATCGATGGATCGGGAGTAGGTCATGGGTCAGACGCGCAGGGACATTCTGAAAGCCGGTGGCCTGGGCGCGGTGGCGCTGACCGGCTTAAGCCTTGGGGCTTCGGCGCAGACGATGGCTGCGGTGCCGAAGGCCGATCGGCCGCTGGAGCTGCTGATCCTCGGCGGCACCGGGTTTACCGGGCCGTTCCAGGTGCGCTACGCACTCGCTCGAGGCCACCGGGTCACGATCTTCAACCGCGGCAACAAATCGCTGGACTGGCCCGGGCCGGTCGAGGAACTGGTCGGGGATCGCAACGAAGGCAATCTCTCTGCGCTCGAAGGGCGCAAGTGGGACGTGTGCATCGACAACCCGACCACCTTGCCGTTCTGGGTCCGCGATGCCGGCAGAGTGCTGCAGGACAGCGTCGATCATTACGTGTTCACCTCGACGCTCTCGGTCTACGCCTCGAATGCCGAGGCCAGCGCCGACGAGTCCTCCGATCTGCTCGAGTACAGCGGCGACGATGCGATGGCCGAGACCATGGAGAGCCTGCGCGCGGACATGGCGCTGTACGGTCCGCTGAAGGCCGAGTCCGAGCGCGAAGTCGCGCGCTGGTTCCCGGGTCGCCACACGATCGTTCGGCCGACGCTGATCGTCGGCCCAGGGGACGCCACCGATCGGTTCACCTACTGGCCGGTGCGCATGGCGCGCGGTGGCCAGGTGCTTGCGCCCGGCGACGGCAAGGACCCGGTCCAGCTCATCGACGCCCGTGACCTGGCCGAATGGACCATCCGCATGGCCGAAGCACGGGCCGGAGGGCCCTACAACGCAGCAGGTCCGGACTACGGTTTCACCTTCGCCGCCATGCTGCACGGCATCCGCGCCGTGACCGGTGTTGCCGCCGAATTGAACTGGGCGCCGGCCGAGTTCCTGGCCGAGCAGGGCCTCAATCCCTGGTCCGACATGCCCGTGTGGATTCCCGCCGAGGGCGAGTACGCCGGCTTCGCGACGCGCTCGAACCGCAAGGCCATCGACGCCGGCCTGACCTTCCGCCCCTTCGCCGACACCGTCGAAGCCACCCTGGCATGGTTCCGCGACCAGCCCGAAGACCGCCGGTCCCAACTCCGCGCCGGCATCACCTCCGAACGCGAGGCCGAGGCCCTGGAGGCATTGCAGACATTTTCTTCATAATCGAGCTCGAAAACGCTAGATGATGGGCGCGAAGGCGCAAAGGCGCGAAGAGAAAACCAAAAACTTCTGGTAGTGAAAAGGCAAGAGCGCTATCTCCTATAGACGCGGAAACGCATACGAGGCTCCGCGAGAAGACGCTTTCTCATTACCGAACAAACCGCCTTTCTCTTCGCGCCTTCGCGTCTTCGCGCCCATCCTCTAAAGGCCTTGGCCAGCAAGATCGGACTAAATCCTAGTCCGATAGGAGAATTCGCTCGGCTTCGCGGTAGCGCGCCACGGTCTGGTCGATGATGTGCCTGGGGAGCTCCGGGCCCGGGGCGGTCTTGTTCCAGTCCAGGGTCTCGAGGTAGTCGCGGACGAACTGCTTGTCGAAGCTCGGCGGGCTGATTCCCAGGCGCCACTGGTCTTCGGGCCAGAAGCGCGAGGAGTCCGGGGTCAGCACTTCGTCGATGAGGTACAGGTGGCCGTCGCCATCGGTGCCGAACTCGAACTTCGTGTCGGCGATGATGATGCCGCGCTCGCGGGCGTAGGCTGCGGCGCGCAGATAGATCGCCACGCTGATGTCGCGGATCCGCACGGCGAGCTCCGGCCCGATCAGTTCCTGCATGCGATCGAAATCGATGTTCTCGTCATGGTCGCCGACCGCGGCCTTCGTCGACGGGGTGAACACGGGCTCGGGCAGGCGGGCGGCCAGCTCCAGGGCGTCCGGCAGGGCAACGCCGGACACTGCGCCGGTGGCCTGGTAGTCCTTCCAGCCGGAACCGGCCAGGTAGCCGCGCACGATCGCTTCAACGGGCAGGGGGTTCAGGGAGCGGACCAGCATGCTGCGCGGCGCAAGCGTGGCGGCCAGTTCCCGGTCGCCGAGGATGTCGGTCAGTGCCTGCGCCAGGTCGTCGCCGACCAGGTGGTTGCGGACCAGGTCGCCGAACTGCGTGAACCAGAAGGTCGAGATCCGGCTGAGAATCTCCCCCTTGCCCGGAATCGCGTCGGGCAGCACCACGTCGAAGGCACTGAGCCGGTCCGAGGCCACGATCAGCAGCCGGTCGTCGTCGACGCGGTAGATATCGCGCACCTTGCCCTGGTGCACACGCTCGAGCGGCGGGACGGGGTAGCTCACGATCGGCTCTCGACAGGCGGGAATGGCCGAATTATACGTTTCGTGGCGGTTTCGGTCTGGCCTCGGTGGCCAGAGCATTTAGATGATGAGCGCTAAGACGCGAAGGCGCGAAGAGAAAGGCAAAGCTACCTGGAACTGGAAAAACGCCGTTTTCGCAGAGTCGCAGAGGCGTACAGAAAATCCAGAAAAAGGCAGAGCTGCTTGAAGAACCAAGGATCGGAGAATGGCTGGTTCGCGATCAATGCCCATCGGGTTTTCTCAGCGGCTCTGCGAGAAACGCTCTTGATCTTCATGCCTCTTCGATCCCCCCGGCTTTCTCTTCGCGCCTTCGCGCCTTTGCGCCCATCATCTGGATTTTTCGGGCACACCGCCTCCCGAAGCCTCTCAACCCGACCCCCGCGATCGGCGACAATAGGGCCTTGATTCGTATCTGCCGGGAAAATGTCATGCCGCAGCAGCCCTTGGTGATCGCGCCGTCCATCCTTTCCGCCGATTTCGCTCGCCTCGGCGAGGAGGTCGAAACCGTGCTCGCGGCGGGGGCCGACTGGGTGCATTTCGACGTGATGGACAACCACTACGTGCCCAACCTGACGATCGGCCCGATGGTCTGCCGGGCGCTGCGCGACTACGGCATCGAAGCGCCGATCGACGTCCACCTGATGGTCAAGCCGGTCGACCGGATCATTCCGGACTTCGCCGAGGCCGGGGCGACCACGATCTCGGTGCATCCGGAGTCCACCGAGCACATCGACCGGACTCTCGGCCTGATTCGCGAATCGGGCTGTCGCGCCGGCGTGGTGTTCAATCCGGCCACCCCGCTGGACGTGCTGGACTGGGTGATCGACAAGGTGGACCTGGTGCTGATCATGTCGGTCAACCCGGGCTTCGGCGGCCAGTCGTTCATCCCGGCCGCCCTCGACAAGCTGCGCATGGCGCGCCAGATCATCGACGACTCCGGCTTCGACATCCGGCTGGAAGTCGACGGTGGGGTGAAGACCACCAACGCCGGTGAAGTCATCGCGGCCGGCGCCGACACGCTGGTCGCCGGCTCGGCGATCTTCAACGCCGAGGACTACCGTACGGTGATCGAGCAGATGCGCGCGGCCGGTTCGGTCTGACGGCCTGCGGCGCCCTCGAGCCCGCCTCGACCGGCGATCTGCAATAATCGCCGGTCGCCCGATCGAGCGTTGTCGCAGCGACCGGAACCTGGCCCCATCCCGAGCATTCAACACCGTGGATCTGAAGGAATTCGAACGCTATCGTGCCGAAGGGCACACCCGCATTCCCGTGTGGCGCTCGGTCGCGGCCGATCTCGATACGCCGCTGTCGGTGTACCTGAAGCTGGCCGACGGGCCGAACTCGTTTCTCCTCGAATCGGTCGAGGGCGGCGAGAACTGGGGTCGCTATTCGATCATCGGCCTGCCGTGTCGCCGCGCCTACCGCGCGTCGGGCCGGACCTTCGAGGTCCTGGATCACGGCCGGGTCGTCGAGACCCGCGAGGGTGTCGATCCGTTGGACGAGATCGCGCGATTGGCCGAATCCGTGAAGATGCCCGCTATCGACGGTTTGCCCCGGGTCGGCGGCCTGGTCGGCTACTTCGGCTACGAGACGGTCGCCCTGATCGAGCCGCGACTGGATTTTTCCGATCTGCCCGATGCGCTCGGCGTGCCCGAGATCCTGCTGCTCGACGCCGAGGAGCTGGCCGTGTTCGACACGCTGGCCGGGCGCCTGTACCTGATCGTCCAGGCCGACGCCACCCGAGACGACGGCTACGAACACGCGACGCGGCGACTGGACCAGCTCGGCCACCGACTGCGCGCCGGCTCGCCGGGGTATCCGCACCCGGTCGACCTGCCGGTGCCGGGCGAAGACGACTTCGAATACGGCTTCCAGCAGGCCGACTTCGAGCGGGCCGTGGGCCGGATCAAGGACTACATCCTGGCCGGCGACGCGATGCAGGTCGTGCTCAGCCAGCGGATGAGCGTCGACCTGGCCGCCCGTCCGCTGGATGTCTACCGGGCTCTGCGCGCGTTGAATCCATCGCCGTACATGTACTTCTTCGACTTCCAGAACGACCCTGAGACGTTCCAGGTCGTCGGCTCCTCGCCCGAGGTGCTGGTCCGGGTCGAGGGCGACGAAGCGCTGGTCCGCCCGATCGCCGGCACCCGTCCGCGTGGCCGTGACGAGGCCGAGGACCGTGCGCTGGAGGCCGAGTTGCTGGCCGACCCCAAGGAGCGCGCCGAACATCTGATGCTGATCGATCTCGGGCGCAACGACATCGGCCGCATCGCCGAGATCGGTTCCGTCGAGCTGACCGACCGGATGATCATCGAGCGCTACTCGCACGTCATGCACATCGTCAGTCAGGTCCGCGGTCGGCTACGGTCGGGCATGGACGCGCTGGACGTGCTGCGCGCGACCTTCCCGGCCGGCACCCTGTCCGGCGCGCCGAAGGTCCGGGCGATGGAGATCATCGCCGAGCTCGAGCCGGTCCGGCGCGGCATCTACGCCGGCGCCGTGGGCTGGATGAACTGGCACGGCGACGCCGATTTCGCCATCGCCATCCGCACGGCGCTGGTCGCCGGCGGCCGGATCCACCTCCAGGCCGGCGCCGGCATCGTCGCCGACTCGGACCCGGCGCTGGAGTGGGAGGAAACCATGAACAAGGGCAGGGCGCTGATCCGCGCGATCGCCGAGGCCAGCGAGGGCATCCGATGAAGGTGCTGATGATCGACAACTACGACTCGTTCACCTACAACCTCGTCCAGTACCTCGGCGAGCTGGACGTGGAGGTCGTGGTTCACCGCAACGACGCGATCGACGTGGCCGGCGTGCGCGACCTGGCCGCGGACGCCATCGTGCTGTCGCCGGGGCCGTGCACCCCGAACGAGGCGGGCGTGTGCCTCGATATCGTCGACGAACTGGCCGGCAAGGTCCCGATCCTCGGCGTGTGTCTCGGCCACCAGGCGATCGGCCAGGCGCTGGGCGGAAAGGTGGTCCGCGCCCGCCGGGTGATGCACGGCAAGACCTCGCGGATGCACCACAGCAACGAGGGCGTGTTCCGCGGCCTGGACAACCCGTTCGAGGCGACCCGGTACCATTCGTTGATCGTCGAACGCGAGTCCCTGCCCGACGCATTGATCGAAACGGCCTGGACCGCGCTGGACGACGAGAAACCGGCTGCCCGCGACGAAATCATGGGCTTCCGCCACCGGGACTGGCCGCTCGAAGGCGTCCAGTTCCACCCCGAGTCCATCCTGACCCGCCACGGGCACGACCTGCTGCGGAATTTCCTGGGAAGGCTTTGAGGGGCCAGGGGTTAGGGGCCAGGGATTAGGGACTAGGGACTAGGGGCTAGTAAAACCTGTCCGGGGCCTTCCACTAGCCCCTGGTCCCTGACCCCTGGTCCCTCGAAAATCCGCCGACTGAATTCCGAAACGATTACGACTCACGACAGCCCAGAGATCGCCATGACCCAGACACCGATTCAAACCGCGATTGCCACGGTCGCCCGCGGCAGGGACCTTGACGCTGCCGCGATGCAGGCGGCGATGCATCAGATCATGGCCGGGGAGGCCACGCCGGCGCAGATCGCGGGGCTGCTGGTCGGGCTGTCGGTCAAGGGCGAGACGGTCGAGGAGATCGTCGCGGCAGCCACGGTGATGCGCGAGCTGGCCAGCGGCGTGACCGGGCTCGACGGGCCGCTGACCGACATCGTGGGCACCGGCGGCGACGGCGCGTCCTTGTTCAATGTGTCCACCGCCTCGGCCTTCGTGGCCGCCACCGGCGGTGCGCGGATCGCCAAGCACGGCAATCGCTCCGTGTCGAGCAAGTCCGGCGCGGCCGACGTGCTGGAAACCGCCGGCGTCAAGCTCGAGCTGACGCCCGAACAGGTGCGCGAGGCGGTCGATACCTTCAACGTCGGCTTCCTGTTCGCGCCGGTCCACCACAGCGCGATGCGCCACGCGGTGCTGCCCCGGCGCGAGATCGGCGTTCGCACCATGTTCAACCTGCTCGGTCCCCTGACCAACCCGGCCGGCGCCAGCCGCCAGGTCCTCGGCGTGTTCGATGCCCGCTGGCTCAGGCCGCTGGCCGAGGCGCTCGGCGAGCTCGGCAGCGAACACGTGCTGGTCATCCATTCCGAGGACGGCCTCGACGAGTTCTCGATCGCCGCGCCGACCCGCGTCGCCGAGCTGAAGGCGGGCGAAGTCCACGAGTTCACCTTCGATCCTGCCGACGTCGGCGTGACCGGCTCGCTGGACGGCCTTGCGGTCGCCAACGCCGCCGAGAGCCTCGCGATCATTCGCGCCGCACTCGGCGGGGAAGCCGGTCCGGCCGCCGACATCATCATGCTCAACGCCGGCGCGGCGCTGTACGTGGCCGGTGCGGCCGATTCGCTGGAAGGCGGTATCGAGCGCGCCCGTACGCTGCAGGCCGACGGTGAGCCGCTCAGGCGCCTCGAGGCCTACGCCCACTGGTCGCAGCAGGCATGAGCAGCGCAACGCCGTCGGTCCTGACGAAGATCTGCGCGACCAAGCGCGACGAGGTCGCCGCGCGCCGCGCCGGCGTTGAGCATGATGA
>Ga0114906_1001499_pt1 | contig 12189 bp, 16 predicted proteins | sample MalvirDeepMed_M9_FD_89687 | JGI IMG/M metagenome (GOLD analysis project Ga0114906, IMG submission 89687) | Marine viral communities from the Global Malaspina Expedition - Malaspina viral metaG DeepMed_M9 | ecosystem: Environmental > Aquatic > Marine > Oceanic | place: Mediterranean Sea... | reverse complement strand
CTCTAAGAATATTGGTTTTAAGTTTTTTCGCCCATGATTTATACATGTCGTTATTATTGTATAGACCACGCAATTTTCTCTTAAAATCCACTTTATTTGGAAAACACCACATTGAATCTTCATACAAAATATCTTTCCAAACAGCCTCTTTTTGTACAGGTGAAAGAACATAATCAATCTTTGCGAAAAGAGGTTTCTTTTTCATTTTTTTGTTTTTATCTTTTATTGTTGTATAAAGAAAGTCTAAATGTCCACTCCACCCGGGTGCCAAAACCGGTAAACCATTCGCAGCTGCTTCAAAAAGCGGTAAACCGAAGCCCTCACCATGAGTAGCAGATATAATTCCTTTAATCTTCGAATGCGTATAAAGAGAATTCATTTCTTCAGAAGTTAAATCACCATGGAGGAGATAAATTTTGCACTTTCGATCAACTAACCCTTTCTCAGAAAGCAAAAGTTTTAACCGTCTTAAAGTGTGCAATTTGTCCATATAACAGTTTTTTGCCTGATTTGTCTTAACAACCAAGCCAACTTCTTCATTTTTAAACTCTTGTATAAACCATCTTATTGTATTTTCTAAATTTTTTCTTATAGACCATTGAGCCACTACTAAAAAATTCGAATCAAACTCTAGATCTAAATTAAAATCTTTTGATTTCTCCAAACTTTTTACTGGATAAGGTATTACTTCTACCTTGGCGCCGCAGCCAACAATTTCTTTTTTTCCTTCTTCCGATTGCATAGGATACTTGGTATTTTCAAATACCCATTTCGAAAACTCAGAAGGTACAATAATCTTGTCAATTTCATGACTTTTTTCAATCCATTTGGGGGAAACTTTTGTAGTTTCGATACCAGCAGTCACACATATTGAATATGGTGCTTTTCTTTCAAACTCGTTTGGTATGCCAACGTGTATATGTATATCAAAAGCGGGAGCCTTGTCTTTGTCTTTATCAATTAAAACTGCAGACTTGGCTACAAGATAATCTAGCCACTCTCTATCTTTCGAAATGCCTGACATCCACCCTGTTTTTCCCCAATTTAAAGGATGCAGGTAAACATCTAATATATCTTCTCTTAATCTGAGAGATCTCAGTACTAATCTTGTGTGCTCTCCATATCCAGAGCGTGTCAGGGCCGGCCCAGTTACTAATACTTTATATTTCATTTAAATCTACCAACTCCCAAGATACGTGTTTTCTTGTCGACCAGGATCCTAATTCTTTATGTAAGTTCGTCAAAGTCTCATCCCAAAGCCTAACATATTGATCAAAACCGTATTCATTCAAAACATGTTTCCTTCCTTGCTTTCCCATCTCCATTCTTTCTTCTTTCGGTGTATTGTATAACATTTCCAAAGCTTCTAAGAAGTCTTCCTTTGCAATTCTATCCTCATAAATATAAGGCACCTGTTGAGAGCCTATGATAGCTTTGGACGATGGTTGTATCCCTATTCCAAACCAATTATCGTCTCCATCAGTAACTTGTTCTTGTAAACCGCCAGTCATATTGACTATGATTGGTGTTTCGCAAGATAAAGATTCCAAAGTGCCTAGGCCAAAACCTTCAGCATCGGATATATTAATTGTACAATCGCAGACATTATATAAAAGAGCTAATTCTTCTGCCGGCATCTTTTTTGTCGATAACAAAACTTCTCCATCAACCAAGCCTAGAACCTCCATTATCGCCTCTAGATCTTGACCATTTTCATCTTTAGGTTCAGTGTGCATAATTAAACATGCATTTTCTTTCCCAACTTTCTCTAGAAATTCATTAAACCACCAAATTAAAGTACCGGATTGTTTTCTACGAGCATTTCTATTATTCCAGAAAAGCAGAAATTTTTCCTCGCCATTCTTTTTATAGGCAAGATTATTGTTCTGTCTAAATTTCTTAATTTCTGTTTCATCTAACTTTTTAAAGATAGAAGTATTGGTTGTGTGCGGTATTCTCATACGCCGAACTTCTGGAGCGACAGTGGCCACAATGTCATCACTTACTTTGCTAATTGTCGCAACTAAATCATTAGACATATAAAATTGTCTATTAAATTGTGGATAAGGATAATTGTCCCAGACATGATAATATACTAATGGAACAACAGACCTAATCTCATTTTCTATTTCCCATAGCCATGGCCAAAACCTAGGATCAGTCATTATCCACACCATATCTGGTTTATGATTTTGAAGCATTGACCTTACTTGATCTTGAGTACCATATCCAGCAACCGGAAATATAACCCAGTCGTCACCATAACCTTCAACACTTATGGGGTTGTAATCGTGATGGGCTATAGCACCACCAAAACATACAAAAGTAAACCTACCTGTTTTTAACAAGCCTTCGATCATATATTTTGTTTGAGTTGCAACTCCGGATGGTGCTAAAGGATTGTCCGATAAGACAAAAACTTTAATTTTTTTCATTTTATATTAACCTTTATGGACAGTATTTTGTTTTATAAAACTCGCAACGTCTACATGATAACCTATTTTTAATATGATTTTTATTATTAATATGAATTAATGCTCTTTCTAATAAGTTCATAGCATTCTTAATTCTTTTAGGCCCATTTGTAACCCTAAAAATTTCCACTTTATTGGATTTTGCAGTTCGTTTTAAAAGCGCAAAATGAGTTTCAATATTCTTGTGGTCAATATTGTGTTTATTACTAAAATAATTTTTATATAGACTTAATTGATACACAGTCATTTTATCACTTTTTCTTTGAGCATCCCAGCCCCAAGAACAAGTCTTCCAGTCAATAATATGATATTTGCCATCAGGAGTCTTAATAACTAAATCTATAAAACCTTTGAATTTTGTATCTAAATTGAATTCTTTTATTTCTTCAAATAATTGTTCTTCTACTGAAATCACTTCATAATCCTTAAATGTATTTTTCAGTTCCGGAAGTATATATCCAACTAAATCTTTTCCTTGTTTTTTCATATCAGATATTAATTGTTCATTAATATCGCATGTGAGTTTATTAATTTCTTCATCAAATTTCTTCATAAAGATCTTTATGATATTATCAGGAGGAAAAATCTTCGAAGTGTAACCAACAACAGCATTTTCGCAGACATAATGTACTGCAGTACCAAAAGCTGTATATTCGTTACCATTGAATAATTTTATATCATCTATATAAACAATTTTATGTTTATGTGGGCACTCGTTCCATATTTTCAGTTCCGAGAAGCTGACGTGCTTCCTCGGTTGTTGCGACTTTTGTAGTGGCACTTCTTCTCCTAGTAGTTGTGGTTTTAGGCTTGGCTACTTTTTTTGGCTTTTTTACAGGAAGTTTAAATATCCATTGGCCTTCCAGAATAGAATTCTGGGAGTAGTTATTAAGCTTTGTTTCTTTTTTCACTTTTGTAAAAGCAATATTCTCTTCTTTAAGATGAGAAATTATATTTGTTGTTGTGATGTTAATCATAGGATCACTTGCTAACGATCTAGCTGTTAACTTTACATCAACTATTAACTCATCATTCACTTTGTTTATCGATATCTCTTTCATTATTCTACTCCTCATTATAGTTTAATTTCATTAGTTTGTCAAATAAAATTGGACTTATTATTGTTAGTTTATCAAATTCTCTATGATAATAGAACGCTTCAAATCCATTCGCAAAATATTCTCTCAAAGACGTCGCAGCATATGGAGAATAAAACAAATTTCCAGCCATAGAAGACAACGCTTCATATCCTACATCATGATATAAGTAGGCATCAAAATTTTTAGAATATTCAATTTCTGAAAATTCTTCTTTGTCTGGCTTAAACCCATAAGCTAGCAACAAAGCATACAATCTTTTTCTTTTTGCTAAAAATTCGCCCTTAAGCAAACTATCTTTATAGATTTTATCATTCTCGTGCTCTTCTACGGAATGAGCTAGTTCGTGTGCGATATCATCTGCCATATCCATATCGTCTTCTTGCGCATTAGTTAAATATATTATCTTGTTATGATATGACGCATTAACCTTTTTTTTATTTAAGAAATCAAAATCACCAATTTTGATACTTTCAATATTCTTAAAATATTTTTTCGGTATTCTTCTTTCAATTTCATACATAACATTTTCTAAACTTATATGCTTTGGAAGAGGATCATGAATTCTCACTAAGACGTTCATAAAATAAAACTCGCTTATGTTTTTTTTTACCCGCTTAAGCGATTCTTTTATATAATTTTCATTTATCATCTTCTTGTTTAGCGCTATTTTCTTCAATGGCCTCACGTTCAGCCAATTCTTGACCAAAAGAAGCATCATGAAGTGCCTGATGGTATCCTCTGACCCAATTTTCTTCAGCGACAGCCATTAAAAATTCTGGAAACTGATCCGACATAACTTCAATAATATTTTCAACGGTTATATCACCGTTTTCAGGATTAGTTTTCTCTCCAACATAATTAACAAGCCAATTTTTCATTTCTGATTCTTCAGGATCAACCACTTTTTTAAGCGTCGGGTTTTCTCCGAATTCAGATTCTTTTTCTTCATCATTAAATTTAATATCCATTTTCTGTTCCTTTCTTTATAAATATCGAGCCGCCACGTCAGCGACTTTCGATCTTTCACCTTTCACTAGTGTTATATGACCGGTTATATCTTGATCTTTAAGTTTTTCAACCACATAAGTTAAACCATTTGTGGTGGCATCTATGTATACATTGTCTATCTGTTCAATATCTCCAGTTAATACAATTTTAGTATTTTCTCCAACTCTTGTCAATACTGTTTTTATTTCATGTCTATTCATATTCTGTACTTCATCAATGATAATAAATGCATTGGATATGGATCGTCCACGTATATAAGTCATAGCCTCTACTTCTATTCGACCTTCATCAATATGCATATCAAGTGTCATTTTATCATTACCAAACAAAAATTGTAAATTATCTTGTATTGGCGCCAGCCATGGAAGCATTTTTTCTTCCAAAGTACCTGGCAGGAAACCTATGTCTTTACCAACCGGTTGAATTGGCTTTGTCACAACAATTTTATTATAAATCCTGTCATTTGCCACTTCTCCGAATGTTTGCTGTAATGCTGCAGCTAAAGCTAATAATGTTTTTCCTGAACCTGCTTTACCTATTAAGGAAACAACAGGAACGTTCGGATCCATTAATAAATCCATCGCGAAGGTTTGTTCTTTATTTCTAGCCTTTACTCCCCATATTTTTTTCTTAGAATTAACAACTTTTTTAACTGGTTCGGAATACCCCGTGAACCTAACCAAAGATGTTTTCTTTTCATTAGAACTAGATATTAACATGATAAACTCATTAGGATTAAGTTTTATTTCATCTTTTTCTAAAAAAACTGGAGTGTTATGATAAATGTTATCGATAATCTGATCGTCAACCAAATGCGATCGAAATCCAGTATATAACCCGGTTATATCTTCCACCACTTGTTCAAGATTGTAATCTTCGCAATCTAACCCTAGAGAATCACATTTCACCCTCATATTAATGTCTCGTGAAACAACAATAACTTGAGTTTTAGGATTATTATTCTTCTCAGATAAAGCCGTAGCGATAATTTGATTATCAGGATTTTCTAATTCTAAATCATCAGGCAAAGCAAAAGGATCATAACTCTTAACAAAAACCAGTCCTTTCTTTTCCCCAAGACTAACTCCTTTTATTAAGTTACCTTTTTCTCTAAGTTTGTCTAATTTTCTAATTATATTTCTGGCCTGGGCGCCAACAAGATCTTGTCTTTTTTTATGTTTATCAATTTCATCTAAAACCTTTAAAGGTATGACGATATCATTTTGTTGAAAAGAATCTATGGCGTTAGCATCTGTAAGATATACATTTGTATCTAGAAGATAAGTTTTTTTTGACAAGTTAACCTCTTTTTTCATAAATAGGTTTATAAATAAATTTAAACATCTGTAAAAAACAGAGGCAATTTCAAAGATTAATCAACTAAAACAACAAACATATCCCTTTATTGGTGGGAAAAAATAAAAACTTTTGCTTAATTAAAATATCTTTTTATAGTTAATATATAAAGGGATGAAAAAACTATTAATATTATTACTGACTACCGCGATCATCCTTGTTCCTAGTTGTATCCAGCATCAAACAATATACGAAAATCAATTAAAGAAAAAATTTCCGATCGATTCTTTTGTACAAGTATTGCAAAAAGTAAAATTTATAGATTGTACAAGATATGACATATGTGTTCCAAAATTCGAAACATCTATTGGTTCAGGTTTATCTTTGGGGACATTTGAGGATGGATCAATAATATTAACCGCTGAACACGTGTGTCGGGTCGACATGCCCAAAGAAGTAAAATTTAAGTCTGGGCTTTTTGTTAAAAACCAATTTGGTTTAAGACCCGCCGCAATTATACATATGGTTAATAGTGAAGACCGCAGTATAGATCTTTGTGCTCTTTATGTACCCGGGCTCAAAACCGAAGGTGTAGGACCATCATTAGTCGGGCCTAGGGTCGGAGAGGAGGTTTATGCGCTTAGCGCTCCAGTTGGTATATACCACCCTCCAACTGTACCAATATTAAGTGGTATATATTCAGGCCCCATACCAGACACCAGCGCTATGCTTACAACAATTCCTGCAGTTGGTGGTAGTTCCGGAAGTGCTATATTAAATTCTCACATGAAAATAGTCGGAGTAATTTTTGCTTCTCATATTGGTTTTCATCATGCTTCTATAGCTACAAACCACAAAGAAACAACAAATTTTATAATGGAAACATTTAAAAGATTTTATAGAGTTTTCAAGAAATCCCTACCCACAAATTTAGTAGATTAATTTTTTTTTCCATTATAAGTCCTAATCTTTTTGCAAAGGCTTTCTTATTCATTTCTTCAGCGTTTTCAATTTTAGACTTTAAATCTTCAATCTCGATTTTCAGGCTTCTAATACTTTTTGTCTTATTTTTTATCATAACCAAATTATCCTTTTTTACTTTTACCTATGGTTACTTTATTATATACAATATATAACCTATATCTCATGTTGATACCATAACCGTCCGGACCCATCAACGGATTATAATATACTTTATTTACTAATTTAGAATTAGATAAATTATTCAATAATTCATTTGACAATTTATCAATAGTTATTTGATAAGTATCAGCAGATTTATAGGTCTTTTTATGATTTCTCAAATTAATACCTAGGTATGAAAATTTTTCTTCTATCTCTGATAGGAATTTCAGCGATTCTTTAGAAGTGATTGTTCTAGTAGCCATGTTTAAACCATTTTCCTTTCAAAACAAAATTAGAATTACCTAATACATTATATAGAGTATATTTTGCCTCGGTACCTTTAAAGCATCTTGGGCACGGGCCCGGGCTTTTAAGCAATTTTTTTTCTCTATAAGACATTATTTTAGATATCCTATAATCACAATTTTTACACTCAAAATTATATATGGGCATTTTTAAATTATTTCATCTACCAAGCCATATTTTAAACAAGTATCAGCATCCCACCACAAATCATGTTTTAAAACATTTTCTAATTCATTGGTCGGAATTTTAGCATGTATAATATAGAGACGCTTAATTTTTTCCATCAACATATCAGAATTATGCATATCATCTTGCATCTCTTGATATTTGCCCCACATATGACCAGATAATTGATGTATTAACATGCAAGCGTTTTTGTGCATCAATCTCTTAGTGCCAACAATACTCATAAGAGTTGCTGCGCTAGCTGCACAACCATCAATCACTGTTTCTATGGGTACCTTCGAAGTCAATATATAATCAACTGCAGATAAGCCGGCAAAAACACTGCCCCCATAGCTATTAATATGCAATCTAATAGGGTCTGGTTTATTAGTTCCGTAAGTTAAAGCTCTCAATTGAAGACTAATATTTAAGTTAGTGATTGTTTTATTTAAAGCTAATATTTTAGGTCTATTAACTGAAGAATAAAAATATATCTTATTTCCAGAATACTCTACTTTGTTAAAATCATCGGAAGAATTGTTCTCAAGAGGATAATGTGTTTTTTTCTCATTTGATTGTGCTTCTTCTAAACCCCAACTATAATTTTTCATTCAAACTCCATATATGGTCAGTGGGCCCCCGCGGACTTGAACCGCGAACCTGCCGGTTATGAGCCGGATGCTCTAACCTATTGAGCTAGAGGCCCTTCTGCATTATTTAATATACTATAAATCACTATAAGTTTCAAGTATTTTTTTTCTAATTGTTTTACGAATACCTGGATTTATTTTTAGTGTATGCGGCATAATATTAAGTCTTGTGTGATTTCTCATATAATTTGTATCTTTGTTGCTCGGATCTTCAATCCATTCTAATCCTTTTCTTTCCGCATATAAGTTAAAAGCCTTCCTTTCAGTTGGTAGAAATGGCCTATATATATTGTTTCTCTGATATGGGATTAATTTTGGAACTCCATGCATTGCCGACATTAACCAAGTCTCAACTACATCGTCTAAGTGATGTCCCGTAATAATAAATTTACTTTTAATACCCTCTAGAAATTCATACCTTTCATCTCTCCAATATTCTTCGATCGATCTTTTACCACGATAACCTCTTACTCTGCCAACACAAAGCACAAGATTGTTTTTTGCAGCATATTCTTTAACAAATTTTTCAGCTTTATTCGAATGTTGAGTATTATGATTGAAAAAAGCTAGATCCACCTTTCTCTTGCTTTGTAATAGAAAATGAACAATGCTCATAGAATCCACACCACCAGAACATGCAATTGTAACTCTGTGTGGTATTTTCCCTAATATTCGAATCATAATATGTAAGCCCTATGTTTTCGTCAATCATTTTCTTTAAGTTAAGTTTACTATAATTATCATAAAAAATCAATTTTTTTTTAAAATTGTTATTTAGACTATTTAGTGTATGGCGAGATCAAAAATAGATATAAGTCAGATTGCCTGGTCAGAAATAAGCACCGGATCTTTGGGGGGGCCAGCTAGCTTTATTGGATTAAGCACCAGCAATACACCTGTTCTTGTGGCAGCATCTGATTATACAACTGGTGGCGGTGGTGGGGGAATATCCTTTGACGGCAGTACAGCAAATGGTGTTCTAACTTATAAGGATTCTGATGAAGCAACTGTCGAATCTAATTTAACTTTTGATGGATCAACGTTAATTGTCTCAGCTGATCTTAAGGCTAACGAATATCTTTATCATAATGGCGATACCGATACTTTTATCAGATTTGAAGATGATGTAATCCATATGGAAGCAGGTGGCAGAGCTTTCATTAAGATATCTGAAGCAGGAACTGATAAACTCATTATCAATAATAACGAAGTAGATATTGACGTGCAAATTAAGGGTAGCAACTCTGCAAATCTGCTTAGGACAGACGCAGCAAATGACAGTGTTTATTTTGGAGCAAATAGCGGAGCAGGAGATGATAACAATTTTTGGGTTTCCGGAACAATTGGATCCATAGATACAAGTGATAAAGGAACAGCTGTCTTTGGAGGAGATCTAGTTATTAGCGGCACAGTTCATGTAAAAACACAATTAACAGCTTCAGGAGGGATGGAACTTACTGCACCATCAGGCTCATTGGGAGGACCAGCTAGCTTTTTAGGATTAGATGCGACAAACAGAGTTGTGCAAATAGCTGCCTCGGATTATGTCGATGCCGGTGGCAGTGATACTTTTGTCACCGATAACTTTGGACATTTTAAGTTTACCACTGACAATCTGTTTGGCCATTATGTATACGCATATAACTCACGTAATTATCAGTTAACTCAGAACCTATATGGAAATAGTTATGCTATTTACGATGACCCGGGCGATTCCACTTTTACTGCAACAATTGTTAATAGTCTTCTTTATATTAAGAGCGGCATAGTTCCTGTTGCTTGTACTTTGGATAGTTTCACGGTCGAGGGTTATTTAGTAGAAGCTATGTCAAATGGTAACGCTAAATTCAGTATATGGCACGCGACAGCCCCGAGTGATGCCGTCGCGTATTCTACCAGTGTAACTTGGACCCGAGTTGCTACTGTTACATGGAGTGGCACAGGAGCAGACGATACTTGGTACAAAGGTACTGACACAGTAACTTCTGGGAACTCCTTTGCTGCCGGCGATTGGTATGCGACGACAGTTCAACCTAGCGGTACAGATACTTCGCTGAGCAGTGGAAATAGTTCTTTTCATGCTAGTATATCTTGGAGTCCAACATGATGATAACTGGAAAAGTATATAGCCCTAATGATTCGGATGGAAGGCCTGCAATTCGCATCGGGGAGGCCGGGACAGGCTGGTCTTTGGTTTTAGTTATAACTCCTCCTGCACCGATGTTTGCAAATTTAGCTCGTGAAGATCATATATTTGCTGGTGAGATAATGGTTCATGAAGCAAGAAATGTTGATAATATTCCATCTCAAGCGGAATTTGATGATTTACGACATATGGTATACGTCGAAAATCCGGCATGATCCTGAAAAATATTATTTTTTCCTTTCTTTATATGTCTAATTAACTTTCTTCCAATTTTCCATTATGAATTCATAATTTTATCTCCCTGGGAGTTTGCGAGCTACTATGCCTACCCCAGAGAGACTCTTTTTTTGCAGGAAACGTTGTAAGAAATCATTAGCAGTCATTGCTATATAGTCTTTTAATAAGTCGGTTGGTTCTGCGGTCCCCATATTCGAAAAAGCATTTTCAAAATATACGTATAATTTCTCTTGATATGCATTTGCCAGATCTGAGTCCATACTCTGTAATAATGCCTCATATTCATCGTCTAGATCATAATAAAGATCAATTCCAGATCTTTGGTCATCGGGTACTTGTCTCTCCGACATACTTATCATAAATTTAGCTAAGCCGCCGCTGGCCTTTCCCGCAATAAAACCAAAAAGCTGGTTGACCGCTTCTTCAGACAATTTCCCGGCCGCGGCTCCAGCTGCCACGCCTGCGGCGGCGCCGACACCGGCTGTTGCACCGCCAGCGAGGGTGCCGGCTGCAGCACCAACGGTCAAACCAACAACCCATTTAGCTGCTTTGCCGAATATTTTTTGTATAGATTTAGGATTTTGTTTTTGCCACGAAGCCAAAAATTCACCGACAGTAGGTCCTTCTTCTGCCTCGTTTAAAAAGCCTCTCCAATTTTCCATTATGAGTTTCAAGGTTTTTGTTGGTCTTCAGCTTCTGGATCTTCTGACATTTTAGCTAATTCACGTAATACAATTTCAAGGCGGCGAGTTATATTTGTTTGTGCAATATTGCCCTGTTTAGCTGCGTCTATAAGAAATTCGTTCACTTTCATTATCAATGCTCTTTCTTGCGCACTGACACCAGAAGCGCTGGCTTGGCCGCGAATTGCTTGGGCCGCTCCTTTAAGCTCCTGTGAGGTTGCTTTGTCTTGGCCAATCTTTTGTTCTTCTTCCTTTACTTGTGAAGCTGCAAGTTTAGACATTTCTTCTTTGATGATTTTTTTAAGAGTATTGCGATTGATATTCATTGATAGCCTCCAATTAATATAATTAGTAGATAAAATTGCTATTAATATCTTTTTTGTGGTATTATGATATCAAATCAACAGTCAGTTTGATACTTTCTTTTATTTTCACTAAACCAATGCCTGAACAAGTATCACATATCTTTTCGAAAGTAAAGCCGGTGGCGCGGCAATGAGGACATGACATCTGTTGTATCATTGGTCCTCTGCGTATTACTTGTATGCCTTGACCATTACACGAAACGCATATGTTTTTATTTTTTCCTCCAACTCCATCACATTTATCACATTTCTTGTTACGACTAAACTTAATCTTCTGAGATACTCCTTTTTTTATCTGAGCCAAAGAAATCTTAAGATTAAACATTATATCATCATCAGTTTGTTCTTTAAGTCTAGGTTGTCTCTGTTGTTTCCCAATATTAAATATTTGATCAAACATATCTCCAAAACCAAAATCTCCAAACGGATTATGATTAAAATCACCAAAACTTCCGGCATGCTGTAATGCCTCATATTCTTGTCTTTTTTGAACAGTACCAATTGTCGAATATGCTTCGTTTATTTGTTTAAACTTTTCTTCGTCTCCACCTTTATCAGGATGATGTTTTGCTGCTAACTTTCGGAAGGCTTTTTTAATCTCTGCGTCTGAAGATTCTCGAGAAGTATTTAAAAT